>Ga0307476_10001077_pt1 | contig 17360 bp, 20 predicted proteins | sample atmos_gasesECM2C_2_FD_203314 | JGI IMG/M metagenome (GOLD analysis project Ga0307476, IMG submission 203314) | Hardwood forest soil microbial communities from Morgan-Monroe State Forest, Indiana, United States - atmos_gasesECM2C_05 | ecosystem: Environmental > Terrestrial > Soil > Temperate... | reverse complement strand
GCCACGGCCCCGATCAAAACTCCGACGCCGATGGCGACCGCCAGCGTGAACAGCGGGCGGCGCCGGGCTTGGTCGGCGATCTGGCCGAGCGCATCGCTGCCCATTTTGGCGCTAAGCTTGACCGCATCATTGCCAAAACTCGCCGCCTCGTCGACTGCAACGCGCTGGCCGCGGCGGAAGGAATCGCCGATCTCGTTGAGGATCGGCCAGATCGCCTCGACGATCTGATTGCCCGCTGCCGAAGCGCTCGACGAGGCGCGCCGGCCGGCGGTTTTGCCGAGCACGCCCAATTCCTTCTCGATGGCGCGCAGATGACCGGCAATGGCGGCGACGCGGGGATCGAACTGCGATGGGCGATGCTGAAACATCAATTCTCTCCCTTGGTGGGGCTGCTCTTTTCCGGCGCGTCCCGGTTCGGCGGGATTTCCGGCGCGGTGCGTTGCGGCTCGGTCTTTGGCACCGGCGGCATGATTTCGGGCTCGGGTCGCTTGGGCTGATCCATTTTGTTGCCTTCGGTGTTCGCAACCTGCTGCCGGACCAACCTCGCAACGCCATAAACGTTCCGGTTTGCCGAACTTTTGGGCCGGTCAGGCGTTGTTCCGCGACACCTTTCCCGAGGGAGCACCCAATGCCCGAGACCCGTACCCAGAACTCCGATTTCAATCGTGCTTTCGGCGACGCCAAGAAGCAGGCAGCCAATGTTGCCGGCGAAGTCCAGGACGCCGCCGAGGACATTTACGGCCAGGCCCGCGACAGCGCCTCCAGCATCGCCGACGCCACAAAAACCGCGGCGCGCAAGACCGCCGGCTCGTTCGAGAAAGCGCTGCGCAACACCGTCGAGACGCAGCCCTATACGGCCGTGGCCATCGCGCTCGGTCTTGGCTGGCTGTTCGGCCGCATGCACCGGCCGCTGTGATCGCGTAGCCTCGTCGGCCGGGGCACTTTCATTCTTCCGAACCGTCCGAGTGTTCAAAATGGCTCAGACTGCCTTGATCGGCGGACGCACTCTGCGATCCAGGCGCCTTGACAAAGGTCAACGTGGATTCAGCCAATGATCAGCAAGCCGTCCGCTCCAGCCGCTCGCGAATTCGATGTGCACGCCGATGCCGAGAAGCATGCGGAATACGACTACTCCCTCGCCATCAAAAACAGAGGGCGTCCACCCAAATCGTGGCGATGGGAGATATACACGGCCGGCAAGAGCAAACCGGTGCGGCAATCCGATTTTTTTGAAACGATGTCCGAAGCGACCCGGACAGGCAAGGCGGCATTGGCGGGACTTCGGGCCGACCGAGCCGCTTGATCGCTATTATTAGCCAGGCCAACTGCCAGATAGGCGCGGCCGTCCGGCCGGTCTGATGACTGACCACTGATTACCGATTCCTGACGTGGCCGTCCAAAGCAATTAGCTCTGTCATAACGGCTTCACGCACGCTAAACCATGCTGGCCGGCGATGTTGAGGCGAGGGCCTGTCGGATGCGTGCGCCTGGGGCGGTTGCGGGTCGCCAACGTCCATCATGACGTCGGTCCTGCCCGATGATCTCGGCAATGCCGCGCTTGCCAAGCCGCGCCGGGCCGCTGTCGCGGCGATGGGGGTGGCGGCGCTCGGCATCGTGTTCGGCGATATCGGCACCAGCCCGCTCTACACGCTCAAAACCGCCTTCGACTATCTTCATGGCGACGCCACGCCCGAGCGCATCCTCGGCATCCTGTCGCTGGTGATCTGGACCCTGTTCCTGATCACGTCGATCAAATACGTCACCGTCGCCATGTCCATCGATAACGACGGCGAAGGCGGCATCCTCGCCTTGATGTCGCTCCTTGGCATCAAGCAGCGGCAGCGTCCCGTGATCGTCGTGCTCGGCCTGCTCGGCGCCGCGCTGATCTATGGCGATGGTGCGATCACGCCGGCGATTTCCGTGCTGTCGGCGCTCGAGGGCCTCGATATCGCCGCGCCTGCGGTACACCACTACGTGGTGCCGGCCGCCGTCGTAATTTTGCTGGCGCTGTTCGCGGTGCAGCCGCTCGGGACCTCACGCATCGGCGCCGCCTTCGGGCCGATCATGCTGCTGTGGTTCGCAACCATCGGCGCGCTCGGCTTGTGGGGCATCGCCCAGCACCCCTCGGTGCTGCAGGCGATCAACCCGTATTACGGTGCACGCCTCATCGCCACCAACGGCTTCGCGGGCTTCCTGGTGCTGGGCGGCATTTTCCTCTGCGTGACCGGAGCCGAAGCGCTCTACGCCGATATGGGCCATTTCGGCAAAGGCCCGATACGGATCGCCTGGTCGTGGGTCGTGTTTCCCTGTCTGGTGCTGAACTATGCCGGCCAATGCGCGATCGCGCTGCGCGGCGAGTCGATCGCGAACAATATTTTCTACCGCCTGTGCCCGGAGCCGCTGCTCCTGCCGCTGGTCTGCCTGGCGACGGTGGCCACGATCATCGCCAGCCAATCCATCATCACCGGCGCCTTTTCCATGACCCGGCAGGCGATCCAGCTTGGCTGGCTGCCGCGCCTGCATATCACGCAGACCTCGGAACACGGTTACGGCCAAATCTATGTCGGCGTCGTCAACTGGCTGCTGATGGCCGTCACCATCATGCTCACCGTGCTGTTCCACCGATCGGACGATCTCGCTGCGGCCTACGGCATTGCGGTGTCCCTGACCATGCTCATGACGTCGTTCCTCCTGTTCATAGCCATGCGCGAGATGTGGCAATGGCGGCTCGCCACCAGCCTCGCGGTGGCCGGTCTGTTCGTCGTCGTCGATGCCGGATTTTTCGCGGCGAACTCGGTGAAGATCGCCGACGGCGGTTATGTGCCGCTCTTGCTTGCCGCCATGGTCTACGGGCTGATGCTTATCTGGCATCGCGGCTCGGCGGCGGTCGCGCACCGGCTCGAGCAGACGCCGGTAGCGGTGGCAGACTTCCTCGCCGACCTGAAGGCACGCGGCGTGCCGCGCGTGCCGGGCACGGCGGTGTTTCTCACCCGCACCGGGACCGGCGTTCCGCCGGTGATGATCTGGCATCTGCGCCACAATCGCGCGCTGCACGAGCGCGTGGTGGTATTGCGCGTGCTGACCGAGTCGCGGCCGCGGGTGAACTGGCCGGAGCGCATGTCGGTCGAGCAGGACGGCGAGAATTTCTGGCGCGTCATCGCACATTTCGGCTTCATGCAACGGCCGGATATTCCGGTGCTCTTGAAAGAGGCGCAACAGCGCGGCTGCCAGATCCGGCTCGACGACGTGACGTACTATGTCGGTCACGAACACATCGTGCACCGCCGCCACGGCGCGGCGCTGCCGCGGTGGCAAGAGGCAATATTCGCCGCCATGGGCAGGAACGCGGCGCACGTCACCGACTATTTCCGCTTGCCGAGCCAGCAGGTCGTGGAAATCGGCCGTCAGATTTCGATCTGAACGGGCGTCGAGGACTAACCCCGCAGCGCCACCATCTGGCCGCCGTCGGCGACGATGGTCGTTCCGGTGACGAAGCGTCCGGCGTCGGAGACGAGCAAGAGCAGCGGGCCGTCGAGATCGCGCTCTTCGCCGAAGCGGCCGATCGGAATCTCGCGCTTGAGCGCCGCCCCCTTCTCGCTCATCAGATAATCGCGGTTGAGCTCGGTGACGATCCAGCCCGGCGCGATGGCGTTGACGCGGATGCCTTTGAAGGCAAGCTCGAGCGCCAGCGCTTTTGTCAGCTGGATCACGCCGGCCTTGGCGGTGGCATAGGCGACGACTCCCTTGGCGACGCCGAAGCCGAGCACGGAGGCGATATTGACGATGGCGCCGCCGCTATTGGCCGCCAGCATCCGCCGCGCGCCTTCCTGGGCGCAATAGAACACCGCGTCGAGATTGGTCGAGAGGATGCGCCGCCACTCCTCTTCCGGCATGTCGACGGCGCGGCCGGCGTGCGCTACGCCGGCATTGTTGACCAGGATGGTGACGGTGCCGAGATTTTTCTCCGCGGCATCGAAGGCCGCCGCCATCGCCGCGCGGTCGCGCACATCGGCCTCGATCGCCATGACGCGGCCGCCGGATTGTTCGATGCGCGCTTTCAAGGCCGCAAGCCGATCGGCCCGGCGCGCCACCAGCACCACCGCGGCGCCGTTCTCGGCGAGGCATTCGGCAAAGCGTACGCCGAGGCCGCTGGAGGCGCCGGTCACCAATGCGACCTTGCCGTGCAGATCGAAGATCTCGGTCGCGGTCATGATCACCCCTCACATCTGGACCGTTGCTGGCCCATTGCCAAGTTTGAGAATTGCGGGAATTAATGCGGTTATCAAGCTGGCCGATGTCCCGCGGCGGCGGATGCGAAAGTGAGTGCAGGATGGGCTTTTTGGATATGCGGCAATGGATGGCGCAGCTCGAACAGCATGGCGAGCTGCGTCGCATCAAGGCCGAAGTGGATTGGGACCGCGAGATCGGGGCGGTCACGCGCCGCGTGCTGGAGAAAAAAGGCCCGGCGGTACTATTCGAGAACATCAAGGGTTACGCCAACGGCCGCTGCACAAAACTGTTCGCCAGCGGGCTCGGCGCGCGATCGCGGCTGGCGCTGGCGCTCGGCTTTCCGCACGACGCCACCAATCGCGACCTGGTGCAATACGTGATGAAGAAAAATCGCGAGACCGTTGCGCCGGTGATCGTCGACACCGGTCCAGTGAAAGAGGTCATCGTCCGCGGCAACGACATCGACCAGGCCGAATTTCCGGTGCCGAAATGGCACTACCTGGAAGGCGGCCGCTACATTCATACCTTCTCCTCGATCGTGACCAAGGACCCCGATACCGGCGTGATGAATGTCGGCATGTATCGCGGCATGATCGGGCAGAAAGACACCTCGCCGTTCCTCTTGGTCAAAGGCGGCCAGCATTGGGGCGCGCATTTCGTCAAATGGGCGGCCCGCGGCAAACCCATGCCGGTCGCCTGCGTGATCGGCTGGGACCCGATCATGTCGTTTCTCTCAGGTTCGCCGCTGCCGTCGGGCGTGTGCGAATACGACGTCATGGGCGGCTATCGCGGCGAGCCGGCGCAGCTGGTGCGCTGCGAGACCGTCGACCTCGAAGTGCCGGCCAGCGCCGAAATCGTCATCGAGGGCACGATCAGCGATGACCCTTCCACTTACGAGATGGAGGGACCGTTCGGCGAATACACCGGCTACGTCTCCGACCTGCCGACGCCGCGCCCGACCATGAAGGTGACCTGCATCACCCACCGCCGCGACCCGATCTTCTGCGGCTCGCTGGAGGGCACGCTCCCCGGCTCTTACAGCGAGAACAGCGTGATGTCCTCGGTGCAGCGCGCCGCCATCGCCTGGAACATTTTGAACGGCGCCGGCATTCCCGGCATCCTCGACGTCTATGCGCCGCCGATCACCAACGGCGTCAACATCCGCATCCAGATCAAGAAGCACTACCAGGGCCAGCCCAAGCAGATCGCGGCGGCGCTGTGGGGCAATGCCGCTGCGCAATATCGCTACAAGCACGTGATCGTGGTGGAGGAGGATATCGATCCGGCCGCCGACGAGCAGGTCGAATGGGCTTATGCGCACCGCGTCAATGCCGGCGAAGGCGGCGTCGTGATTTTTCCGGGGATTTTCGGCTCGCCGATCGATCCGTCGACGCCCTTGGAAGATCGCAACGTCGAACAGCTCGGCACCGGGCTGTGGAACCGCATGCTGATCGACGCCACCCGCTCGTGGAAACACCCGCGGCAGGCGCGATGGAACAACGAACGCTTTCCGCCGACGGTCAAGCCGCATGCCGACGACGCGGCGCGGGTCGATGCGCGCTGGAAGGAATACGAGCTCGACGATCTTTGAAAGACTTTGAATTAGCGCCCGACGTGCCGGAAAGTGTCAAAAAAAATAGGAGGCGTGATGAGCGCGCCTGAGGAGTCGGTTGAACCGGTTCGGGCGAGTTATCTGCCAAAACGCATTTTAACTCTGTTTGTTGGCGAATCTGCACCTCGGAGCGGCGCGTTCTTCTATTACAATAACACCGCGATGTCGCGAAATATAGAACGCGCAATGAAAGCGGCAGGGTTGGGAAGAGACGGTAATTTTCTCGAATGCTTCAAAGCATACGGGTGGTATCTCGACGACCTCGTGCTGACGCCCGTGAACGGACTGGAAACATCCTTGCGTAAGAAGAAATGTCAGAATGCGCAGACCTCGCTCGCAGCTAGAATCTCAAAATATCGGCCAAGCGCAATTGTGTCGCTCCTTCTGAGCATCAGAGAGAATGTAGAGGTCGCTGCAAATACCGCCGGGAGCAACGCTCAGCTGTTTGCAGTACCGTTTCCCGGCAATGGGCAGCAAGCGCGCTTTCTAAAGGAGATGTCACGCATCCTGCCGCAGCTCCCAAGGGAAGCCATTTAGCTCACGACCCATAAAGCCGGTACGGCAACCAGGTCGCCAGCGCCGGCAGGAACCACAGCGCCACCAGCATCGCCAGCTGGATCAGCACATACGGAATGATGCCGAGATAGATGTGCCGCGTGGTGACTTCCGGCGGCGCGACGCCGCGCAGATAGAACAGGGTCGGACCCAGCGGCGGGTGCATGTAGGAGGTCTGCAGGTTCACCGCCATCATGATGCCGAGCCAGACCGGATCGACGCCCGGCAATTTGAGCAGCACCGGCGCCACGATCGGCACCACCACGAAGATGATCTCGAAGGCGTCCATGACGAAGCCGAGCAGGAACAGCGCGGCCATGACCGCGAGCGTCGCGCCGGCGACGCCGCCCGGCAGGCTGGTCAGAGCCCGCTCCACCATGACGTCGCCGCCGAGACCGCGGAACACCAGGCTGAACAGCGTCGCGCCGATCAAGATGACAAAGATCATGCTGGTGATTTGCGTGGTGCGCACCATCACCGGCATCAGCAGGCCCGTGGCGCCTGAGCGCAACATCGCCAGCAAGATCGCGCCGACGGCGCCCACGGACGCGGCTTCCGTCGGCGTCGCCACGCCGCCGAGGATGGAGCCGAGCACGGCGAGGATCAGCGCAATCGGCGCGATCAGAACCGCGATCAGCCGGCGCGCCAGCGCAAGACCCCGAGGCGCGGCCGGATCGGGCGCAATCGCCGGCGATTTTTGCGGAAAAAAGATCGCGATGCCGATCAGATAAAGCAGATAGAGCAGCACCAGGACGAGACCGGGAATGATAGCTCCGGCGAACAGGTCGGCGACGGACACCGTTTGCGGCGCGAAATTGCCCTGCGCCAATTGCGCGGCCTGGTAGGAGTTGCTGAGCTGATCGCCGAGCAGCACCAGCACGGTCGCCGGCGGGAAAATCTGCGCCAAGGTCGCGGTCGCCGCTACGGTGCCGGCGGCAAGCGCCTTGTCGTAGCCGTGCCGCAGCATGGTCGGCAGCACGATCAGTCCCATGGTCACCGTGGTGGCGCCGACGACGCCCTTGGCGGCGGCGAGCAGCACGCCGACGACGATCACCGAGAAGCCGAGGCCGCCCGGCAGCGCGCCGAACAGCCGACCCATGGTCTCCAGCAAATCCTCGGCAATGCGCGAGCGCTCCAGCATCACCCCCATGAAGATGAACAGCGGGATGGCGAGCAACACGTCATTGCTCATGACGCCGAAGATGCGCGCCGGCAGTGCGCCGAGGAGCGCGAGGTTCATCACGTTCAACGCCGCGCCCAGAATGGCAAAGCCAAGCGACACGCCGGCGAGCGTCAGCGCCACGGGATAGCCCGCCAGCAGCAGCGCGCAGACTGCCACCACCATCGCGACGGCGAGAAATTCGCTCATTGGGCGCGCGGCCCGAACAAGACCAGCGCGGCACGGATCGCTTGCGCAATGCCTTGCAAACCGATCAGAAGCGCAAACAGCGGAATGAGCGTCTTGAGCAGATAGACGAACGGCAAGCCGCTGGTCTCGCGCGAGCCTTCAAAGATGGCCCATGACCGCTCGACGTAAGGCATCGACAGCGCCGCAACCGCGATCGCGAACGGGAAAAGGAACACGATCGCGCCGGCGAGGTCGATGACGGCCCGCCTGCGCGGGCTCGCCTGCGCATAGAAGACGTCGACGCGCACGTGGCCGCCGACTTGGAGCGTCCAGGCGGCGGCCAGCATGAATAGCGCCGCGTGGGCATAGAGCACCGATTCCTGCAGGCGGATCGAGCCGATGCCGAGCGCGTAGCGCATCACCACCACGGCGAACTCGGCCAGCACGACGTAGAGGCAGCACCACGCCGCGGCGCGGCCTATGGCCGCGATGACGCGATCGATGCTGCCGGCAATGCGTTCGGCCGTATTTCTCATGGCTCCCCGGCGTACTATAATGGGCCCTGCAAAGCGCAGGGAAGGAAAGCACGCCATGGCGCAAGATCACGACGATCATCACGAGCACGGCTCGGAGCTCTCCGAGATGCAGCTGCGCGTGCGCGCGCTCGAGACCGTGCTGGCCGAGAAAGGCTATATCGATCCGGCCACGCTCGACGTCATCATCGAGGCCTACGAGACCAAGGTCGGCCCGCACAACGGCGCCCGCGTCGTCGCCAAAGCCTGGAGCGATCCGGCGTTCAAACGGGCGCTGCTCGAAGACGGCAGCAAGGCGGTGGCTTCGCTCGGCCTCATAAACCGGGTCGGCGACCATCTCATCGCGGTCGAGAACACGCCGAAACTGCACAACATGATCGTCTGCACATTGTGCTCCTGCTATCCGTGGGAAGTGCTCGGCCTGCCGCCGGTCTGGTACAAATCGGCGCCGTATCGCTCGCGGGCGGTCAATGACCCGCGCGGCGTGCTCGCCGATTTCGGCGTGACGTTGCCGGCGGGCACCGATCTGCGCGTCTGGGACTCGACCGCCGAGACGCGCTTCATCGTGCTGCCGATGCGGCCCGAGGGCACCGAGGGCTGGAGCGAGGAAAAACTCGCGAGCCTGGTGACGCGCGATTGCATGATCGGCACCGGCCTGCCGAAAAACCCCAAAGAGGTCTCGTAATGGATGGTATCCACGACATGGGCGGCATGCACGGTTTCGGCAAAGTAGAGCCGGAACCCGACGAGCCGGTGTTTCACGCGCCGTGGGAAGGCCGCACGCTCGCCCTCAACCGCGCCCTGGGCTACACCGGCATCTGGACCATCGACCAGACCCGCTACGGCATCGAGAAGCTGCCGCCCGATGTTTATCTGACCAGCTCCTACTACCGGAAATGGGCGGTGCGGCTGGAAAACCTCGTGGTCGAGCTCGGCCTTGTCGGCGCCGATGAGATCAGGGCCGGCCACGCGTTGCGCCCGGGCAAGACTCTCAAACGCAAGCTGACCGCGGCCGACGTGCCGAACACATTGTCGCGCGGCTCGTTCAGCCGTCCGGCCAAATCCCCTGCCCGCTTCAAGGCCGGCGACCGTGTGCGCACCAAGAACATCCATCCGGAAACCCACACGCGCCTGCCGCGCTACGCGCGCGAAAAAGTCGGCGTCGTCGAGGCGATCCGCGGCTGTCATGTCTTTCCCGACACCGCAGCGCTCGGCAAGGGCGACGATCCGCAATGGCTCTACACCGTGCTGTTCGACGGCCGCGAATTGTGGGGCGAGACTTCCGACCCGTCGCTCAAGGTCTCGATCGAGGCGTTCGAGCCGTATCTGGAACCGGCATGACCGCCGACGCCGCCACGCTGCGCGCGACACAATCGGTCGCCAGCATTCCGCGCAACGACGACGGGCCGGTATTCCGCGAACCGTGGCAAGCGGAAGCTTTCGCATTGGCGCTGTCGCTCAACGCGCGCGGCCTGTTCACCTGGAAGGAATGGGCGGCGACGCTCGGCGACGAGATCAAGAAGGCGCAAGCCGCCGGCGATCCCGACACCGGCGAGACCTATTATCATCATTGGCTCGCCACGCTGGAACGCATTGTCGCGGAAAAAGGCGTCACCGACGCACGGCAGCTTCAACGCACGCGCCACGCCTGGGAGCACGCTTGCGAACGAACGCCGCATGGCACGCCGATCGAGCTCAAGCCGAGCGACTTTCACGATTAGGGAGGACGTCATGTCAGGACAGACCGTCAAAATCCGCTCCAGCGAAGGCGGTGAATTCGATTGCTATCTGGTCGCGCCGAAAACCGACGCGCCGATACCGGCCATCGTATTGGCGTCCGCCGTCCACGGCGTCGACGCCGACATCCGGGCGATTGCCGACGAATTTGCCGCGAACGGCGTCATCGCCGCGGCGCCCGACCTGTTCTGGCGCACGCTGCCGGGCCCGCTGTCCCATGACGATACCCGCACCCAACAGCGCTCGCAGCCGCGGCTCGAGAAGATCAAGACCGGCGAGCGCGATCTCGTCGACATGCTCGCCTATCTGCGCGCGCTTGCGCAGTTCAACGGCCAAGCCGCGGTGATCGGTTTCTGCTACGGCGGCCCCTACGCCATCCTCGCACCGAAACGGCTCGGCTACGCCGCCGGCATATCCTGCCACGGCAGCCAATTCCTCGATTACGTCCAGGAGCTCGACGGCGTCAGCGCGCCGGTGTGCATCATCTGGGGCGACCGCGACAGCCGGGCGCCGGCCGAAGTGCTGAACGCCTATCGCGATATCCCCTCGCGCATGAAGAACGTCGAGGTGCACATCTTTCCGGGCGTGCAGCACGGCTACATGATGCGCAGCGCGGCACAAGCGTTCGACGGCAAGACGCGCGAATTCTCCATGGCGCGAGCCAATGCCATCCTCGATGGGCTGCGCAGCGGACGCGCGCCGTCAAAGATGCGTCAGGCGTCGTAAAGCATCTTTCCAAAACTCAGGTCGGGTCGTCGTCGTCCCGGGTGGCGATCTCCGCCGCGCGCAGATCGTCCGAGCGCGGTATGGCGAATTCGGCTTCCAAGGCCTCCGACTTCTCGACCAGTTCGACGCTGATGATCACCAGTTCCTTGCTGCGACAAGAGTCAGCGATCTCCACCGGCAGGCTCATAGCATCCCCAACGCATGCGGCAACCACAGCGAGATGGTGGGGATGTAGGTCACCATGGCCAGGAAGATCAGCATGGTGAGGAGCCACGGCAGCACGGCAATCGTCAGCTCGGTGATGCCCATTTTGGTGATGCCGGAAGCGACATAAAGGTTGAGCCCGACCGGTGGATGGCACAGGCCCACTTCCATGTTGACCGCCATCAGGATGCCGAGATGCACCGGATGCACGCCGAGCCTTGCCGCCATCGGAAACAGGATCGGCGCCATGATCAACGTGATCGCCGCCGGATCCATGAAATTGCCGGCGGCCAAGAGCACGATGTTGGTGACCAGGAGGAAGGCGACGATGCCGAAACCTTGCGCGGTCATCCATTCGGCCATGGATTGCGGGATCTGTTCCGAGGTGAGCAGCCAGGAAAACACCGCCGCATTGGTGATGATGTAGAGGATCATCGCGCTCATGGCGGCGGCCTTGAGCAGCACCGCCGGCACTTCCGAGAGCTTCAGGCCCTTGTAGACGAACACCGCGATGACGAAGGAATAGACCGCGGCGCAGGCGGCGGCCTCGGTCGGCGTGAACAGGCCGGAATAGATGCCGCCGAGCACGAGGAGGATCAGCGCCAGGCCCCAAACACTTTCCCGAAATGCGTGCCAGCACTCGCGCCAGTTCGAGCGTGGCAAGCGCGGATAGTCGTAGCGCCAGGCGCGATAGAAGGTGGTGGCGCCCAGCATGAAGGCGAGGATCAGACCCGGAATCAACGCGGCGATGAACAATTGCCCGATCGAGGCGGAATCGACCACGGCGCCGGTCGGACCGCGCGGCTGCATGCCGCTGGTCGCCACCGCATAGATGACGAGGTTGATCGACGGCGGAAACAGGATGCCGAGCGCGCCCGAGGTCGCGATGACGCCGGCGGAAAAGCGCGGCGGATAGCCCTGCTCCATCAAGGCCGGCAGGATGATCGAACCGATGCCGACCACGGTCGCGACCGAGGAGCCGGAAATCGCCGCGAACAAGGCGCAGGCCACGACGCCGGCCAGCCCCAGGCCGCCATACCAGTGCCCGATCATCGAAGTGGCGAAATCGATCATGCGCCGCGCCACCCCGCCGGCGGTGAGGAAATTGCCGGCCAGGATGAAGAACGGGATCGCCATGATCTCGAAGCGGTCGATGCTGGTGAAAAGCTTCAGTCCCACCATCTTCGGATCGACATCGGAGAGAATGAACAGATAGGTCAGCACCGAGAGCCCGAGCGCGATCGAAATCGGCATGCCCGAGGCCATCAGCGCCAGCAGCAGCGCGAACAACAGCTCGGCGCGCACCGTGTGCGACAATTCGATGATATGCAGCCGCGCCGCGAAGCAGACCAGCGCCAGCGCGATCGGGATGAGGACGATCAGCGCCGCCGTGACATTGTCGCCGAACGACGACCGCGGCGATTTTGGCGCGGCGGCCGGCTTGGCGATGGGAGACGACAGCGTGGTCATCGCACCGCCTCGCCTAGGGGGGCGGTCACGCCGAGCGGCACCGCCTTGTCGTGCGGCTCCTCGTAGTCGATTCCGTGGCCTTGATGCGGCACGTAGCCGGTGCGCAGATAGCGCCACATCACCTGCAGGAAGCGGAAGCACATCAGATAGGAGCCGAGCGGAATGCACAGATAGACGATCCAGCTCGGCAATTCGAGCTCCGGCGAAGTCTGATCCGGATCGAGCTCGTAGACATAGACGGCGCCCAGCGTGCCGATGACGCCGGTGAACAACGCCCCGCACAACAGCGCGAACACGATCACCGGCTTGCGCGCGGCCGGCGAGAGCTTTTTGACGAAGACATCGACGCCGACATGGATGCCGGTGCGCACGCCAAGCGCTGCGCCGAATTTCGCCATCCACACGAACATGTAGGTGGACAGCTCGTTGGCCCAGGACAGATGGATCGCGGCGAGCTCGGTATAGACCCAGTTCGCCGCATATTTGAGTAAGAGGAGGTTATGCAGGCTCGCCCAGCGGGCCAGATTCGCAGAATTGCTCGTGCCATAGCGGTGGACCACGGCGACGAAGGTAAGCGTCGTCGCCATGGCGATCAGCGAGACGATGATCACCTCTTCGAGCCGATTGAGGATACGGTCGAGCACCGGATGTCCGTTAGGGAGCTAAAATCCCTTCGCGGCGAAGGGAAGGGATCAAGCAGCTTTAGGACTGGGGCGGCACGAAACCCGAGGCTTTATAGACCCTGTCGATGAAATCCTTGCCGAAGCGGCTCTGCATTTCCTTGTGAACCGGCATCAGCTTTGCGATCCAGGCGGCCTTTTCGGTGTCGGTCTGCTCATGGATTTGCATCTTGCCGCTCGCCTTGATCACGTCCATCGCGGTGACGTTGTCCTTGGCGGCGGTGTCGTCGAAGAACTGCGTCGTCTCCTTTACCGCGCGGTCGAGGCCGGCGCGCACGTCCGCCGGCAGCCCATCCCAGAACTTCTTGTTGGTGATGAGCGAATAGGTCAGCCGGCCATGGTGCGACACGGTGAGATATTTCTGAACGTCATAGAGCTTTTGCGTCGAGATATTCGACGGCACGTTGTCTTCGCCGTCGGCAACGCCGGTCTGCAGGGACTGGTAAAGCTCGCCGAAGGCGATGATTTGGGGAATGGCGCCGAGCTCGCGCGCCACGGCGTCGAGCACCTTTGAGCCCTGGATGCGCATCTTTAAACCCTTGAAATCGTCGGGCATGATCAGCGGCACGTTGGCGGTATAGACGTGGGCGCCGTTGTCCCAATAGGCCAGCGGCTCGACGCCCTTGTCCTCGAGCTTCTTGTTGAGCTCGCCCATCATCGGGCTTGCCATCATCTGCCGGGCGTGGACGTCGTCGGTCATCAGGAACGGCAGATCGAAGACGTCGAATTCCTTGACCCCGAGCGGACCGAATTTGGAGATCGACGGCGCCAAGAGTTGCACCGAGCCGAGTTGCAGGGCTTCGAGCTCTTCCTTGTCCTTGTAGAGCGAGGAGTTCGGATAGACTTCGACGGTCACCTTGCCGTCGGTGTATTTCTCGGCGAGCTGCTTGAACAGCAAGGCCGCCTTGCCCTTGGGCGCGTCCGGCGACACCACGTGGCTGAATTTGATGATGATCGGGTCGGCAAGCGCGGGGCCCGCGAGCGCCAGGACAAGCGCCAAGACAACCGTGGCGGCGAGCGCAAAAGCAAAGCGTTTCATCGAGTTCCTCCCAGATGCGGCCGTTAGCCGCCGATAATCTTGCCCATTCCTACCGCGAATGCAGCGCCCGGCCAATGCCACGCGCCATTTGCCGCGACGCCGGTTACTGGCGGCAAAGTGCAGCAATTCCGCGACCCTTCCTGGCCCCGTTGGCGGCGAAAGCTGGGGGCTGGCCCCGAGAAAATGCAATGTTATATTGTTACATTATGACCCACCATCACCATGCGGGCGGCAGCCATCCGTCGCCGGCCCTTTCACCGTCGCTGCTGCGGCTGTCTGCGCCCAGGCGCGTAGCGCTTGCCGGAGCATTCATCGCGCTGATCTGGGTCGTGGTGCTGTGGGCCACAAGATGACTTCATCCGCAGTGACCGCGCTCAGATTTCACGATCTCACGCTCGGCTACGACCGGCACCCGGCTGTGCATCACCTTGACGGCGTGGTGGAGCAAGGCGCGTTGACCGCCGTCGTCGGACCGAACGGCGCCGGCAAGTCGACGCTGTTCAAAGCAATCGTCGGCGCGCTCAAGCCGCTCGCCGGCAGCATCGAGCGTAGCGGCTTTGCGGCCCGCGACATCGCCTACCTGCCGCAAGCGGCCGAGATCGATCGCTCGTTTCCGATCAACGTCTACGACATGGTGGCGATGGGGCTGTGGCGCCGCAAAGGTCCCTTCGGCGGCATCGATCGCAAGGATCACGCGGCGATCGAGGCCGGCCTCGCCGCGGTCGGCCTCACCGGCTTCGAGCAGCGCAGCATCGGCACGCTGTCGGGCGGGCAGATGCAGCGCATGCTGTTCGCCCGCTTGCTGGTTCAAGACTCGCGCGTGATCGTGCTCGACGAACCGTTCAGCGCCATCGATGGCAAGACCGTGGCCGACCTGATGCATTTGGTGCGACGGTGGCATTGGGAGCGCCGCACCGTGCTTGCGGCCACCCACGATATCGAGTTGGTGCGCGCGTACTTTCCGCAAGTTCTGTTGCTCGCCCGCGAGCCGGTAGCCTGGGGGGCAACACGCGAGGTGTTGACGGCCGAAAATCTCGACAGAGCGCGGCGAATGTGCGAGGCGTTCGACGAGGCCGCCGAGGCCTGCGCCAGCGAGGCCGCGTGAACTTATTTGCCCTCGCCACGCTCTACGACACTCTGATCGCGCCGTTTGCCGACCATGACGTCATGCGCCGGGCGCTGGCTGCAACCTTTGCGCTGTCGTTCAGCGCGGCGCCGATCGGTGTGTTTCTGATGCTGCGCCGGATGAGCCTGATCGGCGACGCGCTGTCGCACGCCATCCTGCCCGGCGTGGCCATCGGCTTCTTGCTCGCCGGCATGAGCGTCCTGGCCATGGCGGGCGGCGGCCTGGTCGCCGGATTTCTCATCACCATCGGCGCCGGCCTGATCGCGCGAGCGACGACGTTGCGGGAGGACGCCTCGCTCGCTGCATTTTTTCTGATTTCATTGGCGCTCGGTGTCACCATCGTTTCGCTCAAGGGCAGCAATGAAGATTTGGCGCACTTTCTGTTCGGCTCGGTGTTGACGATACAAAACACGGCGCTGCTGCTGATCGCCGGCATCGCCTCGGTGTCGCTCCTCGCTCTGGCGCTGATCTGGCGGCCGCTGGTGCTCGAATGCGTCGATCCCGGATTTTTGCGCTCGGTCAGCCGCTCCGGCGGCACCGCCCATATCGCCTTCCTGGCGCTCACCGTGCTCAACCTGGTCGGCGGCTTCCTGGTGCTCGGCACGCTGCTCGCCGTCGGCATCATGATGCTGCCGGCGTTCATTGCTCGGTTCTGGGCGCGCGACGTCACCGGCATGATCGCGGTCGCGGTCGGCAGCGCCGCGATCTCAGGCTATGCTGGCCTGGTCCTGGCCTACCAGGCCAGCCTGCCGGCGGGTCCCGCCATCATCCTGGTCGCCGGTCTGCTTTATGTGCTCTCCGTCGCGGCCGGGCCCGTTGGCGGCCTGCTCTGGCTGCTGCTGCCGCGGCGCCATCTCGAGGCTTGAGCCGGAAATTCACTGCGGCTTGAGCAGCGCCACCAGCGGCGTTTTCTCGGCGACGTCCGTCGCGAGGTTGCGGGTAAAGCCCGCGGCGTCGGCGAAATAATCCGCCGGCTGGAACGTGTTCTTGACCACGCGCTGGGCGGCGTCGTTTTTCATGATGGCGATGCAAGCGCCCTCGAGCTTGTGCGTAACGTCCGCCGGCATCCCGGCCGGGCCGAACAGGCCGCCAAAGCTCAATGGCGCGACGTCATAACCTTGCTCCTTGAATGTCGGCACATCGGGCAGCGACGGATTGCGCGTCGCCGCGAACAGTCCCGGCATCGCAAGCCCGCTGCCGGCGGCGGCGGTCAGCGGCACCGCGGAGAAATCGAGCTGGCCGGAGCGGGTGTTCTGGATCTCCTCGGCCGGTCCCTTGAACGGCACGTTGTTGAACTCGACCTTGGCCTGTTGCGCCAGCTGGATCATGGCGAGGTGCGGGATGGTGGCGATGCCGGGAATGCCGACATTGAGCGCGCCCGGCTTCTGTTTCGCCGCCTCGACGATGTCCTTCGCGGCTTTCAGCGGCGAATTCGGCGGCACCACGATGACCTGGTCGTTCTTGAACGTCTGGCAGATCGGCGTGAACGACTTCACCGTATAGCCGGCGTCCTTGTCGGTCAGCGGCTGCACGGTGACCGAATAGGTGGCGCCGTGCATCAGCATGTAGCCGTCGGGATTGGCGCGGGCGACGTCGGCGGTGCCGAGCACGCCGTTGGCGCCCGGCTTGTTGACGACAATGACCGGCTTGCCGAATTGCGCCGACAGCCCATCGGCCAGCACGCGGCCCAAAATATCGGCGCTCGATCCCGGCGTCGCCGGCACGATGATCTGGACCACGCGCTCGGGATAGTTTTGCGCCGCAACGCCGGTCGCGCTCGCCAGGCCCATAGCAATCGCGGCGATGATCGCGCCCTGCCGCATCGTGTCCTCCCTCGTTTGCGAAAACGATAGCCGATGGGCGGCCCGGATCAAGGCAGCCAGCCAGGGTCAATCGTCGCGGCGCGCAGGGCTTTCGCGCTGATGCAACCGGCCGCAGATACCTATATAGAACAGGCCAACGGAGGGCTTAATGACCGACAAGATTCCCGTGACCGTGCTTACCGGCTATCTCGGCGCCGGCAAGACCACCTTGCTCAACCGCATCCTGTCCGAGCCGCACGGCAAGAAATACGCCGTCATCGTCAATGAATTCGGCGAG
>Ga0307476_10001076_pt1 | contig 17363 bp, 12 predicted proteins | sample atmos_gasesECM2C_2_FD_203314 | JGI IMG/M metagenome (GOLD analysis project Ga0307476, IMG submission 203314) | Hardwood forest soil microbial communities from Morgan-Monroe State Forest, Indiana, United States - atmos_gasesECM2C_05 | ecosystem: Environmental > Terrestrial > Soil > Temperate... | reverse complement strand
AACGATGGCGCGTGCCAGGTTGCGACGGGCGCGGCGATGGTCTTTGGGCCGCTTCTTCTGCGACATCTCTACGTATTTTTCCTGCACCACGGCGACTTTCTTGTAGAGCTTCGCCATGTTGTCGATCTTGCCGGTAAATTCGTTCAACCGGTTTTGCAGGATCTCATCGGTGATCTCTTCCTCGTCGAAGGTCACGACCTCCTTGATGGAGCGCACACCTTTTTTGAGGTCTTCGCCCATCGCGAGAAGTTCGTGGATCACGATGGGTGAGCGGGATAGCGCTTTCAGCACGCGCAACTGTCCGCGCTCAATGCGTTTGGCGATTTCAACTTCGCCCTCGCGCGTGAGCAAGGGTACCGTTCCCATCTCGCGCAGATACATGCGGACGGGATCGTTGGTTTTTTCCAAAGCTCCGGGAGTGAGGTCGAGTTCAACATCCTCGCCTTCCTCCCCTTCGTCGAATTTCTTATCGAGCGCCGCGGAAGGCAGCTTGGGGCCTTCGAGCACATCGATGCCTTGCGTACCAATGGTAGTGAGCAGGTCGTCCAGGTCTTCGGGACTAACCACGTCGTGTGGTATGAGCTCGTTTACCTGATCATAGGTAAGGTAGCCCTTCTCTTTCCCGGCATCGACCAGCTTTTTTATATCGTCGTACTTGTCTTCAAGAGCCAAGAGGTGTCCTCAAATTCATCAATTTCACTCCCGAAGGAGCGTATGGTAATGTGTTCACAGGTGGGAATCGGGGTGTCGCGGAGTTGTGCACCTAGCACAAACTTATAGAGCTTAGCACATAAGTGCTGCACGGTCTATCACTTGCCCCGCCGAAAACGCCCTTGCCCGCCGCTATCTATAACTCTGCCAAATGGTTAGATGATTCTCATCGCCGTTTTGTTTCATGCTGTTTTCTGGTTTCCAAGGGCCATTCTCAACCCTTCTTCGGCCAGACTCGGGTCTCTCAGCGCGCGGCTCAGCCGCTCCACTTCCAGAAGCAGTTCTTTCATACGTTCTTTATCGTCACTGATGCCAGGCTTCTTCAACTCGCGTTGTATCTGCTCCTGCTGACGGCGCAGGTGAATGCGCCGCAACGCCCGAGCTGCGCCCTCCAAGCGCTCAGCGGTGAGTTCTTCATCTTCTTTCAACAGAATTGAAGCCAGCATGCGCCGCTCGCTGTCGGAGCATGGCATGGCCATTACATCGGCCATTTCTGCTCCAGCATTCAGCAGAGCTTCGACCAGCGACTCGGTGGCGAGTCCACGATGCAGGCCTTCGCTCTGGAATGCGTATTGCGCCTGCCGCGCCGGATCGAACTCCTCCTCTTTAATGATGTCGCGGGCGCCGTCGCGGGTTGAAAGGTGCTCTCCGGGCTGCATTTGGCGCGCCGAGGCCAGGGCACGAATGAGAATCCGCTCAGCGTCGGTGGCTTGGGCTTCCGGCCGCGGCTTCAGTGCAGCGGCCGAACGCTCGGAAGCCACATGGCGCAATTCCTGCCGCAACACGGCGGAATCGATTCCCAGCTTTTGTGCGATTTCCTGGCCCAGTTCGTCGCGCACAATCCGGCTGGGCACGCGCTGAATGTGCGGCAGCAAGTAGTTCACCGCTTTTACTTTGCCCTCGGCGCTGCGCACGGGGAAATGCGCGCGTGCGCGATCGATCAGATAATCGAAATACTTTTGCGAACCGCGCAGGGCCTCGCCGTAAGCATCTCTACCTTTGCGGCGGATATACAAATCCGGATCGAAACCTTGCTCCAGCGAGAGCACTTTGATCTGAAACTCTTCTTCTATCAGCAAGCCCAGCGTGCGCTCGGTAGCTTTCGCTCCAGCCGTGTCGGGATCGAAATTGACCACCACGTTCTTGCTGAAGCGCCTGAGCAGCTTGGCCTGAATCTCGGTAAACGCCGTTCCAGAGCTCGCGATCACATTGTGAAATCCGGCGGCGTAGACGGAAATGCAATCCATCTGGCCCTCGACGAGGATGGCGTAATCGAGTTTGCGGATGGCTTCTTTCGCGTGGTCGAGATTGAAGAGCACACGGCCTTTGGAATAAATTCCCGTCTCCGGCGAATTCAGATACTTTGGGCCGGACTTCTCGTCGGTCGCCAGCGTGCGGCCGGTGAAGGCGATAATCTTGCCCGCATCGTTGGCGATGGGGAACATCACGCGATTGCGGAACTTGGAATACATGCGGGCTTCCGGCTTGGGACTCTGCGCCTCAGTTTCCTGCTTCCACGAAAACAAGCCACTTTCGCGCAAGACTTCTTCGCCGAACTCGGTGGCCAGGCGGTCGCGCAGCAGGAAGCCGGAATCGGGTGCGAACCCGATACGAAAACTCGCAATCGTTTCTTGATCAAGGCCGCGTCCGAGCAGATACTCCCGGGCTCGCGATCCATCGGGACGATTCAAGGATTCCCGAAAAAATGCGGCCGCCTGCTCCTGGATATCGAGCAACTGCGCTCGGAGCTTCGCTTCCTTCGCTTCACCCGGACTCGAGTATGTGGCTTTGGGCAGCGGAATCCCCAGCTTTTGCGCTACCAGCCTGAGGGCTTCGGGAAAAGTGATGTTCTCGATTTTCTGCACAAAGCTGAAGACATCTCCCGATACACCGCAGCCGAAGCAGTGATAGAACTGCCGTGTTGCGTGCACCGAGAACGATGGCGTTTTCTCGCCATGAAACGGACAGAGCCCCGAATAGTTCTGCGCGCCGGCTTTCTTCAGCTTGATGTAGTCGCCGATGATGCGGACGATATCCGCTTGCTGCTTCACCGTTTCTTTGAAATCTTCAGTAGGCATGGATAGATGAGGTCTTCGACCGGGCACTGCTGCCCTTTGGATTGTGAGCCAGAGTACGCCTGATGGGAATATACCCGACTCGCATTGCTGTGGAGAAGTTGTGGAATAAGTGCTTATCCCTTTGACGGCCTAGGAAAAATGGGTTTTATTGACGAACCTGCTCTCTGTCATCCTGAGCGAAAGAGGATCGTTCGAAGAACGATTCTCCGTAGTCGAAGCATCCCTAGTGGCTGACCGATTAATAAATGCCCTCAAACGCTACTATCTACATGTAATAGCTTCGCCGTTTTCTGGCTATCATGTGGAGTAGGGATGCTTTCGACTGCGTAGGATCGTCCTGCGGACGATTCTACTTCGCTCAGCATGACATTGACTAAACCCTTAACTCCACCACTGTCGCCCCGCCGCCGCCTTCGTTCTGCGGGGGCTCAGCTACTGATTCGACATGCGGATGCTGCTGCAGTGCTTGGCGCAGGGCTTTGCGGAGGATGCCCATGCCGCTGCCATGGACTATGCGCACGCGTGGCAGGCCGGCGAGAAATGCGCGGTCGACAAATTTCTGCACTTCGCGAGTCGCATCGTCTACGTTGAAGCCGATGACGTTGATTTCCGAGGGCGCATTTTGACCTTCGTTTTCGAGCGATACGGAAATCCCATGCGCACGCGCGGCCTTCACGGGTGAATCGGTGGGCCGCGCGGCAGAAATTACGGCGGCGATATCGTCGCGCGCGATCTTCATCTTCATCGCGCCCACCGACACTTCGAAGTGGGAATCATCCAGCTTGCGCAAGACGGTTGCCGCGCGGCCGGTGGATTTCAGTTTCACTGTGTCCCCTTGGGAGACATACTTTACGACTTGGGGCTCGGCGTGCGGGTCCCCCTGATCGGCGCCGCTGGCGTGGGCGACCACGGTGGAATCAAACTGATCGCGGAATTCGCGGCGTAGTCGCGCTACGCGCCGCTCAGCATCTTTTGCGACCTTCTGTGCGGCGGCTTTGTCCTGGATTGCGTTCACCGACTCCCGCGCCTGGTATTCGAAGTCGCGCAGCACACTCTCCAGCTTTTTTTCCATTTCGCGAATCTTGGTCTGCTGTTCTTTTTTGCCTTCGGCCGCCAGACGCGTTTTTTCTTTTTCTAGTTCCTGTTCGCGGGTGTGCAGCCGCAGGCGCTCGTTTTCGGCCTCACGCAAGCTGGCGTGGAGTCTGTCCAGAAATTCGCCAACATCGCGCGCCTGCGTTCCCAGCCGTGCCCGCGCTGCTTCGATGATTGCCGGATTCAGTCCGAGGCGCTGCGCTATGTTGATTCCCGCGGACGCGCCGGGAACGCCGATCTTCAATTCGTAAGTGGGTTGCAGGGTGGTTTCGTCGAAGCCTACCGAAGCGTTGATTACTCCCTCGGTATTTGCGCCGTAAACTTTCAACGAAGTGTGATGAGTGGAGATCACCGTCATACAGCCGATGCGGCCGAAGTGCGAAGCGATCGCCACTGCGAGCGCGGCACCTTCTTCGGGATCGGTGGCCGAACCTAATTCATCGAGCAGCACCAGTGACTGCGGGGTCGCTGTACGTGAAATGAAATCGATGTTGGTGACGTGGGCGGAAAACGTGGAGAGGTTCTGCTCGATGGATTGATAATCGCCGATGTCGGCTAGAACCGCGTCGAACACTGGCATTTCGGCGCGGTCGGCGGGGACTGGAATTCCTGACTGGGCCATTAAGGACAGGAGACCGATGGTTTTGAGCGTTACTGTTTTTCCGCCGGTGTTGGGGCCGGTAATTACAAGCTGTCGTCGGTCGCCTTCGAGTTCCACAGTGATCGGAACAACGGTTGCGTTCTTGAGCTTCAGATTCCGCTCCAGCAGCGGGTGGCGGGCGTTATGCAGAAGCAGGCGAGCTTTGCTCGCGGGCAGCCGAGGGCGGCTGTCCTTACCTGAATCTTGCTGACTTGCGGCTGACGCGCTTAGATGTACGGCGACGCAGTTGTAGTCTTCGGCGAAGCGGGCTTTGGCGAATTGCAGCTCCAGTTCACTCAGCGCCGACGCGGAGGCCAGGATTCCATCCGCTTCCTCGCCGATGCGGCGCGTCATTTCGAGTAGGATGCGGTGAACCTCGGCCAGCTCTTCGTCCAGCAGCCGAACCAGTTCGTTGTTTTGCTCGATCGTCTCCAGAGGCTCCACGAATACGGTCTGGCCGCTGGAACTGGCGCCGTGTACCACGCCTTGTACGCGCCGCTTCTGTTCGATTTTTACCGGGATGACAAAGCGCTCGCCACGGATCGTCACCAGTTCATCTTGTGCTGCGCCCCCTTCGGCCAGCTTACGCAAATATCCGCGGAGAGATTCCTGAATGACGCGCTTTTGCTTTTCGATCTCGCGGCGAATCCGCGAGAGTTCCGGCGAAGCGCGATCCTCGAGGGTTCCATCAGGCTGAATTTTGTTGCGGAAGAGCCGGAGCAAGTCCGTGAAATCGGGGACGTTTTCCGAAAGCGTTCGAGTTTGCCGCCACTCCGTTCGCATGTTCGCAGGTGGATGCAACGCGATCTCACGCCATTCGGCAGCCCGATCCACCAGCAGCACAACGTCACGGATGTCTGTGGTCTCCAGCACAGCTCCGCTGATACGCGACTTCTCCACCAATTTTGTAACGTCAAGCAGACCGGAAAAATCGAAGCTTCCGCCGACCCGGCGAAATTCCCGCACCTCCTCCGTCAATGTCTGTTGCTCCTCAATCCAGTCGGCATCGACGGACGGCGCAAGAGCCGCTACTCTCGCCTGGCCTAAGGGCGAGGATGCGTATCCTCTCAGCAGTTCGCGAAGAGCATCGAACTCGAGTACGCGCGCGGAGTGATGGACCAGCGGTTCAGGCATCGGATTTTATGTTACAGGATTAACGAGGTGAACCGGTGGAGCGATGAATCGGCGGGACTAAGAGCGAAGCGGTAGTAGTTCAGGAGTGAGCTGCTGCCGCGGCGCGAATGGCATTCTCACCGGCGATCGGTAGCACGAGCACGAACAGGGCGCCGCCCTCAGTTTTGTTCTGACAAGTGATTAGACCTTTGTGATCCTGCACCACGCCGTAGACGGCGCTCAGTCCCAGGCCAGTGCCCTTTCCGATCGGCTTGGTGGTGTAGAAAGGATCGAATACCCGGTGCGGCTCTTTGATACCGGGACCGCTGTCGGAAAACTGCAGGACCACTTGCTCGCCGCGAACCTCGGCACTAACCCGGATCAAACCACCGCCAACATCCTCCACCGCGTCCACCGCGTTCTCGACGATTTGGACGAACGCCTGGAACAATTGATGACCATCGCCCCAGACTTTCGGCAAGTCAGGATTGAATGAAGTTTCGATGCGGACTTTTTGATCGTGCCGTTGCAGCTCGCGCATCTGCACGCTACGCTGCAGCAGCATGCTGACGTCCACCATAGTTTTTTCTCCGGAGCTTTGTTGCGCGAAACTCAGAAGATTCAATATGAGTTCCCGGGTCCTCTGCGAGTGATGGACAATTTTGCGTACCAATGTATCCTGCTCGCTGGTCAAGCGATGATTCGACCACAATGTCTCCGAAGAACTCATGATCGCGGTTAGAGGCTGGTCGATTTCGTTGGCCGCACCGGCGACCAACTGGCCCAGGGAGGCCAGTTTTTCTCTCTGCACCAAGTGGCTCTGCAAGCGTTGCTCATTCTCGAAACTGCGGCGCGAATTTTCCAGGAGATGGATCAGAGCCTGATCCTGAAGATACTGGCGCACGAAGACGAATACACCCAGTACCAGCATCGCGGCAAGAACAGTGAACAGGCGAAAGGTCCGAGTTAGCGCGGGCGATCCATCCCAAAGAAACGTCCACAGTCCCAGCACCGGCAAAGAGAGAATGGCGAGCATGGCCAAGCGCAAGGCCATCGTGCCCCATTTGTCGTCTCCGCTGGGCGGGGTTGCCTGAGGCTGCCATTGGCGCGCCATCAGCACGGTCGCTGCCATCCAGCTCACGGCTCCAATCAGCGGAACGTCGTAGAGACTGCCCGTGGTGTAGACTCCGCTGCTCACGGCGAGGTTCACCGCCTGGGAGGCCACGGCGTAGAGCGTGCTTGCCGCCATCAGGTTGAGATACACCTTCTTCCAGCCGGGACTGGCGTGGCGGGCAACAATTCCCAGCACCAACACAAGTACGCCGTTCTCCACCAAATAAAGATCTCCAAAGTTGCGGTCGTACTCCGACACATTTACTGACAAATACTGCGACGGAAATACGGCGAACGCATATAAGAACACCCACCAAACCAGGAGCAAAAGGAAGTCTAGAGTCCCAACACGAAATTTCTGCCCCGCTTCAGCACGGTGCGGACGCAACCCGACCGCCGCGATCATCGGGATCAGGTGAAGAAACAGAAACATATCCAGCGACCAGGGGTCGGGGACGGCGGCGTGACGCAACACCTCGTAGTACGCCCAGCCCCCCTGATTAATGGCCCAGAGGAGGCAACCGGCCCCAAGCAGAAGCCAGAAGCGGCGAGTGGCGTCCGGTACCGAGCGGGCATTCATGAGCGCGGCCGCGGCAATAGTCAGAGCAATGAAAAGATATCCAATATCAACGATCGCGGTCAGCACCGGCCCTGGCCGTAAGGTTAGCGACACTGCGGCGAACGCAAGCGTAACTCCGCCTGCCAGCGCGAACCAGCGATGCCGTGCGAACAGACTCATCCGCCCTCATTCTATGGATAAAACGGGGGATTCCCAGATCGCTTTTGGCGTCCGGCAGGTTACTTTCGTCACCCTCCCCCCATCTACTTCGCCCGCAGGGCTTTCTGATCACGGCTGCGCCCTTGAGCCGTACACGGCGACTCGCCTGCTAGAATCACTTTAAGGTCTGGGCCGCGGTTTCGGGCGTTATACTTGATCTGCCCAAGCTAACAAATCCGTGGTATCTTATGGCCTTTCCTGTCACTCGTCTTCGCCGGCTTCGCCGCAGCGAGCAGCTTCGCAACCTGGTACGCGAGACTCGCCTTACCCCCGGCGCGTTTGTCTATCCCATGTTCGTTTGCCCGGGTGAAGGTGTGCGGAAGGAAGTTCGATCGATGCCGGGCGTCTTCAATCTCTCCGTGGATGAAGCGGTAAAAGAAGCCCAAGAAGTTTACTCTCTGGGAATTCCGGCTGTGATTCTCTTCGGCCTGCCCGACAGCAAGGATGAAGTCGCCACTGGCGCGTGGGCGGACGACGGTATTGTGCAGCAGGCTGCCCGAGCCATGAAACGTGAACTTCCAGACTTACTCCTGATGGGGGATGTTTGTCTCTGCGAGTATATGTCTCACGGACATTGCGGGATCGTAAAGCCGGGAACCTCGCCACAATCTTTAGGAGCTGCCGCAAGAGACGCTCTGCATGCCAGGCAGGGAGGGGTGGGCGTCAGTGGCCACAAAGGAAAAGAAGAGGTCATCGAGGAGCTGGCATCGATAGTGGCCAGCGCAGTCTCCAAGTTTGAAATCGACAACGACGCTTCCCTCGAACTGCTGGCTCGCACGGCGGTGTCGCTCACGCGTGCCGGCATCGATATCATTGCCCCTTCCGACATGATGGATGGCCGGGTAGCGGCCATTCGCCGCGCGCTCGATGAAGCCAGCTTCAGCAATACTCCGATTCTCTCTTATGCCGCGAAATTTGCCTCCGGGTTTTACGGACCGTTTCGCGAAGCTGCCGATTCGGCTCCGCAATTCGGTGATCGCCGTTCTTATCAGATGGACGGAGCCAATCTGCGCGAGGCCATGCGCGAGATCGAACTCGACGTAGAGGAAGGTGCGGACATGATCATGGTGAAGCCAGCCATGCCTTACCTCGACGTCATTGCCGCGGCCCGGGAGCGCTTCGACCTGCCACTGGCCGCTTACCAGGTTTCCGGCGAATACGCGATGATTGAGGCCGCGGCTCGTAATGGCTGGATCGAACGCGACCGCGTCATGATGGAATCGTTGCTCAGTATTCGGCGTGCTGGAGCCAGCATCATCCTCACCTACTATGCGAAGGACGCCGCGCGATTACTGGCCTGAGGTCGTTAAACCCAGCACGACTCCTCTTATCCGTCCCTTACCCACCTACAGCCTCCCGCGGAGTTCCTCCACCGTGACCCGAGCCAGCGGATTGAGTGTCTAAACCCAAGACCGTAGTTCCCGCCTTGCTGAAAACCCTTAAATTCCTCGGGTGTTTAGCAACTTTTGCCGCCTCGCTTGTCATCTATTAGCGGCCCAGTATGAGGGACCCGGTAGTTGGGCAAAGTCTCGACTCAGGATCCAAGTTCAGATTATGACCGTCACTACGTCTAAGGTTTTTGCAGGTTGTATTGCGTTCGCAGTGGCCGCCATATCGGCCAGTTGTGGTGGAACGAATAACTCATCGACAACGAGTTCCGCGTCGAACGTCACTGTTTCACTGAATCAATCTTCAATGAACGTTGCGGTGGGTGCGACTGCGCAATTCACCGCGACCGTGCAGAATACTACGAACACCGCAGTGAGTTGGTCGGTGGACGGTACGGCGGGGGGAAATGCGACGGCGGGAACTGTCAGCGCGTCAGGGCTATACACTGCGCCTGCTGCAGCGGGAAGTCATAAAGTGACCGCCACCAGCATGGCCGATACGAACGCGAGCGCGAGCGCTGCTGTCACAGTGGGCGCGCTTGGGGCCATCTCTCCGGCGACGGTATTTCTTCCGCCGAGCGGTACTCAGCAATTCTCTTCCTCGATCCAAGGCTTTTCTAATACTGCCATCACTTGGGCGGTCAATCAGGTGGTAGGCGGAAATGCCAGTGTTGGCCTCATCAGCACAGCGGGTCTGTACACCGCTCCATCGCAGCCAGGAACTTATACCGTAACTGCCACCAGCGCGGCTGATTCTTCGGTGACTGCGAGCGCCTCGGTGACGGTCGGCACTATTACGCTTTCTCCAGCCTCAGCCACACTGGCCGGTTCTCAATCGCAGCAGTTCACGCCCACCGCTTCCGCGGGGGTGAAGACCTTCACCTGGTCCGTGGATGGCACCGCCGGAGGCAGCGCAACGATTGGCACCATCTCTCCCAGTGGTCTTTACACGGCTCCAGGGCAGCCGGGCAGCCACACGGTAACTGCCGCGGATGGGTCGATTACCGGAAGCGCAACCGTGAGTGTGGACTTTACTATTACGCCGTCTTCCGCCACCATCCCTCCCTGGACGACCAAGCAATTCACGGCTACGGGCCTGTCGAGCACTTCCGTAACCTGGGCGGTGGACGGAACCACCGGCGGAAGTGCAGCTACGGGCACAATCAGCGCCGACGGGCTGTATACGGCCCCAGCCGCCATTGGTGCTCATATGATTTCGGCAACCAGTGTGGCGGATACCGCACTCACGGCTTCCGCCTCGGTGACCGTTGTCAACTTCAGCCAGGCATCCGTTCTCACCTATCACAATGACGACGCGCGTGATGGCGCGTACCTGGAAGAAGTGAATCTGACGCCGGCCAACGTTAACTCAACCCAGTTCGGCAAACTGCTGGCTTACCCGGTGGATGGACAGGTCTACGCGCAACCTTTGTATATGCCGGGTCTTAACATTGCGGGCGGCACTTACGATGTAGTTTTTGTGGTGACGCAGAACAACAGCGTCTATGCGTTCAACGCAGACGCAACTTCGTCGGCAACCGTACAGACTTTCTGGCATGCCGGGCCGCTGGGACCGTCCGTCTACAAGGGCGATATAACGGGCGTAAATCCTAACGTGGGCATTCTGTCGACACCGGTGATCGATGCCAGCACCAACACCATGTATTTGGTCGCCGAGGAAGGTGGCAAAGCAGATCCGACTCCGTTCTTCCTGCATGCGCTCGATGTAACTACGGGTGCTGAAAAGTTCGGAGGCCCCGTGAATTTAACCGGATCGGTGGCCGGTACGGGTCTGGACAGTTCGGGCGGAAACATTTCTCTCGAATCGGACTGTTATCAACGCATGGGCCTGGCGCTCAATCCAGTCACGAATTGGGTCTACATTCCTTTTGGCAGCTGTAACCACGGGTGGATTTTGGCTTACGACAAAACGTCTCTAGCGCAAGAAGCAATCTTCAACGACACGCCGGACGGAGCAGGCGGCGGATACTGGTCTAGCGGAGGCGCCCCGGCAGTCGATGACTCGACCGGGTATGTGTACCTAATGAGTGGCGTCGATGAGTTAGTACAAGGCGATCCCGGCACGGGGGACCCCGTAACAAACGGCTATAACGATTCGATCTTTCAGTTGGATCCGATAAATCTGACGGTATCAAGTTCCTTTACGCCGAGTGATAATTTTACGCTGGCTGAGTGGGACGCCGATTTGGGCAGCGGGTCGAACATTCTGATTCCGAGTTCTGCCTCTTTACCTGTAACTCTCGGAGGAGGAAAGGATGGGAACGTCTTTGTCGTCAACCGAAACGACATGGGCGGCTACAACGCCGGAGGCACGAACAACGTTGTTCAGCAGTTACAGCTCTGCACGGACGGTTACAATAACATTTTTTCGACGCCCGTCTACTGGATAGGCACCAGCACAATTTACTACCACTGCAACGACAACGTAATCAGCGCCTATAGCTGGAACGCGAGTACGGCGCAGATTTCAACTACACCTACGTCGAAAGGGTCGGCGGTCTTCCAAACGCATGGAGCTACTGCGTCGCTTTCAGCCAACGGAGCGGTGAACGGCATCATCTGGGATATCGACAACTCAGCCTACAGCTACAAATTAGGTGTACCCCAGGGGCCGTCGGTGCTGCACGCCTACGACGCAACCAATGTGGCTACGGAACTTTACAACAGCTCGCAGGCAGGCACCCGAGACACCGCGGGATCGGCGCTGAAGTTTACGGTACCAACCATCGCCGGCGGGAAAGTATTTGTTCCGACTTCCACCGAGCTCGATGTTTACGGCCTGTTGCCGTAGAACGAACGCTTAAGTTAGTTGTGGGAATATTTTGCTCACAACAAGAAAAAGGGGGAGTCTTCGGAAAAGCGAAGACTCCCTTTGACTTTGTTCGCAGTTATCTAGCTTGCACGCAGCATCGGCTTATCCGATTTAGAAAAGTCAGCGCTGGCTTCGCCGGTGGAAGAGACATCCTGGGCACCGGTGTGCTGAAGGATTTCTTTCGCGCGCTTGGTCCATTCGGAGTTATCGGAGTGTATGGAGAGCAGAATGCCGCCGTCTTTCACGCGGCCTTCGTAGCGCTTGGCCTCATACTCCGGAATGCCCATGCCGACCAGAGCTCCGGCGATTCCACCGACTGCGCCGCCCACTCCTACTCCAGCCAAAGCGGCCATGATTGGGCCAGCGGCAATGAAAGGCCCGACGCCAGGAATTGCCAGCGCGCCAATGCCCATCAGCCAGCCCAGGCCGCCGCCGATTACGGCTCCGGTAGTGGCGCCGGTGGTGGCACCCTCTGGCGCCTTGGTTTCTTTCTTGTGGGCAAAATCTTTTGTGCCCACGTTTTCCGGAAACAGCACCGAAATATCAGTGTTGCGGAAACCTGCGGCTTTCAGTGCATCCACGCCATTTTCAACACTCGCGTACGTGGGATAAATTCCAAACACTGCCGTATTTTTTCCTGCCATAGTTAATCCTCCTTAGGATGCTTGCCGGTTAATGTTTCGGGTTGGACATAGGTTGGACATCGATTTCGTTTGTTAACTTTATCTGCGCCTGTAGCCTCTCCAGCCTTCGCTTCGATTGCTTTCTTTTTCGTTTGGAGCTATCGTGCTCGAATCTAAATTGCTTTTGGGCGCAGCTCAGAGGTAAATGGCTGGCGGAATGCCTTCGGGCTGGCCTGTTATTTTCTTGAAGACCTAGCGGTCTTCCGTTCCGGTCGAGGCTCGCGTGGAGAAACGTTCCCGCACCCGGTCGCCGATATCCTGTACCTTATCGCCGATCTGGCCGCGGATTTCTTCGCCGCTGGCGGGGGCAAACAATAAAGCCGCGCCGATGCCTACACCTACGCCAGCGACAAAAGTGAGCACGTTGCGGACGGTATGATCGTCGCCAGAGTACATATCTTCTGCCTGGTCACGCAGATTCGAAACCCGATCTGATACCCGGCCTACGCCATGGGAAACGCGGTCCCGCACATCGCTTGTGAAGCTGTTCGTCTGATCGAGAAAGTAAACTGCAGTCTTTAGAATCGATCGAATCAAGTTGTTCATCGGAGTCCACCTTTCGTTTTTGTCGAAATTAACCTGTCTTTCCTTACTTAGTTGCCGAAAGAGGGGCGAGGGCTTGCGGCAAAGTGAATCCGCGTGCGATTTACCGCTAACTCGTGCGTCACGAACGAGTTTGGGCTGTCCAGTGAAATGAAAAAATTGAAACCCCAGGAACATGAGGGCCGCGGCGCAATTCGTTCAACGCATGGTGGAGAAGAAGAGCACAAAGACGGCAAAGAAGCCGTCTTCGCTGCGCAGGGGGAATGCGATCTGTGTTGCCTCTACCACATCTTTGTTGGTGTCCACAAAACCTTGCGCGCTCAAGAAAAAATCTGACAAAAATATCCGCATCAACTCTGACTTAGATCGTTCTCAGAGAGTACGTTCAATACCCAAACAATAGAAAAAACTAACGGAGGAAACGTATGCCTATGCAACCGCAAGAGCAATCAACTCTAAACGTAAAACTCGTCCACTTTACAAAACAAAACTCACCAGACGAGCCGGTGCAGGTAGCGTTCGCCGTTACCGATGATCAAGGGAAAGAAGAGATCATCACCGGCGAAGTGCCCTACACGTACGACCTCTTCCATCTCTTTCAGGACAACGGCTGGTTGAACATTCGCCGAGGAGTTGCCTCAATTCGCGAAAGCCGTACGCAACAGCGTCGGGCGATGTCAGCCTAGTCAAGCCGAGCAGTTCGAGCGCGCTGGAGCCCCAGCATGCCTGGGGTTCCAGTTGCTTTCCATGGCGTTTCGGTTGTGACTTCCTGTTAATTATGGTCGAAGGAAGCTCAAGACAGCTTCTTTCTGGCGAACGGAACGGCATAGGCCGCGGGAGGGTTGTGTGAGGTTGCAGTCGAAGCTTTGCGATAGTACTCCAGAGCTTTGTCTCGGTCGCCAAGATTTTCGTAAGCCTCGCCGATCATGCACTGGATGAACGGATCGTTTTGGTTTGCCTGATTTAGATTATCGAGGGCGAGTTTGTAATCTTTCGCGTAGAAAGCGACGTATCCTTTGAGGTACGGGAAGAACTGCGCTTGCTCGGGAATAGCACCCTTGTCGAGAATAGCCTTGGCGGCGGCAACATGCTTTTGCGATCCCGTCTGATCGCGGCGCCGAGCGGCGAGCCGGGCCTGAGCATGCTCCCAACGGAAGTTCCACAGGTCTTGCCGAGCGGGCTTCATCCCAGGCTCTTTCATTCCTGTGTCGTAGCCGGACTTATACCATTTATTGGCGGCGTCCAAGTCTCCGGCGTCGAGACAAATGCGAGCCGCTTCGTCCGCTATTTCTCCTTGCTGATAGAAGTTCTTCACACTGCCGAAGAAATCGAAAACCTGTTGTTCATAGTCAACGGCTTTCTTGCAATTGGCCTCGAAGGCGTATGAGATCGCCATTGCTCTCCTGGCGGACGCCTTGCCCTCGGGAGCATCTGCAGCCTCGATGGCCTTCGCGAAATACTTGCGGGCTTCCTCTCCCTTTCCAAGCAGATCGAGAACGCTTCCAGCAGCTACGTTAGCTGGAACCGATTCGGGTGAGGTCTGCAGAATCTGGCGGTAGAGCGCGAGCGCCTCCTCCGGTTTTCCATCGCGCATCAGTTGCTGGCCCTGTTTCACAAATTCGGGTGGTTGTTGCTGGGCGGGAGATTGTGCTCGTACTGGAACCAGCGAACCAGCGATTGCGAGCAAGATCAAGGTAGGCACAGCGCTAATCCGTCTCACGCTAATCCGTCTCATGAGACGCGATTATAAATCTCCTCTGGTCTCACGACGCTCGAATCTGCATCTCGCAGTTCCATACAAAAATTCACCTTTGTTGACTCGCTCTTTACCTCCTTCCGCTCAACAGTTGTGTTCCTATTAGTAAGTAGCTTGTGTTTTATGATTCGCCGGACCGAACCTAAGATTTGCGGCTGATGTTTTGTGAACGCTGTGTGCTGGACATCCTGTTATCGTGAATGCCTTCCTTCAAAGCGTCAAAGCACACCGAGGGCATGGAGTTAGCTCGATATTCCGCCATTTTGGAGCGGTCGGACTTTTCTCTCTGGCAATTCTCGATAGCTCTCCGGTTCCGACATTTTCAGGCCCCGACATTTTGACGGCAATTCTCGCCGCCAGCCATCGCAGTCCGTGGTACGAATATGCGGCCGTGGCGACGGCGGGGTCGGTAATCGGAGCTTACCTGACGTTCAGAATTGCACGCCGGGCCGGATCGGCTTACCTGCGCGGCAAGTTCGGGCACCGGAAGTTGGACGCGATGCTCGCTTTTTTCCAGGAGTGGGGAACCGCAGCACTTGCCATCTCTACGGCAGTGCCAGTCCCGTCACCAACCAGCGTGTTTTTCGCTGCAGCAGGGGCTTCGAAATACAGCACCCGTAGATTTCTCGCGGTGGTGACGGTATGCCGAAGTGCGCGTTACGCGTTCGTCGCCATCATCGCCGATCATTACGGCCGCCCTTTCGTCCACATTTTGCATCCCTCGCAATACTGGGGCTGGCTGCTGTTTTTCTCGGCGTTGATACTTGCCTTGGCGCTGGCTGGAATGGCGCTGAATCGACGCTTCGTCGCGGGCACAGGGTCGGAAGTCTTACGGATGCAGCGGACTACGCCCCAGCTCCCTGGCTTTGAAACTTCACCTCAACCAGCCGCCGGTCCTCGTCGGACACTTTGAACATGCCGCGCGGTTTCAGATTCATATAGCTGGCGACGAAAACTTCAGGAATCTGACCGATGCGCGTGTTGTAGGTGTTGACGTCGTCATTGAAAAACTCGCGGCGATCCGCGATGCGTTCTTCCAGTTCGCTGATGCGCATCTGCAGCTTCAGGAAGTTCTCATTCGCTTTGAGCTGGGGATAATTTTCTACCACCGCAAACATGCCGCGCAGGGCGACGGTCATCATCAAATCTGCTTGCGCCTTCTGCCCGATGCTGGCCGCATTCATGGACGCGGCACGGGCCTGCGTGACTGCGAGCAGAGTCTGCTGCTCGTGCTGCATGTAGCCCTTCACCGTCTCCACCAGATTAGGAATCTCATCGTGACGCTGCTTGAGCAGCACATCGATGTTGGCCCAGGCGCGGTCGTTATCGTTACGCAACCGCACCAGCTCATTGTAGAGAATGACTATGTAGACGAGCACTCCCACTGCAAAAAGCAGAAATGCCGCGCCTTCAATTACGTTGCTGTCCATCGTCACCTCGACTTAGGAATACACCAGTGAAACAGCAGAGAAGGCAGCGACGCAAGTGACTGACGGGCAACGCGAAAGTCACAGGCCAGCAGAAATAAAAAGGGCTGAGCCGCAGCCCAGCCCTTCATTCGCAGACTAAATGGGTTACGGCTTATGCGGAGTCAGATCGCATGCGTGCCTGACCTCGTCCAGATTCAGGCCACCGGGAGAAAACTCAGCGATGGCGTAACCAGTTCTGGTCCGGACTTCCACGTTAAACACCTCAGCGCCGATCATGCCACGAATCGTACCTTTGTCCATGGCCAAAAACTTTCCGCGAACCCAGTTCCAGCCTTTGTGGTCATGGCTTCCGTCAATGCGCACCATGACCTCCATTTTTGGCTGGCCCCAGAAGCCGGGATAATCGGGATTGCCCAGACGGCTGCCGGGGTTGAAATCGGCATACTGGTACTTACCGTTGGTACACACAAGTTCGACACGAGGTTTGTAATCTGGATCTTCGCGAAGATAGTTGTTCGACAGCAATTCGAAACGGACTTTTTTCGCGCCGGTCATCTTATCTTCCGACCGGAAGGCCATCCACTTGCCGCCGGCACTGACACCGTCCTGTTCATCCTGATAAGGACTCATCGTACCCTGTTGTGCAAAAGCTGAAACCGCCATCAAAATCGAGCTCGCTACCAGCGCGACGGCAGCCGATACAAAACGATTCCTGTTGCGAAAAAAACGCGATCCGGTCAAGGTCTCCTCCCACGCAAGAACATCTTACCTATTGAACCCGGAAAACTCTCAAGAGTTGCACGGCCCGTATACTTTAAATCATTGGCAAACAAATAACGAAGATGGTTTGACCGGTGAGGGTGCAGACGGAAACAGAGAACGGCCCGGCTGTTTGGGATAGAGTGCTCAGCGCGTGTCGATTTTGAGATCGATGTAAACCTGGGGGCGGTCATCGAACTGGCTGACTGACCGGGTATCGCTCTTGTGATTGTTGTACTGCGCGTAGACTTCGTAGTCCACGGAGGAAAGGCCCGGGAAACGATAGGTGCCGTCCTGCCCGACGATGTAGGTTTTGACGGCATGGGTGCGAGTGTTGGTGAGATACACCACAGCACTGACAATGGGATTATCCTGCCGGTCAAGGACTTTGCCGGAGAGCAACCGGCCTTGGGTCTTATCTTTTTTATCCAGGGCACTCCCGGTGA
>Ga0307476_10001075_pt1 | contig 17367 bp, 17 predicted proteins | sample atmos_gasesECM2C_2_FD_203314 | JGI IMG/M metagenome (GOLD analysis project Ga0307476, IMG submission 203314) | Hardwood forest soil microbial communities from Morgan-Monroe State Forest, Indiana, United States - atmos_gasesECM2C_05 | ecosystem: Environmental > Terrestrial > Soil > Temperate... | reverse complement strand
TAGCGACGTGGCCGAGGCGACCCGGTTGGTGGATATCTGTTTGGAAGCGGGCGTCAACCTTTTCGATACTGCAGACGTTTACTCGGATGGACTCTCCGAGACAATTCTGGGGAAGGCGGTTGCCGGGCGGCGTGGCGATGTATTGATCTCGACCAAGGCGACCTTCCGCATGGGGCCGGGTCCGAATGATCTGGGGTCGTCGCGCTATCACCTGATCAAGGCTTGTGAAGCCAGTTTGCGGCGGCTGGGCACGGATTACATCGACATCTATCATCTGCACGGGTTTGATGCTTTGACTCCAGTGGAGGAAGTTCTGAGCACGCTGAATCAACTGGTGGTGAGCGGGAAGGTTCGATACATTGCTTGCTCGAATTTTTCTGGATGGCATTTGATGAAGTCGCTCGACGTCGCGGATAAGTTTGGCTGGGCGCGCTACTCGGGCCATCAAGTCTATTACTCGCTGATTGGCCGGGAGTATGAGTGGGAGTTGATGCCGCTGGCTTTGGACGAGGGAGTGGGCGCGCTGGTGTGGAGTCCGCTGGGCTGGGGGCGGTTGACGGGGAAGATCCGGCGCGGAAAACCTTTGCCGGCGGAGAGCCGGCTGCACAAGACGGCAGCGCAAGGTCCGCAGGTTTCGGACGAGCGCCTGTACAAAGTTGTGGATGCGCTAGATGCGGTGGCGAAAGAGACGGGGAAGAGTGTGACGCAGGTGGCGCTGAACTGGCTGCTGCAGCGGCCGTCGATTTCTACTGTTATTTTTGGGGCGCGGAATGAGGAGCAGTTGCGGCAGAATCTGGGCGCGGCGGGATGGAAGCTGTCTGCTGAGCAGGTAGCGACGTTGGATGCGGCGGGCGATGTGACGCCGGTTTATCCGTATTGGCATCAGCGGCAGTTTTTGGAGAGGAATCCGGCGCCGGTGCCGTTGGCTGAGAAAACCGAGTAAAAGATGGCACGCGTTTTCATTACAGGCTCTTCCGACGGGCTGGGGCGAATGGCCGCAGAGCTTCTCGTCGAGCGGGGGCACGGCGTCGTTTTGCATGCCCGCAATGAGAAGCGAGGACAAGAGGCGTTGGCGGCAGTTCCGGGCGCCGAAGGAGTGGTGATCGGCGATCTGGCCAGCATCGCACAGACGCGCGAAGTGGCCGAACAGGTGAACGGGCTCGGGTTATTCGACGCAGTGATCCACAATGCGGCGATCGGCTACCGGGAGCCCCGGCGCATAGCAACCGAGGATGGGCTGCCGCAGGTGTTCGCAGTCAACACGCTCGCGCTCTATATTTTGACCGCGCTCATCAAGAAGCCGAAGCGGCTGGTCTATTTAAGTTCCGGTCTCCACCGGAATGGCGATGCGAGATTAAAGGATCTGAGGTGGGAGAACCGGCCGTGGCAGGGGCAGCAGGCTTACTCTGATACCAAGCTGCATGATGTGCTGCTGGCCTTCGCGGTCGCGCGCCGCTGGCATGGCGTTCTCTCGAACGCGCTTGAGCCAGGCTGGGTGCCCACCAAGATGGGGGGTGCGGGAGCGCCGGATGATCTTGATGAAGGGCATCGCACCCAGGTTTGGCTGGCGGTGAGCGATGATCCCACTGCGACCGTAAGCGGTGGGTACTTTTATCACATGCGGCCTCGTGCACCGAACGCCGCTGCGCGCGATGTGGAGCGGCAGGAAGAGTTGCTTGACGCCTGCAAACGGTTTTCTGGAGTAGACCTGCCCAGCTGAACGAGGCTTTACCAGAGCGTCGCCGGTCCTCTCTTCTAGATCTTCTCTTCTAGATCTTCCCTTCTAGATTTTTTCCGCTACCGACTTGGCTTGCGTGAACAAGTACAAGTAGTCGGGGCCACCGGACTTGGAATCCGTTCCGGACATGTTGAAGCCGCCGAATGGGTGCGCGCCCACCATGGCTCCGGTGCACTTACGGTTGATGTAAAGATTGCCTACGTAGAATTCGCTTTTGGCGCGGTCGATCTTGTCGCGCGACTTGGTGTAGATAGCGCCGGTCAGTCCGAACTCGGTGTCGTTGGCGATTTCCATTGCGTTGTCGAAGCCGCGGGCTTTGATTACGGCGAGCACCGGGCCGAAGATTTCTTCCTGCTCGAGTTTTGACTTAGCCGGAATGTCGGCGAATACGGTGGGACGGATGAAGTAGCCTTCTCCGGCTTCGGTGGCGCGTTCGCCGCCGGTGAGGAGGCGTCCATCTTTTTTGCCTTGCTCGATGTAGGCGAGGATGGTCTTCATGGAGCCTTCGTTGATTACGGCGCCCATGTTGGCATTTTCGGCGGGATCGCCGACGGTGATTTTTTCCACGCGGGTTTTGAGCTTCTCGAGGAATTTGTCGTAGATGCGCTCGTCGACTATGGCGCGGGAGCAGGCCGAGCACTTCTGGCCCTGGAAGCCGAAGGCGGCTTGCGCGACACCTTCGACCGCGGAGTCGATGTCGGCGTCGGCGTCGACGATGATGGCGTCTTTGCCGCCCATTTCGAGGATGGTGCGCTTGATCCAGAGCTGGCCGGGGGCTTGGGTGGCGGCGGTTTTGTTGATGTGGAGTCCTACTTCGCGAGAACCGGTGAAGGCTACGTAACGGGTTTTGGGATGCGCGACGACCGCGTCGCCGAAACTGGCTCCGGCGCCGGGGCAGAAATTCACGACGCCCTCGGGCATCCCGGCTTCTTCGAGCAGTTCGACGAACTTCGCGGCGATGGTAGGGGAATCGCTTGACGGTTTCAGGATTACGGTATTGCCGCTGACGATGGAGGCGACCACTAGGCCGGCCATGATGGCGCAGGGGAAATTCCAGGGCGGGATCACCGCGCCTACGCCGAGCGGAATGTAGGCAAGCGCATCGCGCTCGCCGGGCATCTGCACCGGCGGTTCAGCTTTGGCGAAGCGCAAGGCTTCGCGAGCGTAGAACTCGCAGAAGTCGATGGCTTCGGAGATGTCGGCATCGGCTTCGCCCCAGTTCTTGCTGACTTCGAAGACGAGCCAGGCCATGTGGTCCATTTTGCGTTCGCGCAGCAGGTCGGCGGTGCGGAACAGCAGGGCGGCGCGCCCTTCGATAGGAGTGCGACTCCAGGTCTTGAATGTTTTCAGCGCGGCGGCCATGACTGGCTCCACGTGCTCTTTGCCTGCCTTCTGGTGAATTCCCACTACCTGCGATGGTCGCGACGGATTCAGGGACTTGATCTTGTCAGCCGTTTTCACGCGCTGGCCGCCGATGATCAGGTCATATTCGCGGCCGAGTTGTCCGCGGACTCGCTCGATGGCGGCGCGCATTTTGCGGGCGTTGTCTTCTTTCGTGAAATCGTAGAAGGGCTCGTTGATGAATGGGCCCTGGTGCGCGGTCACGCGCGGGCGGATGGGGAGTTCGGCGACGGCCATGGGGAAATCCTTTCGACGTGTTTCTTCAGACCCTGACGGTTAGGCAGCAGGATCCATAGAGTATTTTACACCTCAGGAGAGGCGCAAGCCGGGCCATGCGACCGGCTTGGACAGGACCAATAAGACCAAAAAGTCGAACTACTGGACATTCATCGAGTGGCACCCGTGATGGTTGATTCTTTATGAAATCCTCGCGGTTCTTGATGCCCAGGCATTCACCGCCCGGGCATTGATTTACAGAGAGTTATCGAAATCCGGCTGCAAGGTGGGGCTGTAAGGTGTGTGCGGTATGGTACAGAAGAGCGATTGCTGCCACACTGGTCCTGGATCCAAGGAGCCCCTTCGCCGGAAAGAAGGCTGCCATGGAAAACTATCGTGTAGAGGAGCTGCGCGTGGAGCTTGGTCAACTGCTCAAGAAGCAGACCGAAGTTCTGGAATCACGAAGCTTCGGCGCGGCCACTGACACCGAAATTCTCGAATACGAGATTCGGCAAGAAATAATTCACGAAATCTGCAATGAACTTGCCAACTCCGCTGCGGCATAGCGGCCAGCAAGCCCGTGACGGCCTGTCGAAGAAGCTGTCATAACTCCGCTTGACTGGACAGCCGAAGGTGGCTGTTTCCAATAAAGACATCGCTGACACCGTAATGACCGGTGGTAGACTCACACTTCTATCGAGGAAATCCAGAGGGCAGATCGTATGCAGATTCAGAAGGTAGGTGTCATCGGCGCTGGAACCATGGGCAACGGCATTGCGCAGATCTTTGCCCGCGCCGGTTATTCCGTTGTTTTGTGCGATGTGGAACAGCGGTTTCTGAATCGCGGCCTTGAGACCATCATCAAGAATCTCGACCGCGAAGTGGCGAAGAACAAGATTTCTGCCGAGGAGAAAGAATCGGCGCTGCGGCGAATCGATCCCGTGACCGACCGCGCCAAGCTGGCCGAGTGCGACTTTATTGTGGAGGCGGCTACCGAGAAGCTTGAGATCAAGACTGAAATTTTTCGCGATCTTGACCGGGTGGCGCGGCCGGATGTCATTCTGGCTTCGAATACTTCCTCGATTTCCATTACTAAAATCGCCGCATTGACCAAACGTCCCGGCAAAGTGATCGGCATGCACTTCTTTAATCCGGTGCCGGTGATGAAGCTGGTGGAGGTGATTCGCGGGCTGGCTACTTCGGCGGAAACTTTTGCGGCGGTGCGGGAGTTGGCGGTGAAGCTTGAGAAGACACCGGTTGAGGTGAACGACGCGCCGGGATTTGTTTCGAACCGCGTGCTGATGCCTTTGCTGAACGAAGCAATGTATGCGGTGATGGAGGGCGTGGCTACAGCTGAGGCCGTGGATGAGGTGTTCAAGCTGGGGATGGCGCATCCCATGGGGCCGCTGACTCTGGCTGACTTTATCGGGCTCGACGTTTGCCTGGACATTATGCGCGTACTGCAGGATGGGTTGGGAGATCCTAAGTACCGGCCTTGTCCGCTGCTGATCAAGATGGTGGACGCGGGGTGGTTGGGTAAGAAGAGCGGGCGGGGGTTTTATCAGTATTGAGGATTCCTAGTACCTAGTAGCGAGTACCGAGCCGGAAACCGCAGTAATCATGACGACTGAGCCAGTTCCGCCGCGGGCCAGGAGCGACGCTCCATTTTATCTTCTTGCGGCTGTCGCTGGTATGGCTACCGGGTGGGTCGATGTCATGGTCAATGACCTGCTTTTCACGGCGCTGCTAGTGCTGATGGCTTGCATGTTGCTGGGGCTGCTGCGGCCGCGGTGGCCCTGGCGATGGGTGGTTGTGGTGGGTATGTTCGTTCCTCTGGCTGAGCTTGCTGCTTATCTGATCCTGACCGTGAAACCTACGCGGGCGCAGGTGTATGGATCGTTTCTGGCGGCGCTGCCAGGAATTGCAGGGGCTTATGGCGGGTCGCTGATGCGCGGGGTTATCGACAATCTGCGCCAGGGGAAGTGAAAAGACAGCGGCCAGTGGCCAAGGGTCAGGGGCCAGCAGCCCCGAAACCGAGACTGGCACTGATTACTGGACACTGATCACTGGGCACTGGCCACTGCCCTTAGGTATCGGATAACCAGAGAGTTACTCCCGAATCCACAGGGTGGGCGCGTATGCTGCGGGAATGGGTGTGACGGTTTCGATGCTGGCCAGCGGGAGCCGGGGGAATTGTGCGTTTGTGGCCAGCGCGCGAACCCGGATTCTGGTTGATGCCGGCATTTCCTGCCGTGAGACGTTCAAGCGGATGAAGTCGCTGGGGGAAGATCCGCAGTCGCTTTCAGCGATTCTGATTACCCACGAACATTCCGACCACATCTACGGTTTAGCAACTCTGGCGAAGAAGTTGCGCATCCCGGTATTTATGACGGGGGCGACGCATGCGGCCTGGGCGCGGGCCATGCGTGACGAGAATGGCGAACGGCCGCAACTGGAGCGACTGGAACGCTTCGAGTCGGGGCATCGCTTTTCGGTTGGCGATATCGAGGTGAAGCCCTTTACGATTCCGCATGACGCCGCCGATCCGGTGGGGTTCACGTTTCGGGTGGAAGGCACGAAGGTGAGTGTGGCTACTGACTTGGGCTACTTACCAGTGAATGTACGTGACCACTTGCGCGGGTCGGACATTCTAATAATGGAATCGAATCATGATGTGGAGATGCTGCGCGGAGGGTCTTATCCGTGGTCGGTAAAGCAGCGGGTGGCTAGTAACGTGGGGCATCTGTCGAATCTTAAGCTCGCGGATTTCTTCATTAACGACTATGATAATAGTGCGGCGTTTGTGGTGCTGGCGCATCTGTCTGAGCAGAACAATCACCCGGAAATAGCGCGGCGGGAGGCGGAAAAGGCGCTGGCCGAGCGGGGTGGGTTGTTTCAGAACCGCGTGCTGGTGGCGATGCAGGGCGAGGTGTTGCCGCCGATTCAGATGTAGCTAGGGGTGGGGTTCGATAAGGAAGCGAGCCAAACGCGCGATTATGGCATCGCAAGAAGCGCGATGCTCCGCGCGGCTCGCCCAGATTCCTCACTGCGCGAAAGACACTTGTTCGGAATGACAACGCTGTTACTTATGAGTCAGCAGTGCATCGATCCTATTGTAGGGAAGATTCTGGCGGGCTGGCGGTATGACATTTCCGGCCTGGCGCCGGAAATGTGCGGCGACTACGAAAGCCATTTTGCAGAATGCGAACGTTGCCGAGGGCGGCAGCGCATCCACCGCACGATTGACGTAGGGCTGATCGCGCTGGCTTCGGTTTCGGGCGGGGTGTTTCTGCTGACCTTTGGAGTGATTCGCCACTTTGTGCCGCGGCATGCGTTCTGGCTGGAGATTGCGGCGCTGGCGGGGTTTGCCTTGTCGGCGCTGATCTGGCTGGTAGTGGCGGTGGCTACTCCGGCGCCGGTGACTGTACTGGATGCGGCCAAACAGGGAGCGCGGCGGGTGCACGACCGGCTGCCGCAAGAGATTCGCGAACGCCTGCCGGAGGAACTCCGGGTAAAGATTACCGGGACGTAATTGTGAGGCAGCTTTTTCCACGAATCGGTTTCCCGAAGATCGTTGCCGTGGCGCTATTGAGCATGATGGTTGCCGCTGGCGCGGGGACGATGTGCCTGTTGCCCGCTTCGGCTGCGCCTCACCACGCTGCTGGGTGTCATCCCGGGCGAGAGCCAGCTAATCCGCAGTCTGCCGATTATCGTTGCTGCGCGGGCCGTCATTCCTCGGCTTTGCCGACTGATACTTTTTCGCCGCCGCCTGCGCTGCAACCACTGGCGGCCGATGCTATCGATATTCCTGCGACCTTGACCTCCGACAACCTGCCTCTTACGTCTCCTCGCTCTTGCAGGCCCCCCGGCAATACAATTCTCAGGATCTGATCCGCAATCCGTGTTCCATGCTTCCTCCTGCGCGCGGTCAACCGCGCGTCTTGATATCGAGTAGCGTTTTTTCAGGAGAACGAGGTTCTTGTGGACAGAATCGTCTTGGGTTCAATCTTCGCCTGTTCGATTGCGATAGGCGGATTCCTGTGTGCGGCTTCGGCGCAGGACACATCGATGAGCGGGATGCAGATGTCGATGGAAGCGCACGAAAGTTCGCAATTGCCCTCACCACATGCCGGATCGGGAACGGGCTGGCAGCCGGCTTCGGTGCCGGAACCTGAGTGGATGGTGATGCGCGGGGGATGGGAACTGATGGCGCACGGCACGATCTTCGCGGATTACAACCATCAAGGTGGACCGCGCGGCGAAGGGAAAGCCGAGTCCGTAAACGTGGGGATGCTCATGGAGCAGCACGGGCTGGGCGGCGGAACGATTCTGTTGCGGCAGATGTTTTCGGCGGAATCGCTGACCTCACCGCATCCCGGCTTTCCGGAGCTGTTTCAGACCGGGGAGACTTATCACGGAGAGCCGCTGGTTGATCATCAGCATCCGCACAATGTGTTTGCGGAACTTTCGGCGCTGTATATGCTGCCGCTATCGGAAAAAGTTTCGTGGGAATTGTATGGCGGACCGTCGGCGGAACCGGCGCTGGGACCGGTCACCTACATTCACCGCACTTCCGCGTCGGAGTTGCCGCTGGCGCCGCTCAGCCATCATTTACAGGACTCGACGCACACCAGCTTCGGCGTAGTCACGACGGGATTTGTGATCGACCGGGTCAAGCTTGAGGCTTCGGCGTTCAACGGGCGCGAGCCGAATGAAGAGCGATGGAGCATCCAGTTGGCCGCGTTGGATTCGTATTCCGGGCGGGTAAGCGTTGCGCCCACGCGCGACTGGACGGCGCAATACAGCATTGGACGGCTGGAGCATCCGGAAGCGCTTGAACCGGGCAGCCAGTGGCGGCAGACGGCTTCGGTGGAATACGACCATCCCCTGGCGCGGGGAAATTGGGCAACCTCGCTGGTGTGGGGCCGGGTGCATAGGCTCTCCAACGGAGTCAATCTGAACGGGTATGGACTGGAATCCACGCTGAACTTTCTGCAGCGCGATTATGCCTTTACCCGGCTGGAGTTGGTGGACAAGGACGAATTGTTTCCGCAGGCGTCGGTGCATCCGGCTTACCGCATCGGAGCCTACACTTTTGGCGGCGAGCGCGATCTGGTGCACAAGAGCGCGTACCAGCTGGGGCTGGGCGCGGATGTGACAGTTTTTTCGAAGCCTGCTGTGTTGGACGCTGCGTATGGCAATTATCCGGTGTCGTTCCAGATCTTTTTGCGAGTGCGTCCGGGATTGCGAGCGGGGGCGCATTCTCATTAGTCAGGACAAACCTTATTGCTTAGGCGGATTCTGCCCGAAAGATAGATGATCACTCCTCGCAGACTGCGCGAGAATGTGCGTAAATGCCGGGGGCTCTGAAGACGCTGCGGGCAGTGCAGTGGACGATGCTGGGCAGCATTGTGGTCTGTGCCGTCATCGGTGAGGTTCTGGGTCCAAGTGTCAGAGCTGTAGACCCCTCCCTCAGTTATGTTTTCTCAACCGCCGCAGTGGCCGTTGTGGGCATGATCTTTGTGGTGAGGCGCACGCTGGTAATACGTTCCGCGAGGGGTTTGGCGGCTCACCCGGACGATCCCATTACTCTGCGTCACTGGAAAAGCGGCTACCTGACTACCTACGGGTTGTGCGAGTGTCTCGCTTTGTTTGGCGTCGCGCTGCGCTTTCTGGGGTTCAATTTCCAGCAGAGCCTGCTGTATTACATTGGCGGGCTTGTGCTGCTTTTCTTCTTTGGGCCCAGAGAACCTGTTCACTCATGACGGGGTCGTCGTGGGGTTCGTCTTGGAAGTATCATGTCGCCGAGGGAATGTTATGTCCATCAATGGGCCGGATGAGTTGAGAGGAATGCGCGCCGCGGGCGCGGTGGTTTTAATCATGCTGGGGGCGATGAGAAGCGCGGTGCGGCCGGGGATTACGACGGCGGAGTTGGACGAAGTGGGTGCGGGCGTGATGCGGCAGCATGGAGCGCGATCGGCGCCAGCGTTAGTGTATGGATTCCCCGGAGTGAACTGCATCAGCCTCAACGAGGAAGCGGTGCACGGCATTCCTGGCAAACGCGCGCTGCAGCAGGGCGACTTGGTGAAGCTGGATGTCACCGTCGAGAAAGATGGATTCATGGCGGATGCCGCGGTCACCGTTCCCGTGGGTGAGGTGACGGAGGAGCGGCAGCGCCTGGTGGCATGCGCGGAGCGGGCCTTCGCCAAAGCCATGCTGGTGGCGCGGGCGGGATTTCGGGTTTCTGAGATTGGGCGAGTGATCGAGCGCGAGGTGAGGCGCGATGGATTCTCGGTGATTCGCGATCTGGGAGGACACGGCATTGGGCGCACGATCCACGAAGAACCGAGGGTGCCTAACTATGCGGATCCTGCAGCGAATCAGGTTCTGACCGAGGGACTGGTGATTACCGTCGAACCGATTATTGCCGCTGGATCGGGCAGGGCGTTCGTGGCGCAGGATAAATGGACCGTAGTCACAGCGGATCGCAGACCGTCGGCACATTACGAGCATACGCTCGTGATCACGAAGGGTGCGCCGATGCTGCTGACGGCGGCTTAGAAGCCGCTGTTAGCTTTGTATTGCTCGCGGCTGGAACCGCGCCCTTTCAAAGCAAGTCGTCGCCAGAAAACTCGCTAGCCCCCTACGCCTTGATGTGGCAACTGGCTAGGCCGCGCTTTTCGAGATACTGCTGGTGGTAATCCTCGGCGGGAAAGAAGGTCACTGCCGGGACGATCTGGGTGACGATCGGCTTTGAGAAGCGGTGCGCTTTCTCGAGAGCTTCTTTCGAGGCTTGCGCTTCGGCTTGCTGGGCCGGGGTGTGGAAGAAGATCGCAGAGCGGTATTGCGTGCCCCAGTCTGGTCCCTGGCGGTTGAGTTGCGTGGGGTCGTGATTCTCCCAGAAGACCTTCAGAAGATCGCTGTAGCGAACCTGGGCGGGATCGAAGTCGACTTCTACTGCCTCGGCGTGGCCGGTACGGTCGGTGCAGACTTCTTTGTAGGTGGGAGTGTCGGTGTTTCCGCCGGTGTAGCCCACGCGGGTGGCCAGCACTCCGGGCATCTGCCGGAAGGTGGCCTCCACTCCCCAGAAACAGCCCGCTGCAAATGTCGCTTTCTCCATTTTCAGATTGCTCCTTGTGGCGCCCTTATTAGATGACGAATTCGGCAGAAAGTCACGCTTTGGGCAAGGCCGGGGGCAGCAGCAAGGCTGTCTCGCTCCGCTCGACGGACGGCCGAGGGCGGCTGTCCCCACATAGTCCCCACATTAGCATTTCTGCGAGCCTCAGCGTTACCAAAGTGCTGATGACCCTATCGGGTAATTGACGCCTATTAGAAATTCATTATAAAGTGCGGCAAGGTTGTCGCAGTCGGTGTCCCAGGAGACGTTCCGTGTTTTTCCGATCCAGCCGCGCCCGGAGTGTGCAGAAATTTGCCCTTTGCCTGCTTTTGGCGATGGCAACCGCGCAGGCGGCGCTGGCTGTTCCGAACTTTACTGCGCCGCGTCGCGTTGGCTACGACACCGGGGATCAGTGGGAACCCGCTCTGGCGGCGGATAGCCACGGACACATTTACATTCTTTTCCCGCAATATGGGGCAGTGAGCGACTGCCCGGCCTGCACCGCCCCCACGATCGCCTTAATGGTGAGCAATGATAACGGGTTGTCGTGGCAAGCACCGCATCCGCTGGTGGCTTCCTCGACTGGACAGTTTGATCCGCAGATTGTGGTAGATCCTGTGGACCGGCAGACGGTTTATGCCTCTTGGCTGCAGAACAACAAGCGCGATGTGATGGTCGCTCGGTCGCAGGACTTCGGACGGACCTGGTATTTTTCAGTGGCGGAGCGCTCACGCGACTCCCAGGATGCCGACAAGCCGGTGCTGGCCGCGCGCGGAGCCGATGTATACGTGGGCTTCAACCGCGAGCAGACGGTCCTGGTGGCCGCTTCGCATGATTACGGCCAGACCTTTTCGTCGGTGGCGGTGAACGGGAATGCGGAACCGGGCTGGTCGCTGGCGGGCGGCGCTACCGTCGGTCCAAACAATGATGTCTACTTTTCGTGGACGGCCTATGCGCGGCGGGACCTCAGCACCCGTCCGGTGAGCGTTTATGTGAGCCGGTCAGCGGATTCTGGACGGAGCTGGAACACAGTTCTGCTGGATGTTTCGAGCGCGCCACCGGGCTGCGCGGCACAGGGATGCGAGGCCGAATACCTCGGCGCGCAGATCACGCTGGCCTCCGATGCGGCGGGGACCGTCTACGCGCTGTGGAATGCGGGCACGAGTCACGGCGGACCGGAACGGATTTATTTTTCGTCTTCGACTACGGGTGGGGCGAGCTGGTCGGCGAAGGCAGACGTCTCGGCTGCGGACGATCAGGTGGAACATTGTTTTCCGGCGATTACTGCCGGCACGGCAGGCGATGTGCGTATCGCGTGGATGGACACGCGCGAGTCTTCTCTATGGAATGTTTTCCAGCGTAGTTCGAGCAACGGCGGCGCTACCTGGTCGGTGGAGAGCCAACTCTCGGGGCCGGTGCGGGGTTACGATTATGTGCGGCCTGAGGGTTTCCGCTTTCCATTCGGCGACTACTTCTCCATCGCCATCGATAATCTCGGGAACACGCACGTCGTGTGGGGCGAGGGGCGGAACTTCAAGTCTCCTGGCTCGATTTGGTATACGCGCGGACGGTAGTAGGCGGTGGGATAGTGGGTCAGTGTGATTTCCAGAATATTATTGAGAAAACGAGAACGCCAGACAACAGCACGAAGAACCAGAAAACGAAGCGCCTGAAAAACGGGATTCGGCTGTGCGGGAACACTTCTTCGTAGGTCGCGGCAACCTCGTCACTGCCGCGTCTCCACCAGGCCAATTTGTCCCGCGAAGTCTCTCTTCTCGTCAGGCGAACTCGCATAACAATCTCCCCGAAGATGCTTAGGAGCGCCACTGCCACGAGGATTGAGAAGAAAATACCAAACATACGAGCCAGCCTGATTTCCGAAATGCTTTTAGAATAAGCCCTCTGTCAATCCTCTTCGTAACCGAGGTCGGCATCGGAGTATGACACATATCTAATCCCGGCCCCGCACGTGATCGCTCATCCGGCTTCCATGAAGGGCTGAAGGCCGATGTCCGACTTCACCCCCGTGCGGCACGACTGAAGTCGTGCCCTTCCCGATCCATTTCTTGAAATCGAACGTGTTCTGATTGCCCTCATTCCAGGATCATGCCGCCGGTCAGGTCTGCCAGGCGGGTTACTCCACGATCGTGACACCAGCGTTGGAGTTCGTCGACGATCTTCTCGGTGGCGCAAGGGTCCCAATAGCTGGCGGTGCCGATCTGGACTGCGGTTGCGCCTGCGAGCATGTATTCGACTACATCGGCCGCGGTTGAGATTCCTCCCATGCCGATTACTGGAATGTTCACCGCGTGCGCGACGTCGTAGACCATGCGCAGGGCGATCGGCTTGATGGCGGGGCCGGAGAGTCCGGCAGTGACGTTGGCGATCCGGGGCTTGCGGGTGTCGGCATCGATGGCCATGGCGACGAAGGTGTTGATCAGCGAGATGGCGTCGGCGCCTGCCTCCTGCGCGATGTGAGCCATCTGCGCAATGCTGGTCACGTTGGGCGAGAGCTTCACGATCAGGGGCCTGCGGGCGGCGCGTTTGGCCGTCGTTACCACTTCATCGAGGGAGCGGGGATCGCTTCCGAACTGCAGTCCGCCGGAAGTTGTGTTGGGGCAGGAAACATTCAGTTCGTAGGCGGCGATGCCTTCGCCGTCGTTGAGAATTTCGATGGTACGTTCGTAGTCCTCGCGGGTGTAGCCGAAGACGTTGGCCAATACCACGATATTTTTTAGCTCGCGCAGCTTGGGCAGCTTCTGTTCTAGAAACGCTGCGGCACCGATGTTCTGGAGGCCGATGGCGTTGAGCATGCCAGCTGCAGTCTCCCACAGGCGGGGCGGCGGGTTGCCGATCATCGGCTCGCGAGAAAGACCTTTGACGACGAATCCGCCAAGCTTGTCGAGATGGACGACATCCTCGAACTCGACCCCGTAGCCAAAAGTTCCGCTGGCCGCAATGATGGGGTTCTTGAGCTGGATACCAGCGAAGCTCACGCTGAGATCCAGGGAATTCTTGCCGCCGTTCTCGGAGGATGGGGTCACTGCGGCGGCCTTTCGGCGGGGGAGCCTGCAGGAGATCCCGAAGCGTTCTCCGAACGATGCGCTGGAGAGAGCGCCTCCGTGAGCACGCGGCCCACGGCGTGGGTGGGAGCATTGATGCCGAGCACCGAAGCCAATGTGACTGCAAGATCGACTGGCTCGGCGTGGGTGCGATAGGTTCCCGGGCGGAAGGGAAGTCCGTAGAAAGCCAGGGGCACGTGCGTGTCGTAAGTGTAGGGTGATGCGTGGTCTGTGCCTTTAGACGAACCTACCGTGTAGATCTCTGGAACTCCCATCACGTACCAGCCGCCTTCGGGCGAGTAGCTGTGCAGGAACTTTCTGCCGAGCGCGGTATCAGGGACTTCGCCATCGGCGAGTTGCGACTTGGTGAAGTAGTCGCGGAGTCCGGCCTGCTTCATTGCCTCGCCCACGGCTGCTTCTGCGTCGCGCTCTTTGACGTGAGCGGCGGCGAAGGCGTCGGGATCGAGCCAGGCATCTGGGTAGTCGAGCTTGATGTAGGAAGCGGCCTGACTGGGCGAGAACTTCGCCGTCAGCGCGCTGTTGATCTGGGCTTCTAGTTTCTTCGCATCCAAATTGGCGGCGGGAATGCGGAGCTTCTTCGCGGCGTCGGGCAAGGCGGAGACGCCGTGGTCGGCGGAGAGAGCGATCCACAGATCTGCCAGGCCGACCTGATGGCCGAGGAAGGTGAAGAAGTCGGCTAGTTCACGATCCAGTGCGAGCGCCATGGCGGCCATCTCCGGCGAGTCGGGACCGACCTGATGGCCGAGAATGTCGTTCGGAGAAAGACTGATGGCGAGCAGGTCGGTGGCTTTTCCGGCGCCGAGATTTTCGTAAACGACTAGCTCCTTGGCGAATTCCAGTTCGTACTCGTTGGCGAAAGGCGTAGAGCCAACCACTTCATAGAAGCCAGCATCAGAACCATCTTTCCCCTTGCGATGGGCGGTTGAGCGCAGCACGTCGCCATTGACATTTTTCCAGTCGCGATCCCAATACTTTGCGGCGCGGTTGGCGGCATTGAAATCCTGCGCCCACTTGGGCAAGTCGGGCCGATAGTAAGTGGAAGTAATCCACGCGCCGCTCTTGGGGTCGATCCAGTAGGCTGCGTCAGCCGCGAAGCCTCCCGGGAGGACGGCAGCGCGATCCTTCAAAGAAACGCTAAGGACTCGCGCCTTGCCTTGGGTCGCGAGTTTGAGTTCGTCGCCTAAAGTGTCGGCGAGCAGGTTGTGGGGCGACGCACCTGCTTTGTCTTTCGTTTGGTCTGGGGCAAGACCTACGAGTTTTGTATCGTCGTCCTCGACCGACGTGACCATTTTCTTTTTCTTCGGATCCCACCACTCGTTGGCCACGATGCCATGGCCGTTGCTGTAGGCTCCGGTGAACAGCGTGGCGTGGCCGGGAGCGGTGCGGGTGTTGGCGTAGTCATAATTGCAGTCGGTGAAGTTGGCGCCGTGGTCGAGGAGCAGGCGGAATCCGCCTTCGCCGAATTGGTCGTGGTAACGCTCGAGATAGTCGCCGCGGAACTGGTCGATGATGATCACCACGACAAGCTTGGGGTGGGCGTTGTAGGCGGAGGCGAAGCTGGAAGGTGCGGCCAGGATTAAAGCGGCTAGGACGGCTGGCGCAAGACAGCGAGGTGCGGAACGAGGGAGGAATCTCATCGCGAAGGTAGTTTACACAGGTGGGAGGTCGGGCGAAAGCTGAGGCGGTCGAGCTTCGCTCGACGGACAGCCGAGGGCGGCTGTCCCCACATGAGCATCTGGCAGCGCCTCTGAGGCAGTATCGACATCTCTTGCCGCGTGCATTCTTCGCCCGGTTTCCGATAAAGTAGTTGTTCTCATGCTTGATCTGAACTTTGTTCGCGACAATCTGCCTCGGGTAGAGGAAATGCTGCGCCAGCGTGGAGTGGATCCGGCTGCGGTGCTCAAGGATTTCAACGACGTCGACACGCAGCGCCGGAAGGCCATCACCGAGGCCGAGACCATGAAGGCGCGGCGGAATAAGGCGTCTGAAGACATCTCCAAACTGAAAAAAAGCGGCCAGGACGCTGCTGTCGCAATAGCCGAGACGAAAGATTTACGCGAGCAGATTCAGGCGCGGGAGAAGACCGCCGCCGACCTCGATACCCGCTTGCAGGCCATTCTTGCGGGAATTCCCAACATGCCGGATTCGAGCGTGCCGGTAGGCCACAGCGCCGAAGAGAATGTGGAAATCCGCCGCTGGGGCACACCTCCGAAGTTCGAGTTCCCTGCCAAGCCGCATTGGGAAATCGGTGAACAACTCGGCGTGCTTGATCTGGAACGTGCAGTCAAACTCACGGGCGCTCGCTTTGCCGTTTACTGGGATCTGGGCGCGAAGCTCGAACGGGCGCTGGCGAACTTCATGCTCGATGTGCACACGCGCGAGCATGGATATACGGAGGTGCTGCCTCCGTACTTGGTCAATTCCGAGTCGATGTATGGCACTGGGCAGTTGCCCAAGTTTGCCGCCGATCTTTTTCGTGTGCCGCACGGCGAACGCGATCTCTGGCTGATTCCCACGGCAGAGGTTCCGGTCACGAATCTTTATCGTGACGAAGTTCTCGACGCGGCGCGGCTGCCGATTTCGCTCACGGCTTACACTCCGTGCTTTCGCAGCGAAGCGGGATCGTATGGCAAAGACGTGCGCGGGATCATCCGGCAACATCAGTTTCAGAAGGTGGAACTGGTGAAGTTTGCCCGGCCGGAGAATTCGTATGAAGAGCACGAGAAGCTGACGCGGAATGCGGAGACGATCCTGCAAAAGCTCGGCTTGCACTACCGCGTGGTAACTTTGTGCACTGGAGACATGGGACCATCTTCGGCGAAGACCTATGACATTGAAGTCTGGTTGCCGGGGCAGCAGCTGTTTCGCGAGATTTCGTCGTGCTCGAACTTTGAAGCGTATCAGGCGCGGCGGGCGAATATCCGTTATCGTCCTGAAGGCAAGAACAAGACAGAGTTCGTGCACACGCTGAACGGAAGCGCGTTGGCTGTGGGCCGAACCTGGGTGGCGATTGTGGAGAACTACCAGCAGGCTGATGGGAGCGTTATGATTCCTGAGGTGTTGCGGCCCTACATTGGGGCAGAGCGGATTACGCGGAAGAGTTTTTGAATGCAAAGTTGAAACCTGGAGGCTAAACTTGCAGAGTGTGGACATCAGCTCGACCGCGACTGGCGCGCATTCCCCACCGATGAGCGGCGCCTGGCGCACAATTCGCAGCTACATCCTGTGGCAGCATGAGCGAGGCACGCTGCACTATGACATCATGGTCACGCTGATTTTGATTTTCGTCTTCCTGTCGCCCAGGGTTATCAATTTCAACGACAAACCTGCGCTCCAAAGCCCGAACGCGGCCGATGTGGTGGTCACGCCGGATGCCAGGGGCAGCCTGGTTTACCAGATTTCGGCCAGCGTAATTACGCCGGGGGATGATCGGTCGGTGCGGGAGCAGTTGCTGCGGATCATCAAGCCGATTTCTGGCGAAGTGTCGATCGTGAGTTACGACGCGGTCACCGACAGCAAGGGCCACGTGCGGACCTATAAAGTTCTGGTGAAAAGATAACACGCGAATGAGACCTTTCTGCCGCATCCTTGCCATCGGGTTTATTGGAAGTCTCTTGTGCGGCTTCGCACTACAGACGAGCCCGGAGACCTGCTCGCTGGAATGCGTCCTTAAGAAGATGGACGAGGCCGCGGCCAACTTCCGCAGTGCGCAGGCCGACTTCGTTTGGGACCAATACCAGAAGGTGGTGGACGAACATGACACGCAGAAGGGAACGGTTTACTACCGCCGGGTGGGGAAAGAAATCGAGATG
>Ga0307476_10001074_pt1 | contig 17371 bp, 13 predicted proteins | sample atmos_gasesECM2C_2_FD_203314 | JGI IMG/M metagenome (GOLD analysis project Ga0307476, IMG submission 203314) | Hardwood forest soil microbial communities from Morgan-Monroe State Forest, Indiana, United States - atmos_gasesECM2C_05 | ecosystem: Environmental > Terrestrial > Soil > Temperate... | reverse complement strand
CTTGGTCCGCGAGTCTGCTCCGTGCAAAATGCCCACGAGCTTCAGGGCCCGGAGCCTTCGCTAGAATACCGGCAAGAAGAGATCAGAAAGTCCGATAGCTGGATTTGTCGAGACCTCAAGTAGGCAGAAGGAGGGGTCGTGCAGAGACTCGCTTGGATACTCGCATTAGCCGCGCTGGGCTGCCTGGCCACGGCCGAGGGAGACGACACGTCTGCCGGCGGTCAGACTTTCGGCCGCGCCAATCCGCACAAGATTTCGGCGTTCGTCGTGTTGCTGAGGCTGCGTACGGACGTTTACCTGAAGTGGAAGGCCACGGGCAAATGGCCTTCCGACCCAACGCTGGATCAGGCGCTGGATGGCCACAGCCATTATTGGGAGCAGCAACTCAAAGGCGGGCGTGCGCTGCTTGCCGGCGCGATGGGCGGGGATTTCTGGGACAACGCAGCGCTCGTGGTTTTCGAAGCCGCCTCGTTGGAGGAGGCGCAGAAGATCGCCGACGCCGATCCGGCCGTGAGGGCATACGCGTTTCAGGCGCAGGTGCGGCCTTTCGACGTGTTCTGGATGACCAACAAATATCGCGCTGCCACCGAAACTCCCGCGGGAGCGGTGGCGCATTGAGTATGCGGGTCGGCGGGTTGGCCGCCACCGCGCGCGCATTCGCAGCGATCGCCGGAGCGGGTCTTATCGCTCGAAAGTCCTGCCCGTCATTGGGACAGATTCCGTCACGCCTCAATTCCCTTGGGCCGGCTCGAGGGGGGCCTTGCGCTCTCAATCCTTACCTTGAGGTGTCGCACGCCGCTGTCGCTGAGAAGGTCGGGATTCGTCCACAGCTCCCTGCGGGCAAGTCGTTTGAGTTCCAGCTCGAGCATTCTGTCCTCTCCGGAGACGCGGCGACGGGTGTCGCTCACAGGCTCCGAGAGAGTCGGCAAGTTCGAGTCGGGCGCACGGCTGGCTTCCTGCGTCACGAGAGACGGGATTGAAGAGCTGTCCTTACCGGCTTCACGGGCGCGCATGACTTCCTCGTCGGAAACAGGCACCACGGCCGCGGCGGCGAAATTTGAGCGCACTTCGGCGGCCGCCTGTTTCGCATCGATCGGGTCTGCAAAGAAACCCAGTCGCAGGAAGTAGCGCGAACGACCGTCGCGGCGACTTTCGGTTGCGTAGAGCGTATGTGCTTTGAAGGTGGGAAGCGATGGCACGCGGTCGAGGTCGATCGGCTGTGCCGACCACTGCAGCTGCACAGCGAAGGAGACCGGCGCACCCTGAACGACAGCTTCCCGCAGAGCTTGCCGCGTACTGGTGTCCTCCGGACGCAGCAGCGCGACTTGAGCAGATTTTCTTGGATCAGACTCGTCCGGGGTGGTACCGCGCGTTTCCAGAATTCTCAGAACCTGGGTGTCGGACAATGATCTCTTCTCAACCTGCGCAGAGTCACTGCTGTGCCGGGTTTCTGGCTGAGCGTCAGCGGGCTGAGACGCGGAAACCTCGGAATTCGATGCTCGAGCAAATGCGCTCGACGCGATCGTCGCCATCGCATCCGGGAAGCGGCCGCGCACGGCTTCTACCCATTTCTCGGCATCGGCGAGCGTTCTGAAGTACCCCATGTGGAGATAGCAATGCTCATTGCCATCTGGCGCTGGCTCACGGGTCGTGAAGAACGTGAAGGACTTCAGCTGCGGCGATTGCGGCGGCCGAATGGATACCGGTCCAGGGAGCCGGCACAGAGTCAGCATGAACTGTCCGGTACTAGGTAGGGCCCGATGCTCAGAATTGGTGTGGGACGATCCCGCGGGCCCTGGCAATGTAGCTGTCATAAGCTCTCCCTGAAGCGAGCGTTCGAATCACGGTCAGGAGAGCGCTGAGATCCAAAACAGGCGGGTTAGCACGCTCACACCTCGGGGTGGAGAGTGGCAACCCCGCTGTCTTAGGCCGTTACGCCCTTAGACCGGTAGCTTTGCGTCCCCGCCTTTCGAACGGGTTTGCCCTTGTCAGCGCTGGCTCGGAAATACCGAGATGTCGCAACTTGGAGTCGGGTCAGGACTCGCGAAGCGCCTCGCATCCCGAGATCGCGCTGTCATAAGCATGGCCGCTTGGAAAGCATATGTCCACTGGTAGAAGCCGCAAGGGGTGGACCTGACGCAGACTAGCGACAGGGATTCGTGAAATCTTCGCGGGCGCTCGCTGGTCGTCCGTCGCGCCGCGCGGGCATTTGAGCGCGCGGCGTGCAGACGGCACACGACTGGGTTGATACGGTTCAGCGCGTGTCCGGTTGGAGTCGCAGATGCGTTACGGATGCATTCGCGCACGAGCTATGGAGTGACACCAAGACACTTCCGATCGTTATTCAGTTCAAATTCCCGATGGACCCGCTACCCAACGCCTCCTACGCTGTCGGCCCATGGTACTGATGGCAATCGCGATATCGATTTCCGGCTTGACGCACCGCGTTCACCTGGACCCCTATCTCGGTCAGCAATCTACCGTGATCGCGACCATCAATGGTGTGGCAGGGCGATTCCTCTTCGACACCGGCCAGGGCCTGTCGGCGATCTCGCCGTCGTTTGCGCAACGGATCGGCTGTCGCCCCTGGGGACAGATATCGGGCTTCCGAATGAGCGGCGAACGGCTCGATGCGCCCCACTGTGACAACCTTCGGTTCACTGCAGCGGGTTTCGACAGGAATCTGCCGGCTGTCGCTGTGCTCGACGTCATGAAATTCATCGGCACCGGCGTACCCGCTGTCGACGGCGCCATTGGGCTCGACGCCTTCGCGGGGGAGAAAATCACCATCGTCCCCAGAGCGGCAGTGATCATCGAAACTGCCTCGACCCTGATTGAAAGAGTCAGACGAGGCAGGGAGCTGCCTGTCAGACTCGTGCGGGACGTCGAAGGCTTGGCGCTCAGCGTGGACGCCGCCGTTCCGACTCGAGCGGGCATGGCCTGGATGGAGCTCGACACCGGCAACGGTGGCTCTCTCGTGATTGCCGATCACATTGCACCGCTGCTTGGGCTCGGTACGCACGCCACCGAGCCCACACCGGTTGTGTTCAAGCTGGCGAACGGACTGACAGTAAAGGGAAACGCTCGGACCCGACCCCTCATCATGGATGGAAACATCGGGGCGCAGTTCATAAATCAGTGGCAGCTCTCGCTGGACTTGGGAGCTGCCCGCGCCTGGTTGACTCCCATGCAGTGAATGGCAGGGAACGCCTCAGATGGCCAGCCAGGCGAAGAGGAACAACGTGTTGTTGTCGTGGGCCGAGTGCCCGAAACCGTCGTAATTGTCGTTACCGCCGTTGAAGCGCGTGTAACCCGTGTACTGCAGCCCAACGCGCACGTTGAGGAAGGGTCGGGCGAAGGAATCTGCTTTGCCGAAGGGGATGCACTCGAGCTGCAGGATGTAGCCGCGACTATCGGGACTGTTGTTGGCGCTGCCGAACCAAGGTGACGGCGGATAGAGCTCCGCGTTGCGGTTGCCCACCGTGTCGAAGAACGCCACCGTCAGGGAGTAGGTCTGCCGGTACGCGTACTGTCCGCTGACATTCAGTTGGTCGAGGTGATTGGCGATGGTGTCGGAACCCTGCAGCGCCGCGGTCGCAAACAACCGCTGGTGCTCCTGGACATAGCTCGCGTTGAAGTTGAAGGTGTGTGGACCGCCAGCTGCAAACTGATAGGTCGCGTCGTAGCCGATATCGGTGTAGTTATCGGTGCCGAAAGCGCGTTCTCCGGGTGACTGAGCGTGTGGCGAGAACCCGAGGATGCCAATCGACGCGTAGTGTGGTCCCATGGTCTTCTGCAGCGCGACACGCCAATAGGGTGCCGAGCCGTCGATGGCGTGCTCCGCGGAAGGATCGGGGACGCCGACATCTTCCTGGATGCGGTCGGCCAGCTTGCGATATCCGCCTGCCTCCAGGTACACCAGATTGTCGATCAGCGCGTAGGCAGTTGCCCCCAGAGACTGGGTCGCGAAGAAACCGTTGATCTGCGGTGCCGCACCCGGCGTATTCGCCAGGCGAGGGAAGGGGAACGGAAACTGCCAGGCGTAGGTGGAATTCCACGGGTCCTGTACGGTCGGGAAATTGTTCACCGACACGCCGAGCAGCGCGCTGGTGCCCGCCACGGTGAAGTCTCTCGCGTAACGCGCGTCGAACACGCCCCAGGATGTATGGCGGGCGATGCCGTCATAGCTCACCTGCGCGAAGGCGCCGATGTGATCGGCGATGCGGCCCGCCAGGTAAACATCGACGTCGTCGAGGGCGGTGTTGTCGTTGCCGGAGTAATGCGGCGTGGGCGGTTGGCTCTGCGCGGTTTGGGTGAAGGAGGCAATGAGGTCGGCGGATACCGGAATGGTCTTGTGAGCGCCCAGAGCGTAGGCGTGAAGCTTGAAATTGCGCCCGAATGGCGTGAGCGCCGGGCCGAAAGCGAGTGTGTGGCACGCAGCGCAGGGCACGCCCAACTCGCGGGCGAATGCCGGAACCGCCTGCGCGGGGAGCGAGGGCAGAAGCGCCATCGCTGCGCCGAGCGCCAGCAGCCAGCCGGCACGCACGCACCCGCTCCTCTCTCGACCCTGCCAGGTCCTTGACATCACGACTCCTCGTCCCGGCCCGCACAGCATTGCGGTAATGCCGTTGGTGTCGGCCGCCGAGTGGACGGTTCAGCCGCGCCGCCAGAGGCAAACGCCGTGGTGCGGGACAATGTGCGTTCCCCCGTCGAAGCCGCTTGAACCGACCGACACGGTCCGCGGACCTACGGTCAAGCCTGGTGTGCGTCGCGGCGCCAGGCGAATCCGTCCCACAGGGGTAGGCATTGGCGGCACGCCCGGTCCAGCTGAGTTCACCGTTGCGGCAGATGCCGCTCGTCACGCTCTGCCTGAGCGAGCGCTGCAATTCGCGCTGCGTGAGCTGCGACTACTGGCGCAATGGCCAAGGCGAAATGGACCTTGCCGCAGTGGCGCGGCTGCTGCCGGGCCTCGCCGCGCTCGAGACGCGGGTAGCGCTGATCTCGGGAGGCGAGCCGCTCCTCAACCGTGAATGGCCGCCGATCGCCGCGCTGCTGCGCGCCAACGGACTGAAGCTCTGGTTGCTGACGTCCGGGCTTTCGCTCGCCAAGCACGCTGCGCGCGCAGCGCAGCTCTTCGATGCGATCACGGTATCGCTGGACGGTACCAACCGCGAGACCTACGCCGCCCTTCGCGGAGTGGATGCCTTCGAGAAGGTCTGCGAGGGTGTTCGGGCCGTAGTGGATGCCGGCGCGCCCGTCGGGCTGCGGGTGACGGTGCAGCGCGGCAACTATCGACAGTTGCCGGCGTTCGTCGAGCTGGCGACTGCGCTCGGGGTCCGACAGCTCTCGTTCGTGGCCGTGGACGTCGCCAACCCGCACGCATTCGGCCGGGCCGAGGGTTTCAGTGCGCCGCTCGCGCTCGAGCCGGATGACCTGCCGATTCTCGGCCAGATCATCGAGCGGCTGGAGTGCGAGCGCGCGGCGGATTTCCGCTCCGGGCTGATCGCAGACAGCCCGCGGAAGCTATGGCGGATGCATCGCTATTTCGCCGCGGTCTGCGGGCTTGGGCCGTACCCGCCCGTCCACTGCAACGTATTCGACTACTCCGTGGTCATCGATGCCACTGGGCGGGTCAGCCCCTGTTTCTTCATCCCGGGCCCACCGCAGACCGCGGGCCGCGCCGATCTCGCGGAATTGCTCAATGGGGAGGCGATGTCCGAGCTGCGCACGCACATCCGTGCGGGCGAGCGTCCCGAATGTGCCCGCTGCGTGTGCTCCCTGTGGCGCGAACCCGAGGAGCGCGGCGTCGCCGACTTTCTCATGCGTCGGCACGCCAGTGGCTGATGTATCGCAAAGCACGCTCCCCGTGTCGCTGCAGCGGGCGCTGCGTCCGCCGCGCCTGCCACCCGTAGCGCGCCTGCTCGGCAAGACGCTGGCGCTGGGTTACCGACTGATCGGGCGGGATCGCTACGACGACTTTCGCCTCGAGCGAGTGCGCGGAGTGCCGCTGCTCGTCATGCCGAGCGTGTTCAATCCGAAGCTGCCCCGAACCGGGGCACTGCTCGCTGCGCAGCTCGACGCGAGCACGGTGAGCGCCGACGCCGCGGTACTCGACATGGGAACTGGTTCCGGCGTTTGTGCGGTATTCGCCGCGCGCCATGCACGGCGTGTCGTTGCCGTCGACATCAACCCCGCCGCGGTCCGCTGCGCAGCCATCAATGCGCAGATCAATCAGCTGGATCATCGCCTCGAGGTCCGACAAGGCGATCTGTTCGAGCCGGTTGCGGGCGAACGATTCGACTTGGTGCTGTTCAACCCGCCATTCCTTCAGGGTGTGCCGCGCGACCATCGCGATCGTGCCTGGCGTTCGACCGACGTACCGGAGCGTTTCGCCGCGGACCTGCCGGGACATCTCGAAGAAGGGGGGTTCGCGCTCCTGGTGCTGTCGACTTTCGGCGGCTCGCAGTGCTTCCTCGAGGCGCTTCACCGTCATGGACTCGAGGTTTCGGTCGTGGTCGAGCGTTGCTTCATCAACGAGCGCGTGACGATCCTGCGGATCGCACCGCCGCCGCATGGTGAGGACGCATGAGCGAAACGGCTCCGCGCGCGCCCCCTGCCATTGGAAATGCAGGCAACTCCGGCCGCGCGAAGATCGTGCTCTACAACCCACGTGCGGTCTTCTTTACGATGCCGCTCGCGCTGCTCGCCATCGGCTCCGAGCTCGACCCGGAGCGCTACGAGGTGGTGATCATCGACGGCCGTCTCGAGACCGATCCGGAGAGCGCAGTGTGCGCGGCAGTGCCGGGAGCGCTGTGTTTCGGCGTAACGGTGCTCACCGGCGCGCCAATCTCCGATGCGCTAAGTGTCTCGCGGGCTGTGAAGCGCGTGCGCCCCGACTTGCCGGTGGTCTGGGGCGGCTGGCACCCGTCGATGTTCGCGCGCGAGTGTCTGCTCGAGCCGTGCGTCGACGTCACCGTCCGCGGGCAGGGAGAGGAGACCTTCGCGGAGATCGTCGAGCGGCTCACCGACGGATGCTCCTTGGAGGGGTGTTTGGGGTGCACGGTTCGTCTCGCCGACGGATCGATCGTCGAAAATCCAGCGCGCGCGCTCGCTCCGGTCGACCGTTTCCGTGCGCACGACTACCGACTCATTCCCGTCGAGCGCTATTTCGAGCTCAAGGGAAAGCGGCAACTCGACTACATCTCATCCCAGGGCTGCAACTTTCGCTGTGCCTTCTGCTCGGATCCGTTCGTATACGGGCGCAAGTGGGTGGGGCTCGAGCCGACGCGCATGGCGCTGACTCTGAAGGAGCTCTGGGATCGTTATCACTTCGATGACGTCAACTTCCAGGACGAGACCTTCTTCACGCGTGCCTCGCGGGTTGCGGCCTTTGCGGAGCAGCTGACCGACACAGGCATCCGGATCAGCTGGGCGGCCACGATGCGGGCCGATCAGGGAGTGCGGCTGCCGGATGAGGTGTGGGCGCGATGCAAGCAATCGGGCCTCAGGCGGCTGCTGGTCGGCGTCGAGTCAGGCTCCGACGAGATGCTCAGGCGCATCCGCAAGGACATCAGGATCGAGCAGGTGTTTCACACGGTGGACAGGATGCTCAAGTACGGCATCGCCGGACACTTTCCCTTCATCGTTGGGTTCCCGGACGAGAGCGACGCGAGCATTCAGGAGACGCTCGAGTGCGCCAAGCGGCTGCGCGCACTGAGTCCGGATTTTCAGACTCCGATCTACTACTTCAAGCCGTACCCCGGGAGTGAGCTGGTACGCGACGCCGTCGACCGTGGCTTCCGCCTGCCCGAGACGCTCGAGGCATGGTCGCAGTTCGACTACGTGGCGGGACTCCCGGGGCCGTGGGTCTCGCCGGAGAAGTTCCGGCTCATCGAGCGCTTCAAGTTCTTCCAGGAGCTCGCCTGGAAGCGCGTCTCGCGCGGCGAGGGGTTGCTCCAGCAGCTGGCGCGCTATCGATGCAGCCGTAATGAGTACCGCTGGCCCGTCGAGATGCTGCTCATGCAATGGCTCGTTCCCGCAGAGAGACTCTCATGAACGACGCCCGGCGCGTTCTGCTCATCAATCCGACGATTACTTCGAGGCGTCACGCCCGCTTTCCACTTGCCGTGCTGAGCCTTGCCACGGCCCTGCCTGGCCGCTACACCCCGATAATTCTGGATGGCAACATCGACCGGGACTTCGTCGCCACTGCCGTGCGCACCGTCGGCGAGGGCGGCTGCGTCGCAGTCGGCGTGACAGTCATGGGCGGCCCGCAGCTGCTCTCGGCGATCGCGGTCTCGAAAGCGATTCGCGCGTGCGCGCCCGACGTGCCAATCATCTGGGGGGGTGCCTTTCCAACGGTCTGTCCCGAGGCCACGGTCAACGTGCCGTACGTCGACTATGCGGTGAGAAGCCAGGGAGAGGAGACGCTGGTCGAGATTCTCGACGCACTCACCGGGGGCGAGCCCCGAAGGGTGGCTGCGATCCCGGGTCTCACTTGGCGCTCTGACGACTCCGCGGTGCACAACGGCGAGCGCCCGTTCTCCGCGGGCGGCCTCGGCCGGATGCTCCCCTACGACAGCCTGCAGAATCCGCGCCAATACCTGACCCACACCTACCTCGGCTCCCGCACGGCCGGCTATCAGGCGGCGCTCGGCTGCCGTTTCCGCTGCACCTTCTGCGGAGTGGCGGCGATGTACCGGGGGAAGATGGCGCTGCCAACGGCGTCACGCCTGCAGCAGGACCTCGGGTTCCTGCAAGACCGCCTCGGTGTGAACGCCATCCAGTTCTACGACCATAACTTCTTCGATCGCGAAGTCGACATGGTGCCCCTTCTCGAGGTGATGGCGAGGTTCGGGATGCCATGGTGGTGCTTCGCACGCTCGGACGCGCTTGCCAATCTGTCCGCAGGATCCTGGCAGCTCGTGAAGCGCAGCGGCCTGCGCATGGCTTACATCGGCGCCGAATCTCCGAGCGACTGGCTGCTGCACGACATCCGCAAGGGCACGCGGACCGATCAGACCCTTGCGGCGATCGAGCAATGCCGCAGTCATGGGGTGATCCCGGAGCTGTCCTTCATGCTGGCTCCGCCGCAGGATCCGGAAGGCGAGACAGAGCGAACCTTCGAGTTCATTCGCATGATCAAGCGTCTGCATCCTCCGACGGAGGTCATGATCTACATCTATACCCCCCTTCCCATGCGTCGCGACAACACCAATGCCGCTGCGGCGCGCATGGCGGACACGCTGCGGGATGCAAACGGGCTGCCGGTGGTGTTTCCGCGGACAGCGGACGAGTGGGCGCAGCCGGAGTGGATCGGCTACTGGTGTCACAAGGATGCCCCGTGGCTGTCGGCGCGACTGCGACGGCGCATTGTCGATTTCACCACGGTGCTCGGCTGCCGCTTTCCGACCATCATGGACATCCGCGCCTCGGCGTGGGGCAAGCGCGCTTTGCGCAGCCTGGCCTCGTGGCGTTACCGCTATCAGCGTTACCACAATCCGTGGGAGCTGCGCGCCTCGAGAAAGCTGATACGCCAGTGGGACCCGCGGGCGCTCAGCCTATGAGCATCCACACTCGCGCGACGCTGCCGTTCGAGGAGCCGACTGACCACCCGAGCGTGTGGCCGACGAGTTTGCCGGGCGAGTCGGTGCACGTCGCGCACATCGGCTTCTTCAACGACCCCGAGGAGCGTGCGCCCGAGGAGCTGCTGAGATCCTGGCCGACCCTCGTCGACGTCGCCGAGGCCGCGGCCCGTGCCGGTGTGCGCGTCTCCGTGGTGCAGTCATGCACGCGGGTGTGCCAGCTGCAGCGAGGCGGCGCCTGTTTTCACTTCCTTCCGTTCGGGGAGTCAGACGTCTCGCCGCTTGCCGAGCGGCTGCGTACCTTGATCCCGCCACCGCAGCTGTTACACGTGCACGGCCTGGGCTTTCATCGTCAGATCCAGTCCCTGGCGGCTGTGCTGCCGGGTATGCCGATCCTTCTCCAGGACCACGCGAGCCGTCCTCCGCGAATCTGGCGACGAGGAGAATGGCGGCGCGGGCTGGCCGTCGCCGCAGGCGTGGCATTCTGTGCCGCGGAGCAGGCCAAGCCCTTTGCTGCGGCGGGTCTTTTGTCCGCGCACACCGGCGTATATCAGATTCCGGAGTCCACCAGCCGCTTCACGTGCGGAGATCGGCGCGCGGCACGGCGCGCGACTGGCATTGATGGCGCGCCGGCGGTCCTTTGGGTGGGTCACCTCGATTCCAACAAGGATCCGCTGACCGTCTTCCGGGGTATCAGCATGACGGCGCGCGATCTACCGGGGTTGCGCCTGTATTGCTGCTTCGGCGTCGCGCCGCTGATGCGGGAGGTCGAGAAGTGCATCGTCCGCGATGCGACGTTGCGCGAGCGCGTGCACCTCCTCGGGTGCGTTCCCCATGAGCGGATCGAGCTGCTGATGCGTGCCGCCGATATTTTCGTGCTCGGCAGTCATCGCGAAGGCAGCGGCTACTCCCTGATTGAGGCTCTCGCCTGCGGCCTGCCGGCCGTGGTCACCGACATTCCCTCGTTTCGCGCCCTGACCGGGTCCGGGGCGGCCGGCCGATTGTGGCCGTGCGGTGACGCGCACGCTCTTGCCGCCGCGCTGCGACACGTCGCGGCAGGCATCGGCCCGGACCAACGCCGCGCGGTGCGCGCGCACTTCGAGCGCGAGCTCTCGCTCGATGCTCTCGGGGCGAAGTTCCTCGCGATGTATCGCGCCGTAATCCGGCGCTCGCGGTAGCCGCCCGCCATGCCACCGTTGGTATCAGTCATCCTGCCGACCTTCAATCGCCTGCAGTTTCTCGCACCGGCGATCGATTCTCTCTTTGCCCAGACCTTCACGGACTGGGAGCTGATCATCGCGGATGACGGCTCGGATGCGCCGACGCGCGCGTACCTGCAAGGGCTACACGGTCCGCCACGCGTCAGGGTGCTCGCACTCACGCACTCGGGCAGGCCCGGGGTGGTCCGCAATGCGGCGCTGCGGGAGGCGCGGGGGCAGCTCGTGGCATTTCTCGACTCCGATGATCTCTGGGTGCCGCATAAACTCGAGCGCCAGATCGCATCGCTGCGGCGACAACCGCAATGCAGCTGGGGCTACACCGGCTTCGCGGTGGTGGAGGCTGGCGGGCAGACGCCTGCAGCGAGGCTTGACCGCACACGGTCAGTGATCTCGGGCTGGATCGCCGAGAGGATGCTGAACGACGAGACTGTCATCGCTCTACCGAGTGTGATCGTCCGACGCGCGACACTCGAGCGGCTCGGTGGGTTCGACGAGGAGCTCACCATGTGCGAGGACGATGAGCTGTGGCTGCGTCTCGCACTGGACGGTGAGGTCGACGGCGTCGACGAGCCGCTGACGCTGGTACGGCGCCATGGAGAGCACGGCGGCGACGATGCTACGGCGTGGCGGGACCGACGGCGGGTATTCGAGAAGGCACTCCGCACCAACGGCGATCCGCGCCTGCGCACCATTTTGCGCAGGCTTCGGGCGGAGATGGCCGCGGGGCTCGCCAGAAGCCAGGCTGCCGGTGGCAGGCGGCTGAGCGCGGTCGGCACGCTCGCAGCCAGCGCGCCTTATTCCTGCCGCTATCGACGCTGGTGGCGGAGCGCAGCACAGACTTTCGCGCAGGCCTTCGCCCCTCGGGCGCTGCGACGAGCCGTGCGCGGGTATCGGGGTGCACCTCGGGCGGCGGACCGATGAGCCTTGCGGCAGAAATCTGGCATATGCTGACAGCGCGCCAACGACGCAGCGTCGCGGCCATGCAGGGTGTGTCGCTGCTCATGGCGCTGTCGACCGCATCGGGCATCGCCTCGATCGCCCCCTTCTTCGCAGTCCTCGGCGAGCCTGCGCTGATTGAACACAACGCCTGGCTGCATTGGCTCTATGTCGCCGCCGGCTTCTCCAGCCCGCTTCGCTTCACGTTCGCCCTCGGCGCCGGGTTCGCTGGCGTGGTCGCGCTCTCGAACCTGGTCAGCGTGATCGGGGCGTTGGCAATGAATCGGCTCGCGCTGCGCATCGGCAACGAGCTGCAAACGACGCTGTTCGAGGAGTACCTGGCGCGGCCGTACGCTTTCCACGCCCGCAGCAGCTCGACAGTGCTGCTCAACAACGTGATCTACGAGACGACCCGCATCACCCACGGCATCCTCGAAAATGCATTCGTGCTGATCACTCAGCTCGTAACCGCAGCGCTCATCGTCGGCTCGATCGTGATGGTGAACGTGGCGGTAGCGCTCGCGATGGTCGCAGCTCTCGCCGGCGGTTACCTCGCGATCTACCTGAGCGTACGCAATCGGTTGCTGCTCAGGGGCGCGACCCAGTCGGTACTCGCGAACGAGCAGGCGCAGATCGTGCGCGAGAGCTTCGGCGCCATCAGGGAGGTCATCATCCTCCAGGTACGCGACTTCTTTTGCCGCAGGTTCGAGCGTGCCAGTCGCGAGTTCCTGGGTGCTGCCGCGAGCACCCAGCTCGTCGGGCAGAGTAGCCGGAACCTCATGGAGTGTGTGGCTGCGGCGGGGCTCGTGGCCCTCGCTTTGCTGCTCGCAGCCCGTGCGGGTGGGCTCGGCCCCTCTCTCGGTCCGCTCACCTTCCTCGCCTTCGCGGCGTATCGGCTGTTGCCAACGTTGCAGCAGCTGTTTGCGGCGGTCGTGCGCATTCGTGCCGACCGTGCGGCGCTCGCGGTCATCGGCCCGGACCTGCAGCGTGCGCGCGCGGCGGGCGCCCGCAATCGGCACCGGCCGGATACGGCGTGGGGCGAGCGTCCGCAGCATGAGATTCGGCTCGAGGGAGTGTCTTACCGGTATGCACCCAATCGGGACTGGGCACTGCGCGGAGTGTCGTTGCGGATCTGTGCGCGCACTACTGTCGGAATCGTCGGCGCCAACGGTTCCGGCAAGAGTACGTTGGCAGATCTGATCGCCGGCCTGCTGACACCCACTGCCGGCAGGATAGAGGTCGATGGTTGCGCTCTGGATGACGATCGTCGCGCCGCCTGGCAGCGGTGCATCGCCTATGTGCCGCAGAACGTCTTCCTGCTGGACGCCAGCATTGCCGAGAACGTCGCCCTGGGAGCGGCCGCCGGCGTCGATCGATCTCGCCTGCTCGAAGCCGCGCAGCTTGCACAGCTCGATGAAGTCGTGAGGACCCTGCCGAACGGGTACGCGGAGCGGATCGGCGAGCGCGGGATCGCACTGAGTGGCGGCCAGCGTCAGAGGATCGGCATCGCTCGCGCACTCTACCGGAAGGCGTCGCTCCTGTTGTTGGATGAGGCGACCAGCGCAGTGGACGGTCTGACGGAAGAGGAGCTCGTCGCGACGCTCGCCGCACTACGCGCTCGACATACGATCGTCCTCATCGCGCACCGGATCGAAACGTTGCGCGCCTGCGACTGGATCTTCGAGCTCGAGCAGGGAAGGCTCGCGGGCGGCGGCAGTTACGATGCGCTGCTCAAGGGACCTGCGGCCCCGCGTCGGTCGGTCCGGCTGCGCTGACAGACACCGTGCAGTGCGATGACCGGTCATAGACGTCTGACGCTCGCTGCGCCGCCGCCGGACCCCTTCGGAGAGCGCCGGCGCGCGGCCTGGAGCGTGCGGCTACAACTCCTCGGCGGCCGGTTCGAATTCGAGACCGACAGTCGCGCGTTGCTGCGCATCGTGCACTCGGCGTACGCGCGATTACCTGCTCACAGGCTGGCCGCTGTGGCGCCGCGCTTTCGGGTGCGCCTGGCGCTCGGCCCCGCGGCGCCGGAACGCGCTGCGGCGGCGATGCACGCCGCCGACCCTTCACCGGTGTGGCCGCTCTCCGGTGGCGGCATGCTGTGCGGCGCGCTGCAAAGCGCAACGTTCGCAGCGCTAAACCCTGAGCAGGGCTCGGCGCTGATCGTGGTCTCGCGCGATATGCTGCGCCACGCGTATCACATACGTTACGAGCTGCTCGAGTTCGCCGTCTATGTGCTGGCGGCACGCGGTCAGGGGCTGGTGCCGCTGCACGCCGCCTGCCTCGGGCAGCGAGGGGAGGGGCTGCTCCTGATCGGCTCGAGCGGCTCGGGCAAGTCGACCCTGGTGCTGCATGGGCTCCTCGCCGGCCTGGACTTCCTCGCCGAGGATAGCGTGCTCGTCAACCCCGAGGGACTGCTGGCGACCGGACTTGCCAACTACCTGCACCTGCGCCGTGACTCGCTGCGTTTTCTCGCACGCCCCGAGCGCGGATCGCTGTTGCGCAACGCGACGCTCATCCGCAGGCGCAGCGGAATCGAGAAACTCGAGATCGATCTGCGCGACCTGCCTTGCCACCTGGCCCGCGCGCCACAGCGGCTGCGCGCGGTGGCCTTCATCTCCCGCCGGCACACACGCAACGGGGTGCTTCTCGAGCCGTTGAAGCCTTCAGCCGTGCTCGAGCGAATCAGCGCCACCCAGCGCTACGCCGCACATCAACCTGGGTGGGCCGCATTCCGCAGGCAGCTCTTGCAGTTGCCGGCGTACGAGCTGCGAAGAGCCGAGCATCCGCGCACGGCAATCGAGGCGGTGCGTGAGCTGCTCGCTGAATAAGAGCGCTGAGAGCTGGCGCGATCCCGCGGCTTTGCGCGTGGCGGGGCCGAGCGGCCAGGCGCCAGTCGAGGCCGCCGTGGCCGCGCCCGTCCTGCCAGCGTCTCCGGCGTCGATCGCTTACCGGCCGGACATCGACGGACTGCGGGCAGTGGCGGTTACCCTAGTCATCGCCTATCACGTCGCCCCCCAGCTACTGCCGGGGGGGTTCATCGGCGTCGATGTCTTCTTCGTGATATCCGGATATCTCATCACGGGGCTGATCCTCCGCAGCCTCCGCGGGGGGAGCTTCAGTCTCGTCAAGTTCTATCGACGCCGCGTGAGGCGAATCGTGCCGGCGTTGCTGGTCGTGCTGGTGGCATGCTATGCCGTCGGCTGGCTCACCTTGCTGCCGGGCGAGTTCCGCTGGTTGGGCCGTGCGATTCTGTGGTGCGCGCCGTTTCTCGCCAACGTCCACTTTGCGCATGTTACCGGCTACTTCGATCCGGGCGGCGACTACAACCTGCTGTTGCACCTCTGGTCGCTCGGGGTCGAGGAGCAGTTCTACCTGCTGTGGCCGATCCTGCTGATATTCGCGGTGCGCTACGCGGTCACCGCGTCCGCACTCGGCGCGGTGGTCGCGGCTTCATTGGCTATCAGCGTCTGGGGTGCCCGGTATGCGCCGGTGGTGCACTTCTTTCTTCCCGGCGCACGGGCGTGGGAGCTGGCAGTCGGTGCGATGCTCGCCGCGCGAGGGCTCGAGGCGAGACGGGTGGCGGCGCATTCTGCTCCGGCACGCCGTGGCTCGCAGTGGCCGACTGCGCAGCACATCGCGGTAACGGGTCTAGCGCTCATCGTCGTCGGTGCCTTGCTGCTTTGCGCCGACGATGCTTTCCCGGGCGTCTGGGGTGTGATCCCAGTAGGCGGGGCGGCCTTGCTGATCGCCGCCGGGGACGGAGCGCCAGGCAATCGCGGCCTTCTCGCCGCACGCCCGCTGGTTTTCATCGGACGCCTCAGCTACTCGCTGTATCTATGGCACTACCCGATGTTCGCGTTCGCCCGCGCACTTTGGGGTGCGGCATTGCCGCCCGCCGCCGTCGCCGGCGTGATTGCACTCGCATTTGCCGCCTCGTACGCCACCTGTCGCTGGATAGAAGCGCCGGTGCGGCGCGGAGCAGGCGGCCGCTGGACTGTGCCGGCATTGCTCGCCGGGCTGCTCGCCTTCACCGCGCTCGGTGCCGCAACACAGGAGGGCGCGGTCTCGGGGCGATTGTCGGGGCCCGCGTTCGCGGCCTGGGAAACGGCGACTCGCGATTGGCAGATTCCCGGCGAAGTTCGCTTCGGTCAGGATCAGCTCGAGATTCCTGCGCTCCCCACACGCCGTGCCGCCACGACGCTGTTCATCGGTGACTCGCACATGCAGCAATACTGGCCGCGCATCGCTCAGCTCGTCGCGCAGCATCCCGATCGCGCGCGCTCGGTGCTGTTCGCCACCTACGCCGGTTGCCCGACGCTGCCGGCGCTGAACAGCCTGCGCCAGCCCCGCAGGTGCGATGAGTTCTTTGTTGCCGCGACGCGTGCGGCATTCGGCGCGCACGTCGATACCGTGGTGTTCGGGGCGTTCTGGGAGCTGTATCTGCTCGATGACTACGCACTCGGGGGCCCCAATGGCCTCTACCGTCCCGGGGATCCGCTGCGCATGCGGTTGCGGCTCGACTCGCCGGAGATGCAGCGCGCGTTCGCAGAATTCGAGCGAGTCCTCGAGCGACTCGTCGCGAGCGGCCGGCGCGTTTTCATCGTGGTGTCGAGTCCCACATCCCCGCAGTTCGACCCGCGCTCGCTGGTGCCCGCGCGGGCGAGGCTGTCGGTTCACGTTCCGCAGAGCTTTGCCGCAGATCGGAGTCTGCGGGTCGATGCCACAGCCTTCGAAGCTTTCGTGGCGCCCGTGAGCGATCGACTGCGCCAGATCGCCGCGAAAGCCGGCGCAGCGGTTCTCGATCCGCGCTCGACGCTGTGCACGGGGATGAGTTGTCCGGCGGTCGGCGCCGACGGTATGCCGCTCTATATCGACTCGAACCACCTGCGTGCCGCATATGCACGCGAGCGGGCCTCATTTCTCGACGTTACGCTCCTCGAGCCCGACCCTCGCTGAGGTCAGCGCCGTCACGCCGGTCAGGTTGCCTGTCGAACAGGAGGAAGATGTAGCGGCAGCTGGTGAGGGACAGCCAGGCGGTGCGACGCGACACGATTGTTCCTGCGCGTCTCAAATGCCGCACCGGAAGCCCCCGAAATACGCGCTGCAGCGTGAAGTACGGTGCGCTTCGGGCGGCGAAATCGGTGAGCCGCCGCCGCGCGACAGGCGCCTGAGCGCCCCTCACGCAATAGTATCCCTCGCGTCGCAGCCTCGGCAGGTTGCGCCACCACCACCGGTAACGCAGATCGCCGATGAAGTATGGGCTCAGAACGCTCGCCAGCACTTTCCCTTGCGGGGCGGTGCGCGCGTGGAAGGCTGCGAACAGCTCGTTCAGGTCCTCCACCAGATTGAGCGGCGCAAAGTTCGCGGTCACGAGGTCCACGGCCATACCACGCTCTTCACGCTGGCGTGCGATGAACTCCCGGTAGGGCCCTTCCTCGAGCCTGACCGTCCCGGCCTCTATCAGGTCGCGACAGTGCGCCCGGAAGAAATCGCACATATGGGCATCGACGTCATAGGCGAAAACCTGCAGCCCGCATCCGGCGTAAAAGCGTGCGTCCAGCCCGGTTCCACAGCCGAAGTCGAGCAGCGCGGAGCCGGGTCGGGTGAGGCCGAGAACGAGATCGCGAA
>Ga0307476_10001072_pt1 | contig 17378 bp, 14 predicted proteins | sample atmos_gasesECM2C_2_FD_203314 | JGI IMG/M metagenome (GOLD analysis project Ga0307476, IMG submission 203314) | Hardwood forest soil microbial communities from Morgan-Monroe State Forest, Indiana, United States - atmos_gasesECM2C_05 | ecosystem: Environmental > Terrestrial > Soil > Temperate... | reverse complement strand
ACAGTCCCAAAGCGGAGTGGCTGTGGGAGTTCGCCGCGAGCAAAAAACGTCCTCGTCCACATCCACCCGCCGATGGATGCGGTATCGCACGAGTCGCTCATGCAGTACCGCCTAAACGAGGCAGTCGGCCGCCCGTACGATTCGACCGTCAATGCGGCGCGGATGATCTTCTCCGGCGTGTTCGATCGCCATCCCGATCTACAAGTCTTGATTGTCCATATGGGAGGCGACTTGGCGTCCATTCTCGGCCGCCTCGAGTTCAACTGGAAACTGAACTACAACGGAATTCCCAACCCGCCCTTGGACAAGACGGACAAGAACAAGCGACCACCCTCCGAGTATTTCAGGTCGAACGTGCTCGTCGACACGATGGGTTTCAATCCGATAGGCGTGAAGGCTGCAATCGAGATGTGCGGAATCGATCGGGTCGTGTTCGGCACCGATTTCGGCCCCGTTCCCTTTGGGGTGAAGGAACACGTCGACCTCGTCGAAGCGGTTGTTCCCGACGCCCAAGATCGCCAGAAAGTCTTCTGGAAAACCAGCAATACCTATTTCGATCTCGGACTCCTCGGGCTCACTGGGTAGCCCCTGTATCAGTCATCGGTGTGCCAAGGTAGCGATGGGAGCGATCTGAAATGATGTCAAAACCCGCTACGCGCCGAAGCGTAGTCAAGACGCTTGCTGCTGCACCCGTCCTGCCTGAGGGACTAGAGTTGATGTCCAAGTTAGCAGCAGCCGACGAGCAGCCAGCATCCCCGAGTCCCGGTTCGACACCTACAGATCGCATTGACTTTGTGGTTGCGGGTGCCGGGCACAACAGTCTGGTCTGCGCTGCCTACCTCGCAAAGGCTGGTTTCCGCGTCCTCGTCTTGGAAGGGCACCAGGTGATCGGCGGTGGCTGCAAGACGCAGGAAATACTCCTTCCTGGATTCCAGGAAGACCTCTGCTCAACTTGCCACACTGTGATCTTCAGAAACCCGCTTTTCACCCAGAACGAACTTGATCTCGATCAATACGGCTATGAGCTGCTGCACCCCGAAGTGGTGCTGCATTTCCCATTTCGTGACGGCGCGTCACTGACCGTTTTCCGTCACGATATTGAGCGGACGGCGACGTCCATCGCTCAAATATCAAAGAAGGATGCGGACACGTTCAGAAGGGTTGCCGCCGCCCGCGGCGGGCCTGCCGTATTCGAGAAAGAGGAGGGCTGGCTAGCGCCGTACGCCCCCTCCAATCAGCGCCTTGCAACTTACTTTAAGCGCCTGGGCGACCTGACCGGCCACATCGCTTGCCGCGAAGTGTGGGAGAGCCGCCATATGCAGGCGGCAAGTTTATCGGGCGGCAAGTTCTTCGGACCGCTGGGCAGCGACTACGGAACCGGCCTGCAGGCTTTTGCCATGTTGGATTACATGAAAGGTCGGCCGATTCCAAAGGGCGGCTCGGGGATGCTGACGCAGGCGCTTGGCCGCTTCATCGAAGCGCATCACGGCGTCATCCTGACAACCAAGCCCGTCACCAAACTCATTGTAGAAGACGGAAAGTGCCGCGGCGTCGAGTGCGATGACGGCAGCCAATACCGCGGCGACAAAGGCGTGGTGTCCACCATTCATGTGAAGCATCTCATCGACATGGCTCCGCGGCAGTTGTTCGGAGATACCGTGCTGGACATCGTTGATCTCATGACGCCTGAACCCGGAGGCTTTCAGTTCCACTACGCCTTCAGCGAAGCGCCAAAATATCGCCTGGTGTCCGGCGGCACGATCCTCAGTAACGAAGCGTCCATAATGGAGGATCCGGCGAGCATCTATCAGACAGGAATCGACAACGCACGTGGCGAGCTTCACCTCGAGGATGCGCCACTCCAAGTCTGTCACCCGGCAATCTTCGACACGAGTCGAGTCCCGGTCGGATTCGGCCTTCTCAAGATAGAAGGCAGCGCACCCTACGCACTCAAAGAAGGACCGGAGCATTGGGATGCGATCAAGGAGCAAGTGGCCGATCAAATAGTCACTCGCTGGATGCGTTATACAGTGAATCTCGACAAGTCGAAGATGCTGGCAAAGTTTCTACTCAGTCCGATTGATATCGAGCGGATGAACCCGCACATGTGGCGCGGAGGAATACACGGCTTCGACAAGACGTCGGGCAATTTCGCGCCTTATCGGATGGGAATCCCCGGGCTGTATCAGACTGGAGCATGCACCGCGCCCGGTGGCTCGATCAGCGGAATCCCTGGCCGCAACACTGCCGCGGTTATTTTACAGGACCAGGGACGCACGATCGAGCAAGTGGTCGCCGATCGATCCGCAACGGCGCCGCACAAGCCTTCGTTATTCTAGCAGGGTAGCCTCCAATGAAGCCGTGGCTCGGAATTGTTGGAATCGTCGTCTTCGGCGTTGCGGCGTTTATCGCCGCAATTTGGAACGATCGGGCGAAATCGCAGGAGGCGCAGCGCCCGCAGTTTACAGTCCCCGCAAACGTCGCGCCGCATCCCCCGGTCGCTCAGCCGATACCGTTCAGCCACAAGCTCCATGTCGGGATGGGTGTCCCGTGTGCCACTTGTCATGTCAATCCACAGATCAGCAATGACATGTCATTGCCGCCGGCGACGACATGTATGACCTGCCACTCCGAGGTGGCCAAGGATCAACCGGATATCAAAAAACTCGCTGAATTTGCTGCATCCGGCACACCCATCCCCTGGGTCCACATTTATCCGCTACTGCCGGGAATCCAGTACAGTCACGCGCCGCATCTTCGCGCCCAGGTGCAGTGCACGAACTGCCACGGATCTGTTCCGGACCAGGTCGCGATGTCGAAGTTAACGGCGCTGACATCGATGGCCACCTGCATTTCATGCCACCAAGCGAGCCAGGCCAAGGCCGAATGCGTGACGTGCCATTCGTGGCCAAGCAACGATCCCGACGTATTGGGAAAGTGGTCGGTGCCCGAGGCCGTTCCATTCGAGGCTAAACAGCCGGCAGAAACGATACCTCGGTAGGGCGATAACGGCTTAGCCTGGGAGATGACGATAGCGACGACGCTTAAACCGACCTGGAGACTGAAGGAGCACAATCATGGAAACGACGAGCAAGCAAACAGCGCCCACGGCGGATCTTATCGTTGTCGATGCCAAGGTGACGACGCTGGCGGATAACGGAAGGGACGCGCGCGCTTTAGCCGTCAAAGGCGAGCAGTTTCTTGCGGTAGGCGATGAGTCAGAGGTGATGCTTTTCCGCAGCAAAGATACCCGAGTCATCAGTGCGCGCGGCTGCCGGGTCATCCCTGGCCTCAACGACTCTCATCTGCACGCCATACGGGGGGCGCTGCTCTTCAACCTTGAGCTTCGCTGGGACGGCGTCGCTTCTCTGAAAGAGGGCCTCGCAATGATCGCGGCCCAGGCCAACCGCACGCCCGTTGACCAGTGGGTTCGCGTCATGGGCGGCTGGACTCCTTTCCAGTTTATCGAACGGCGGATGCCGACCGTCGCTGAGCTCAATCAGGCGGCGCCGCAAACGCCGGTCTTGGTGCTCTTTGCTTACAGCGAAGTCTTGATCAACGAGGCCGGTTTGAAACGTTTGGGGCTGAAGCCGTCAAGCGATACAGCGCGTGACGGCGGCTGCGAATTCGTCGACGACGGCGCGATCGTGACCGGAAATGTCGCCGTGTACGCGGTCATTGCAAAGCTGCCGGCACTTGCGAATTTCGACGACCGTGTCAATTCGACCGAGAACTTTCTGCGGGAGTTAACCCGCTTCGGAATCACAAGCACCGTCGACGCCGGAGAGAGCGCGACGGCCTATCCCGACGACTACAAGCCCCTGCAGCTGCTGGCAACCAATTCTCGGCTTCCGGTGCGGATATCGAACTTTCTGTTCGCCCAAACCTCTGGAACGGAGCGTGCGTTCTGGGAGAAATGGACTAAAGAGGCGACCCCAGGGGTAAACCGGGCCGCTTGCCGTCTCGGCGGATATGTCCTCCGCGGCGGTGGCGAGGTGATGGTCTGGAAAGCGCACGACTACGAGAACTTCATGGCTCCGCGGCCCGACTGGGACGCCAGCGTGGAGGATAATCTCACTCAGGTCGTGCGCCAGCTTGCCAGCCATAACTGGCCAATCCGTATGCACGCGACCTACGACGAGACCATCACGCGCATCCTCAACGTCTTCGAGCGCGTGTTTAAAGAGACCTCTTATCGGAATCGCTGGGCGATCGACCACGCGGAGACGATTAAGGCGCCGAACATCGCTCGGATCAAGGCGATGGGAGGCGGCATCGCGGTCCAGGACCGGCTCGCCTTCACGGGCGAGATGTTCACCGAGCGCTACGGCGCCGAGGCCGCCGCCGAGGTTTTCCCACTGCGCCAAATCCTTGATGCTGGAATTCCCGTCGGCGCCGGCACCGACGCCACCCGCCCAACCAGCTATAACCCCTGGCTGTCGCTCTACTGGATGGTAACCGGGAAGACGATTGGCCGACAGCAGCTTGTCTCGAAGGATAACCTTGTCTCCCGCGAGGAGGCGCTCCGCCTTTACACAGTCGGCAGCGCCTGGTTCAGCGGCGAAGAGAACGTCAAGGGCAGGGTTGCGCCGGGCAAGTACGCCGACTTCGCGATCCTCTCTGACGACTACTTCACGGTCGGTGACGAAGACATTCGCAGGATCGAATCGGTGTTGACCGTGACAGGCGGCGACATCGTGTATGCCGCGCAACCTTTCGGCGAGTTCGCCCCCAAGCCTATCGCGCCCGTCTCCCCCGTCTGGTCGCCAGTTGGCCTCTTTGGCGGCTATCACCAGTCTGTCGGCGGGGCAAGTGCACCGTGGGAAGATGCAAATGCAGCGCTTATCAGAGCGACTCAACAAACAGCGGCACCTGCGTCTGCGGTCACTCTGTGACCGATCACGCGGCTGCGTGATAGAGCGGGGCGCGTTCGCGAAACGCCGCAGCATGGCTCGCCGATTGCCGTTCGAGGCAACTTTGGTTGCAGTCGCTCCGGCAGTAGACATGACCGAGCTCACGGCGCGCCGCGCCGTTTGCGAAGTTCGCACCCGAACCGCTTCCGCCGTTGAGCCCCTGCATGGTCGCCTGTGGCGGTGTTCGGTAGCGATCAGCAAGTCATTGCAGAGCTAGGTTACACCTGGCCGGCGGCGCCGCGCGGGGATGAAGAGGAAACCATGAACGCTACACACCTCATCGACGTACATTATCCGGACATGACGCTTGTCGGCGGAAAAATTGTCACCGTCGATCAGAATGCCACCGTCGCGGAGGCTCTCGCAATTCGCGACGGCAAGATATCCGTCATTGGATCATCTGCTGAGATACGCATGCTTGCAGGCCCACGGACTACGATTGTGGAGCTCGACGGGCGCACCGTCATACCTGGTCTAATCGACTCGCATCTTCATGCCATCCGCGACGGGCGCACTTTCGTGATCAGACTCGACTGGTCCAGGGTTTCCACATTGAAGCAAGCGTTGGACACCATTCGCGTGGCGGGACGCGAAACTTCACCTGGATCTTGGATCGTCGTCATCGGAGGATGGGACCCTTATCAACTTGCCGAACGGCGCTCGCCTACACCCCAGGAACTCGATGACGCGGCACCGGATCATCCGGTTTACGTACAACAGCTTTACGATCTTGCCGTGCTTAACCAGCGGGCGATGCAGGCCCTCGTAATCACCGCGCTAACGGCTGTTCCACCCGCCGGCAAGGTGGAGCTCGACGCGGGCGGCAAGCCCACCGGCGTGATCAAAGCGGATGGGAACGTCGCGACACTCGCTGGACTCGAACGACGGCTCCCTGAACCGTCGTTCGAGCAGCAGGTGGACAGCACCCGCGCCTATTTTCGTTCGCTCAACCGAGCCGGCATCACTGGAATTCTCGACGGGGGCGGGAGCGACTTCGTACCGGCCCAATACCAGGCGCTTTTCGCGCTATGGCGGCGTGGCGGTCTGACGCTACGCGTGCGCTATGATCTGACCTCGCCCAATCCCGGCACCGAATTATCCGACATCAAGACGTTCACCCAGCTGTTACCGCCGCGTTTTGGCGACGACTGGCTTCGCTTCAATGGGCCGGGCGAAATCGTCATTTGGGGCATGCACGACGGATCAGCCACGGCAAAGACGTTTACGCCGAGCCCGGAGGCGAAAGCTGCGCTTTTGGATTTTGCCCATTGGGCAGGGCGTAACGGTTATCCCTTGCACATCCACGCCTCGCAGAATTCCAGCGCCGAGCAAATTCTCGACGTGTTCGAACAAGTGAACATGACCACGCCAATTGCCCCGCTGCGATGGGCCATTATTCACATCGAAGACGCGAGCGACGAAACCCTTCGTCGGATGAAGACACTCGGGGTAGGCTACGCCGTACAGGACCGTCTCTATTTCGCCGGCGACGACTACGCGAAGCTGCGTCCGGCCGAGACCCTGCGCCGCGCTCCGCCCGTAGTAACGGCGATGAAGATGGGCATCAAAGTGAGCGGCGGAACGGATGCGCTTGCGATTTCGTCCTTTAATCCATTCGTGTCGCTGCGGTGGTTTCTCGATGGAAAGACAATAACGGGCGCCACGACACGTAGCCCGGATCAGCTTCCCTCGCGCCTTGATGCGCTGCGCATCTATACTTTGAACAGCGCGTGGATGACGTTCGACGAAAATGAGCGCGGATCAATTGAAGTCGGAAAATTAGCCGACATTGCAGTGCTCGATCGTGATTACATGGCCATACCGACACATGAAATTGCAAAAATTGAGTCGGTATTGACCATTGTAGGAGGGAAAATCGTCTATGCAGCGGGTGCGTGGCCTTCCCCCCAGAAATGAGTATCACCTGCTGGGCGCACCGAAACGTTCTGAGTGGTCCCGGCACGCCGCGTGACTGAGTTGGGTGATTCGTTACCGAGGCGTCTCCAGTTGAATGTCGGCATTTGCTAATAGCGGATCGGCGAAAAACGGGGAAGCGATAGCTTGGACGGCGGTAGAAATCTCGAAACTGGGCAATCCCAATGAAACAGACGACCGAAGTTAGCCCATTCAAAGGCGTCACATCGATCGATTTTTTTCGACGAGCACAACAGTATCGCCTGGCAGCTGCAGTAACGGATAAGCAACACAATGTGGAAGTGTTTATTGAGCTTGCCGTGATGTTCGACGAAATTGCCTATACGTTCCAGCGCATTGAAACGAAGCGTCGCCACTCCGCGAGCACAACTGCGAGCTCGGCAAGCACAAACAAATGGAACTTCGCGAGTGCCCGCTAGTTAGATCGTCGACTCCCTAGACAGGACATCTAGACATGCCCATTCGCATCAACCGCGTCGAAAGAGGGCTGCCAAACGATCCTCGTGTTTCGCTTCTCGACTTCCTTAGGGAGTACCTCGGCCTGCACGGGACCAAAAAGGGCTGCAACCAGGGTGCATGTGGTGCGTGCACGGTGCTGGTCGACGGCGAGCGGATTCTGTCATGTCTCGCCCTTGCGGTGCAGTACGAAGGTCGGGCGGTAACGACGATTGAGGGACTCGCTGCGAGTGGTGGGCTGCATCCGCTGCAGCAGGCATTCATCGCGCATGACGGCTTCCAGTGCGGCTACTGCACCCCTGGGCAAATCTGCTCCGTGATTGCCATGGTCGAGGAGGTGAAACGCGGCGTACCGAGCCACGTCACGAAAGACCTATCGGCGGAAACGGTCCCGCTGACTCACGACGAGCTGCGTGAACGGATGAGCGGTAATCTATGCCGCTGCGGTGCCCATAACGGCATCATAGACGCAATCACCGAGACATTTGCGGAGGCGGCGCAATGACTCCCTTCACGTACGCCCGCGCCGTCGATGCTGTCGATGCGATCCGCCTGGCAAGCGGCATACAGGCCAAGTATCTCGGCGGCGGTACGAACTTGGTCGACCTGATGCGTGAGACGATCGAGCGGCCGTCCGCGCTCGTGGACGTCACTGGTTTGTTGAGCGCGATCGAGGAGCGGCAGGACGGCGGGCTGCTCATCGGTGCTGCCGCGAGGAACACGGCCGTGGCCGAGCACATTGCGGTCAGAACACGCTATCCTATGCTGACTCGCGCGATCGTCGCTGGAGCATCGGCGCAAATCCGCAACATGGCGACCGTTGGCGGCAACATTCTCCAGCGTACGCGCTGTGCCTATTTCTACGACGACGACGGCTCGCGCTGCAACAAGCGCCAGCCCAGCCAGGGCTGCGACGCGATCGACGGCTTCAATCGCGTCCATGCGATCCTCGGGGCCTCGTCGTCGTGCGTTGCCACGCATCCGTCGGACATGTGCGTCGCGCTCGCCGCACTCGACGCGGTCGTGCATCTGAAGAGCCGAAGCGGAGACCGCACGCTGCCGTTCACCGAGCTTCACCGCTTACCGGGCAACCGCCCCGAGGTCGAGACGGTGCTCGAACAACACGAGCTGATCACAGCAATCGAGTTGCCCTCGCTGCCGTTCGCAAGACGGTCCACTTACCGCAAAGTTCGCGATCGGGCGAGCTACGCATTCGCTCTAATCTCGGTCGCCGCCGCGTTGGAGCTGGAAGGGAACACGGTCAAGGATGTGCGGCTTGCGCTCGGCGGCGTCGCGCACAAGCCCTGGCGGGCCTGGAAGGCGGAGGCGGCGCTCCGCGGCCAGCCGGCCACCGATCACGCATTCCGCGCTGCCGCCGAGGCGGAGCTCGCGGACGCGAGGCCGCTTCGCGACAATGTGTTCAAGATCGAGCTCGCGCGCCGGACTATCACGGCGGTGCTTAGCCAGCTGGCGGGAGTGGACGCTTGAGCGCAATCCGAAATACCGCCGAGCCGGTGCAGACCGTCGTCGGGCTCGCGCCGAACAGCTGGATTCCGGGCGGTGAGCCCGACCCGCTGATCCACCATCATGGCCTGATCGGCGCACCTGTGTCGCGTCTCGACGGTCCGCTTAAGGTCAAGGGCGAAGCTCGTTTCGCGGCCGAGTTTCCGGTTGAGGGCATGGCCTACGCTGCGCTTGCCTACAGCACGATCGCCAAGGGCCGGATCACGACAATTGATACAAGTGCGGCGGAGGCGGCGCCAGGCGTCGTGCTGGTGATGACGCATCGTAACGCTCCGCGGATGAAGGCGCCACCCTTGTTGGGCTCGGCGCCCAAGGCCGCTGGCCAGAGCGGTCTCCCGATCATGCAGGACGACCGAATTCACTGGAACGGCCAACCGATTGCGCTCGTGCTCGCCGAGACGCAAGAGCAGGCGGATCACGCCAGTTCGCTGATCCGCGCCACCTATGCGACGGAACCGGCGCTGACAACATTTGAAGACGCCAAGTCCCACGCACGGCTGCCCGAAACTGTGCTTGGTCAGCCTAGCCAGCTGGAACTCGGCAATGCCGAATCGGCCTTAGCTGCCTCAGGCTACAAGATAGATCTCACTTTTCGTACTCCGCGATACAACCACACCCCCATCGAGCTACATGCGGCGACGGTCATGTGGGATGGCGACCGGCTCATTCTGCATGACCAGACTCGATTGGTGAAGCAAGCGGCCTGGACGCTATCGCAGATTTTTGGGCTGAAAGAAGAGCAGGTACGCATTCTGTCGCCCTATGTGGGCGGCGCCTTCGGTAGCAAGACATTTTGGTCGCATCAGGTTCTCGCCGCCGCCGCGGCGCGGCTCGCCCTGCGGCCCGTTCGAATCGTGCTTTCACGCGAGGGCGAGTTTCGCGCTGTCGGTGGTCGCACGACCACCGAGCAACGGGTGGCGATCGGCGCCCAAGCTGATGGCCGCTTCAACGCTTTGATCCATGTCGGCACTGCGGCGATGACGGCGCACAACAACTGCCCTGAGCAGTTCACCTTCCCCGCGCGACATCTTTATTCGGCCAGCAGCATCAAGGTTGTGCAGCGGGTGGCGGACATGGACATGATCGCCAACACGTTCATGCGAGCGCCCGGCGAGTCGATTGGCACCTTCGCGCTCGAATGCGCGATCGACGAACTGGCCGAGCAACTCCGAATCGATCCGATCGATCTGAGAATCCGCAATGAGCCAGAGAAGGACCCGATCTCTGGCAAGCCGTTCTCCGCACGCCATCTGGTCGAGGCGTACCGCGCGGGCGCCAAGCGGTTCGGCTGGGACGAGCGAGACCCCAAACCTGGCGCCCGCCGCGAGGGCGAGTGGCTGATCGGCGTGGGTTGCGCAACCGCGACTTACCCCTATTACCGCTTTCCGGGTGGTGCCGCGTCCATTTCGCTATCAAAGAATGGGCATGCAACTGTCGCATTCGCGGCGCATGAGCTCGGCATGGGCACCGCGACGGTGCACACCCAGGTTATTGCTGACCGGCTAGGCTTGCAGCTCGGGCAAGTGACAGTAGTTTACGGCGATTCGTCGCTTCCCGGCGCATTCGTGGCAGGCGGCTCTTCACAGACTGCCTCGATAGGGGCGGCGGTGATCGCCGCGCATCGGGCACTGGTGACCGAGCTGTTGAATCTTGCCGGCAACGACTCGCCGCTCGCGGGTCTGACTGCCGACGCGGTGGGTTGCCGAGATGGCGGCCTTTGCGACCTCAACAAGCAGGATCTGTTCGAGAGCTACGTCTCGATTCTGGGCCGCGCTCACCGCGACGAGGTGACGGTCGAAGGCAGCGCGTCCATGCCGGCGGAAATGACGCACTGGTCGATGCATTCATTCGGAGCGCAATTTGCCGAGGTGCGCGTGAGCGCGGTCACGGGTGAGACGAGGATCAGCCGCTTCCTTGGCTCGTTCGACTGCGGCCGCATTCTCAACGCTAAGACCGCCGCGAGCCAACTCCGCGGCGGGATCATCATGGGGTTGGGCCTCGCGCTCATGGAGGAGACCCAGTTCGACGAACGCAATGGACGCATCATGAACCCGAGCCTCGCCGATTACCACGTGCCGGTGCACTTGGACGTGCCCGAGATCGACGCAATCTGGACCGACATTCCCGACCCGCATGCGCCGATGGGCGCGCGCGGCATCGGCGAGATCGGCATCACCGGCGTGGGCGCGGCTGTCGCGAACGCAGTCTACAACGCCACCGGAAAACGCATCCGCAACCTGCCGATCACGCTCGACAAGCTGCTTTGAGGCCGGTTCTTGTCGCGCGCGGGCACTCAATTGGAGGGTTATCCGGCTACCGGGGCCCCCCAATGCTCAAAGTCCCTTTTTTCCCGGCGTCAAGATATCCGCTAGGGCGATCGCGATATGGGGAACGTACACGTAGCGCCATGGCTCGCCATGAAGCGCCACCATTTGCTAGCCGTCTGAGTATAGGAATGAGTAGAGGCGGCATTTCCACACTCGGAATTGAGTCGTAATATCCGACCTCCACGGCCGGGCCAACTCTCCAAGGTGCGCCTCCCACATCTCGATAGCGTCTCGCATCTCGGGCATGAAGTTATGCCGCTGGTAGACGGCGACGATGCCGGCAAAGCTGCCGGAAACGTGATTGAGCAATTTTTCGATGACGGGAAGTTGCACGCCCAACGCAGCCAAATTGGAGGCGAATGTCCTGCGGAGGTCGTGGAGTGTCCACTTGGAGACGCCAGAGAGTGCATCGAGTGCGGCTTTGCTTTTGCTCCATCCATTGAAGCAGGTTGGCGTGTTGTTGAGCCATTTTGTGCAGATCGATTTCAGCGGTCTCTAGGCTTAAGGTCGCGTCAAAACAGAATTTGGCTTCTCGGGACACTTCAAAGCGATGCAAAACAAAGCCGTCGAAATTCAACTAGGGTAGGGGTCGTAAAGGACAGTAGCCGTAAAGGACCGCATCAACGAGGAGCTGCTGAGCTTCGCGAAGTCGTGAGGGGCTCAGTCGATGAACACCGGGCGGCAGCCCCTTAAGATCGGTCTGAGGATCAGGAGCGGGGTGATGGTTCGAGTCCCGTTTAATGCTAAAAATCTGGGGGTAGTTGCCTGGGGTATGCCAATTGCTCTATCTCGAATTGCGCTATAAATACAATCTGTTGGACGGACAGTGTGGTGTCCTCCACGCCGCTATCAAACATTGAAATTGTTAGAGATTTTTCGTCCGGGAGTCGAACCGCCGCCCAAACGAGGAAACCGTTGTGCGCCCGTGAAGCATCCGTCCGCGCCGGAGCTTCACCGAAACTCCGGCGCGCTAGAAGCGGCCGTGGAGGCTCGTCGGCGCCCTAGTCGCTCGAGCAAGGAGCCAAAAATCTGGCGCGCACATGATCTATTCGGAGCCTCCGGCGACGCGCCTATTGTACGTTCTTCGCGTTTCCCCACTTTGATAGGCTTCTAGGGCAAGACGCCATTAGCGGGTCGCATAACGAAATTGCGAGATTGATCGGATGTAGTCTGTTGGAATTGTTTTTTCTACTGGAAGCACATTTCTTATCATCGTTTAAACACGCACCATTGTAAAGATACTGGCAATCATCTGTTGATTTCTGAGTACAAATATAGCTTGTTCCGCCCATGTCGTTTGTATGCTTACAACAGCATTCATAATCTTTGCAGCCGGCATAAGTCGCGGTGGTTATGAGAAGTGTGCCAAATGCTAAGCAGGACGACAGCGTTTTGCTCATAATAACCTCCTGAGCTGTGTACCAAAATCATTGACATCCCGGACCGAGGTCGGGAATAGCGTTAAAGTCTATAGCGAGATTAGGAGGACCGCCTGCGTTAGACCCCGGATCTTGGAACCACAACTCTGTGCCAAGCGAGTGCAAAGTGTGAGACGTGCTATTCCACATAGGTTGATCGAGGTGATCAAAGAGACCAGAGAAATACCACGCCTGCACTTCTAGTTCTTCCTTATGATTAAGTGGCAGTATTATGTAATTGGCGCTATTTTCACCCAGGTGCCTTGGTATAACAGTTTCCGAACCTCCGGTAGCATTGTTCCTTACAACGCTAAACGCATTCGAATACTGAGCGCTTCTACCATTCGTCACGAGGATTTTCGTGCATGGTTGAACCGTAAGCCGCCATTCGTTCTTTTTTATTTGCACATCCGTGATGAGGGGATCGGCTTGCTTAGGATAAAAGGTCTTCAATATTTCAGCGTAGTAATTACCCTTCTCTTTTTGGCTGAGACACTCGTAGTATAGCGCGCATCTCGCAGCGTCCTGCCGCGCTACCCAATGTCGATACAAATGGCGGGCAAAAGTCGTCACCTTATCTTCATAGGATATATCAGGGTTATCGACTTTCTTTCGAACGTCGGCCGGTATCGCGCTTATTGGGAGTGGGAGTTGAATCCAGTACTTAAGATCATCGAATTCAGTTTCGTCTGTGTCCTCTTTGTTTGTATCCTCGTGGACTTTTCCAGACAAAACTGCAAGTAAATCGACGATGGGTGGTGGAGGATTGTTGCTAATCAGCTCAAGCAGAGCTTTTTGCAATTGCGGGTCGCTGTTGCAGCCTTTTGGGCAATGACTGAGGAGATTAATAAGATCGGATGTGCGACCGATTTCCTTCTCTATCGTCTCTCGTAGAGGCCCCAAATGCTCTGGCCTCATCCGATGGCAGTATGAAAAATAATAAGTGTCTGTATCTGGTGGGCCCTTAGAACAGTCCAGCGGGCTAGCAGGACGATCTCGCTCATAATCAGATACCATATCAAGTATTTCAGAGTGTATGCTTTGAAGCCTACGATGGTATCGTAAAGCTGCTTGCAATGTAGTTGAGTAGGCCCTTACGCTTCCTCGAAATTCGGGGAGGTAAGAATAGGGATATATGACCATATATGTTGGTCTTGGGCCGTCCCACGCTTCGGCTGGCAGTGCTTTCATTTTTTCTTTCAGGGTGTCGAGGTCCACGGGAAGCTTGCTGATCTTGCCGCCTCGCTGAACAAGTTCAATCGTCGTTACGGCCTTATTCTTATCTTCATTGACGATGCTCGAAATTGATCCCGATCCGGAAGCAAAAAAACCAGCATATCCGCCTGATGTTTCTACCGCGGTCTCTAGTTGCTCTCTGGTCTTTTCGTCCTGCACGTGAATGGTAAGCAAAGAATACAAATCCGCACCAAAGTTGATCGATGCAACAAAGCCATCCCCACATTTGCGTCGAAAATCATCTGGCCGTTTAAGCAGCAATTCCCCCAGGCCGGGCAGAAGTCGAATGGCTTTGAACGCAGCAGAGTGTTCGGCGCCATTGGCGTTTTGCGGTGTCGTAGCCGCGGGTGGGCCATCCCTTTCGCCCGTTGCGCCGTTGTCAGCTGCGTTAGGGACTGTATTTGGGACTGCAAAGATGGCGCCATTTGTTATAGAGGCATGGCCAACTAGGAGAACATCCTTGCTATAGTAGCGAGCAAAGGAATTTTTTGTCAGGCTCGAATTTCCCTTATAATCGCCGTACGCGACGGTTGATGCACCGCCGGCAATTTTGAAGGTCATATTCAGGGTAACATCTCGTGTTTCCTCATCAGTTGCCTCTTTATAAGTGAATTCCGCGGTTTCATATTTATCCCGCTGGGCTTTGAACTCAACACACGTTGAGTCGACCTTTGTGTTTAAAAACAGGTCCCATCCTTGGCCGAGCTGTGCGCCTCCATCGGCGGGGTATTCGACGTTCTGCGGACTAAACGGCTGCAGGTTAGGCGACTTCTTAAGTTCTTTACCGAGTTGTTGTAGCGGCTGAGTTACCCTTTGATTGTAGGTCGCTTCCCAGGCTTGAGCATCGCCGGAAAGATAGCTGATAGAAGCGGCGAGTGTCGCCGCGCTCAAAATTGCTTTTAAAATCACGTGCCGCCCCCTTTAGCTCATTCGATTGATAAAAATTGTAGATGAGCGCGTTGCGGTTGTAAATAGACTAGGTACGTCATCCGTTGTTCGACGACGATTTGCTCAGTATCCACGTTCAAATGACGTGCGGTCTCAAGTCCGACCTAACCGCAATGGCGCCTGGGACTAGCGCCGACCGCAGACTGAACCATTTCAATGGGTTGCGGGAACGTCGCGGCCCAAACTGATGCAGCAAACTTCAGATTCGGGACACTAGATGCGAACTCGGTTCGGCTTAACAGAGGGCGCAGATGCAATCGTAAGTCGTCCCTCCTTAAAGCGAAATCGTGCAGCTCTTAAGGCAGAACGACCTCAAGCTTTATTCCATCCAGATCTTCAAAAAATACAGCATAATACGTTGCACTGTAGCTTGGATAAAACTTTGGCGATTCAAGTATTCGAAATCTCGCTCGCAACGCCACATCGTGGACAAGGTCAACCTCCGCGCAGGAGTTCACACAAAATGCAACATGATGAATGCCGGGATTGTAGAGTCGGTGGGGAGCGACAGTCGGGTCTCGTGCTGCATATATAAGAATCTCAGGCTCCGCGCCGATCCAGCCGCAGACACGCTCGTTCGTTAGGAAGCGATGGTAACCCAGCTGCAGCAACAGCTTATCGTACATTAAAGTTGCGGCAGCTAGATCGCGACTACAAAGCGCCAAGTGATGAAGCATCGACTAGCCCTCGGCCTCAACGGTAAACACGTCGACGGTATTCGGCAACGCTCTTACTAGGCGGTTCCACGTTCCTACGTTCACCCCTAGGCAGTATCGAGCGAATTCGGACTGTCCATGGAAAAGAGTTCCAGACACTCCGATCAAGCGCGACGCGCAAGGAATACGCGCGATGTTGCAGTAAAAGTAAGGAAATGTCGATCCTTCATCTGCCAACGATTTAGATCCGATCACGTAGCTTGAGAACTCATAAATCCGACGTTTAAGAAGCTCTCTAGTTTTGCTCACCCACTGGTTCAGTTCGATATCCTCAAAGAGCGCAACTGCAACCTCTTGCTCCAAATTACTTGTAGATGGGCAAAAGTGAGACCTAAGCGCGTTCAAGTCATCTATATCCTGCTGGTTGATGCAAGCTATTACGCCTATCCGCAGCGCCGGAAAACAAAGGTACTTTCCAATACTATAAATAAATCGGACCGAAGCTGACCCAAATTGCTGCACGCCCTTTATCAGTGCCGCCTCACAGGAAAGGTCAGAGACATGACTACGATCCACAATGACTTCAGCTCCAACGGTCGCTATACGCTCTATAACCTCAAAAAGATCGGCGTCAGCGATCACGAGGCCTGTCGGATTGTGCGGGTAGTTCAAAATCACGACATCGCGCGCCTCCAAACGCTCGACCCTAATCAAATCTGACAACAGATTGACATCATAATACTCGACATTTAATGACGCGGCTCCGGCAATGAATTTGTAAGCCGGAAAGCCCGGCCGTGGACAAAGTACCCGCCGCCGTGAGCTAATCGTGCTCACAAGACAGAGCAAGAGAGCTTGGGTCGCGCCTTCCGTGAGGATCAAATTGCGTGGTTTGGCACCAAGCTTCGTCGCCAACATCTCACGCAACAGGTATCTACAACGACTGCCGTACTGCAAAAAGTTACGCGCAACTGTTTCACGAATAAGAATCTCGACCGTGCTTGAAGGTCTGTATGAGAAAAATCTTAGATCGACTTGTTCCGGCGATGCAGCATTGATCTCAAGAGCAAAATTACGCGCGTCAACCTTCATATTCACGGGTGCATGCTCGGAAGCCATCTCACTTTTTCCGAAAGGGATTTTCACCTAGGAAGACTGCAGTCAGGGCCGCCTGGACCTTGCTGTCGTTTGACAGTTCTCTCAGAAAGTCTTCCTGAGGAGGAGTCAGATTTAAAGCACCGCAACACATGGAGATCAGGTCTGTAGATCTCTCGGGTCCGACTTTACGTTTGATGTACTCTAAACCACTTTTAAGGGCAAAGACCGAGGCAGGTGCAGCAGCTCTCCTAGACGAAAGTGTAACCAAAAGCGCTTCTAATTTCAGATTGCCAGCGCCGCGGCCAATACCGAAAAGTGATGCGTCAATGTATCTTGCGCCCGCTTGAATGGCGGCTAAAGAGTTGGCTAACGCAAGCGACAAAAAGTCGTGTGTATGCAAGCCCAGATCAAAGCCGCGATCAAGAACCAGTTTACAAAGAGATGCAACTTCGTTTGGAAGCAAAGCCGAACACGTGTCGGCGAAAAAAACGATGTCTGGGTTATTGGCAGCCACAGCGTGCAGAATGTCAGAGACTTCCCTCGCCGAATAACGAGTTATAAGGGCGATATTGATGGCAACGAGTAGGCCGGCAGACCGACACCGATGGACGATATCCTGAACCGACTTATCCCACATAGGATGGTAGACGATTCTTACCATCCGCAGTCCGGCGGCGGCCATCTCAGTAAAGTTTACGCTACCGACTCGGGACGTTGGGTGAATCATACCGACTAGAATAGTCTCGCTTGACGCTAACGAGAGATCAGATACGTGGTGTGGTTGGATGTCGGAGGAAAATCCCGCAACGGTTTGCCCATGTAAGTCGGGAATTCCACCTATATAACCGATCTCAACCCCATACACCC
>Ga0307476_10001071_pt1 | contig 17407 bp, 11 predicted proteins | sample atmos_gasesECM2C_2_FD_203314 | JGI IMG/M metagenome (GOLD analysis project Ga0307476, IMG submission 203314) | Hardwood forest soil microbial communities from Morgan-Monroe State Forest, Indiana, United States - atmos_gasesECM2C_05 | ecosystem: Environmental > Terrestrial > Soil > Temperate... | reverse complement strand
TGAAGAGACCGCTGATTCTCGGCCACGAAATTGCCGGTCACGTAGTGGAGAAAGGCCCGGCAGTGCACGATTTGCAAATCGGCGATCGCGTCGGCGTGCCCTGGATTCACTGGAGCTGCGGTGAGTGCGAATTTTGCCGCGAAGGAAACGAAAACTTGTGCAGCCGGCAGAAGATCACAGGTGTCACCGTTGACGGTGGCTACGCCGAATTTGTGAAAGCGCCGGCAACTCACGCGTTGAAAATTCCAGATGGTCTTTCTGCGCTCGAAGCCGCTCCGCTTTTTTGTGCTGGACTCACAGTTTATCGTGCCCTGAAGGGCGCCGGGATTGTGCCCGGTCAGCGCCTGGCTGTTTTCGGCATAGGTGGCCTGGGACACCTTGCCGTGCAATTTGGACGGGCCTTTGGCGCGGAGGTGACCGCGATCGACATTTTGCCGGAGAAGCTTGAACTCGCCAGATCCTCTGGCGCCTCCGACACGCTCAATGCCGCCACTACTGATGCGGCTAAACAGTTGCGCCGCAAAGGTGGAGTTCACGTTTCATTGGTTACCTCCGCAGCGAAATCCGCTTATGACACGGCCTTTTCCTGCGTGCGGCCAACTGGCACTCTTCTCGTAGTGGGCTTGCCCGCTGAAAACATCTGTTTCCCGCCGATTCTGATGGCAGCAAAGGAAGTCCGGATCCATGCATCAACGGTCGGTACTCGACAAGACTTGCGGGAAGTACTCGCCATGGCTGCTGCTGGGAAGATACGCTGCCATGTGGTTAAGCAGCCGCTTGGTGAAGCCAACCAGGCGCTGGATCTGTTGCGCAAAGGCGAAGTCTTCGGCCGAATCGTCCTGACTCCCTAAGGGCTGGCGGCAGGAATCTGACGAGGTCGGAGTTCCGCGCTGCGCATCATCGCCATTTCCGAACGTCTATCGCCTTGCCGCCATTGAATTGTCGGGACGCGCGATAACATACGCGCCATACCGCCTCGGGAAGAATTGACATTTCACTTCTTGACGTTAGTTACTATTATGTGATATTAACTCTCGCGATCTGGGTTTCTGTGCCGTGATCGAGTCCTCCATGTCGGTAGACACAGGCAAACAGTTCAGCTGTTGACGGTGAGGAAGGGTTGGCGGAATTATCTGGCAAGCTGCGTTAAGCCGCTTGGGAAAATAATCGGAACCGATTCGTCGATGTCCTGATGCATCCGCAAGGAGAATCCTATGAAGACACTCGCGCGTGTGTTTGTGTACTTGCTGCTGGCTGCCGGTGTAGCCCTGGCGCAGGGGGTCGGCACCTCGGGAGAGATCACCGGAACCGTAGCCGACTCCGCTGGAGCGGTCTTGCCTGGGGTAACCATTAGTGTGGTCGACACGCAGACTGGTCTGAAGCGCACGATCGCAACCGACGGCGCAGGTCAGTACCGGGTAGCAGGACTATCCCCCTCTACCTATGAAGTAAGCGCGGCTCTGTCGGGGTTCGCGACCGATCTCCGCAAAAGCGTCCCAGTTGCCATCGGGCAGACGGTCATTTCAGACTTTCGCATGAGACCCGCGCAGGTGGCTACGGTGCTTGAGGTGACGAGCGAACCGCCCGTGGTGGAAACTGAACGCGGGAGCCAAGCGGATAGAATCTCGCAAGAATACATCACTGATCTGCCTATTGACCGTCGCGATTATCTTACGTTTACGTTACTTGCGCCCGGTGTTTCCGATGCCACCCGGTTGGCTGGAGATCAGGATTTTAGAGTGAAGCAAACGCCGCAGAGCGGGCTGTCGTTCTACGGCAGCAATGGCCGTGGAAACAGCATAACAATCGACGGCGGCGAAACCTCTGGCGACAGCGGCGGCCAGCGCCTGACCTTGAGCCAGGACGCGGTACAGGAATTTCAAATTAATCGCAGCAATTACGCCGCGGACCTGGGATCAGCCACCGGCGCTTCGATCAACATTGTGACCAAGTCGGGCAGCAACAATATGCATGGCAGTCTCTATGGCTTTTTCCGCAACGATGCGATGGACGCGCAAAATCCGTTTTCGTTCAGCCAGGCATTGCAGGCGGGCCAGACCTTCAATCCTGCCAACCCCGACTCTCTAGGTTCGCCGATCAAGGATACTTTGAGTCGTCAGCAATTTGGCGGGACCCTTGGGCTCCCCATTAAGAAAGACAAAACGTTTCTGTTTGTTGCTTTCGAAGGTCTGCGACAGAATGCGCAAAATGCAGTTCCCCTCTTGACGGATACCAATATCTTCCGTCCGACGTCGGCGCAGAATGCCATTATTGCCCAACTGGAGGCGAACCCCTCAACGACTGCGGTGCCTTGCTTGCCCGGCTTTTCAGCGCCGCCGAGTGAATGCGGCCTTGCTCTCCAGAGCGTCTTGACGCTGAACCCAAATCCCGGTGGCACAAACCCGTTCGTGTCGCCGGGTCAATCTGCATTGAATAGTTTCCTGATAAACCAGTTTGAAAGTCAGGGTGGAGTCTTCCCGTACAACTCGCGGGAATATCAGGCATCTGGCCGCCTGGATCACCGCTTTGATGCGAACAACGAGCTTTCTGTGACGTACAGGTATGGGCACGATTTGGAGCAGTCGCCGGACGTGCAATCGTTGACGGCATTTTCTGCGGGCAGTTCGATCCACACCTATGACAATAATCTGCAAGCCGCCTGGTACCGCCAGTTCAGCCCGACGATCCAGAATGAGGCTCGGGCGCAGTGGGATTACAACAGTTTTAACGTGATTCCTAACGTGCCGGGAGAGGTGGGGCTCCAGATTCCCGGTTTTATAAATAACCTGGGAACGAGCATTTTCATACCCAGCATCAGCATCCTGCGCCGCTATGAATTCGCGGACAATCTCACCGTGATCCGCGGCCATCACACCTTTAAGTTCGGCGGTTACGAACTGCTCCGCGGAAATCACACGGAATCGCACACGTTTTTCCCGGGCCGCTTTGTGTTCGGGTCGCTGCCTGGTTTCTTGATTAGCCCGTGTTTGAATCCCACAGCTGCGAACCCCTGCGGAGTAACTACGCCGGGGACCGGTATCAACCCGCTGCAATCGGCCTCGTTCGGACTGCCTCAGGTTTATCAGCAGGGTTTCGGAAATCCAACATACCCGTATTACACTCGGCCGCTGACCGCGTTCTATGGTCAAGATTCCTGGAAGGTGACGCCCAGCTTCACTCTGAACTACGGCCTGCGCTACGAACTGGACACGCAATTCGCTCCTTTGACCACCTACAAGAAAGATTTTGCCCCGCGGGTTTCCTTCGCCTGGGATCCGTTCAAAGATCACAAGACAGTGATCCGGGGTGGATACGGAATCTTCTATGGACCTGTGGACGTTCAGATCCCGGACGTCGACTTGAGCCTGGGGGTTGTGAACAGCAATAAGTCTGCGGTCGAGAACAGCTCGGGGGCTGGCCAGGTAGCAAACCTGACCGCGATCTGTGGGTTTTCTCAGTTTGGCGCGCCGATCATCCCCGGTACCGGCTCAAGCCCTTGCAATCGGGAAATTTCTATTTACGTAGATCCGCTTGGTGGAGTTGGCCCTTTAGGCTTGAAGGGCCCGGAGGTGCTTTTCCCGACCCTCTTCGGGAAAGGATTGATTCAGTGCACAACCCCGACTGCGGGGAATGCTGCCTGCATCACGCCGGGAGCAGTTGCCCCCTCTGGCATAGATGTTACGAATAACGGTCCCGTCGGTCCGCTGCAAGTGGTCTTCGTGAACCAGCCGGGCTATCGGCCCCCGATCGCGCAACAGGCTTCGTTTGGAATCGAACGCGAGATTGGACCCGGGTTCTCGATTTCTCTCAGCGGTATCTATTCTCATACACAGAGACTCCCGGTCGCAATCGATACCAATCTGCTGCCCGCTCCTTTCAGCACTGTGACCTTGGCCAATGGCCAAAGGGTTTCCTATCGCAACTGGAACACGACAAACCCGATGACTGGTTCCACCGCGGATCCACTAGGCGGGATCGAGGGGCAGCCATGCAATGCCGTTCAATGCTTCGTAAATCCGTTGGTCGTGCAGAACAACCAGTACAGCTCTGAGGCATACGCTGTGTACGAGGGTGGCATCGTAGAAGTCAAGAAGCGCTTCAGCGATCATTTCACGTTGTTCGGGAACTACACATTCAGTAAAGGCTTTGACACGTCCACTGACTACAACTCTGACTATGGGCCGCAGGACCCGACGAACCTTAACTTAGATCGCGCTCTTTCCGAGTTCGATGAGCGGCACAAAGTTGTTATTGCCGGCGTGATCGACAGCCCCTGGAAACAAAGCGTCATGTCGGGTTTTCAACTGGCACCGATTTTTTCCTACCACAGCGGACATCCTTTTAACCTGCTGGCGGGAGGCGAAGTGAACGGCGACAATCACACCACCAACGAACGTCCCATCGGAGCCCCGCGCGACACCGGTCTGGGTCCTAATTACGTCGACTTCGACATGCGCCTGAGCTGGCGACACAAACTAGGTGAGAAGGCTGACTTGCAATTTACGGCGGAAGGATTCAACATCGCGAACCGCACAAATTTTGCCAGTGTGAACAACGAGGTGAGCCCTCTTTTTGGCCTTACGCCGGGGTTCACGACTTTCAATGTAAGTGGAGTTCGACCGGGCACCATTGTAAATGGGCAAGCAGCTACGCCGAGCACACCGCTGACTTTCACTTCCGCCTTGCCGAAACGCCAGGTCCAACTCGGCGTGCGCTTGTCGTTCTGAATAGGAGCACTGACCGGGAGCACGCAATGGCGTTCGTGGAGAATGAGGGAGCCAAGATTTATTGGGATGAGCAAGGCCGGGGTGAGCCGGTTTTGCTCATCATGGGACTGGCCTACCCATCCCAAATGTGGTACCGGACGCGGCCGCTTTTGGCGTCGCGGTACCAGACTCTGGGCCTCGACAACCGTGGCATCGGGCGTAGTGATGTTCCACCGGGACCATATCCGATCGCGTTGATGGCGTCCGACGCAGCGGCGGTTCTCGACGCTGCCGGGGTCGAGAGTGCCCACCTGTTCGGTGTGTCGATGGGTGGCATGATTGTGCAGGAGTTTGCGCTGCGATACCCGAAGCGAGTGCTATCGCTGATACTGGGCTGCACCGCGGCGGGCGGGCCGACCGCGGTGCGCGCCGAATCAGACGCAATTCAGATGCTGATGACGCGGGAGAAGCTGAGCCGTGAGCAAGCTGCAGAGGCCGCTGTGCCGTTTATCTACGATTCGACAACTCCGCGGGAATGGATTGATGAGGATATTGCGATTCGCCGGCCATGGTTTCCGAGCCCGGAGGGATACGCGGCACAGCTGCAGGGCGTCCTCGGATGGGAGGCGTACAGCCGCCTCGGCCAGATCATCGCTCCTACACTCGTGATTCACGGCGAGTCGGACCGCTTGATTCCGCCGGGCAATGCCAAATTAATCGCAGAACGCATTCCAGGTGCGAAGCTCGTGATGATTCCGCATGCCAGCCATCTCTTCTTAACTGACCAGACGGAAGTTTCACACCACGCTATTCTCCAATTTCTTAATCAGCAGGCCGGAAGTGCGGGAAGCGATGCCGGGGCGGAGGAGGAGAGGGTTTCATGTTAAAGGAGGCCGCCCGCACCGCGCAGGATTCCACGGTGAACGTGAAGCAGCTTTTCGATCTAACCGGACGGGTTGCAATCGTTACCGGAGGGTCAATCGGACTGGGCCGCCAAATGGCCGAGGGTCTGGCGGAAATGGGCGCCGGTCTGGTGTTGTGCGCTCGAAAGAAGGAACGCTGCCTTCAGGCTGCCGAAGAACTGCAGCAACTCGGCGTTAAAGCCATTGCCCTGAGCTGCGATGTTAAGAACCCAGACAGTATTCAGCAGATGGTGGAAGCGACCGTCTCCCAGTTCGGGCGAATCGATGTACTCATCAATAACGCGGGAATATCCTGGGGCGCTCCCGTCGAGGAGATGCGGCTCGAGGATTGGAACAAGGTCATCGAGACGAACCTGACCGGAACTTTTCTGTGCGCCCAAGCGGTCGGCAAAGTCATGATCCGCCAAGGCAGGGGTGAGAACGGCGCGGGAAAGAACAGCGCGGGAAAAATCATTAATATTGCGTCAGTGGCTGGACTGGGTGGAGCTCCGCCGGAACTTCCAGCCATTGGCTATCACGCCAGCAAGGGTGGAGTCATCAGTTTTACCAAAGACCTGGCCTGCAAATGGGCAAGTCACAACATTCAGGTAAATGCGATAGCTCCTGGCTGGTTTCCCACACACATGTCGAACCGCGTCCTGGAGCACTATGAGGAGCTTTTTCTCTCCCACATTCCGTTGCGGCGTTTTGGCACTGAATATGACTTGAAAGGAGCCGCTGTGTTTCTCGCTTCTGCTGCTTCGAACTATGTCACCGGTCACGTGCTGGTGGTGGATGGAGGTCAGTCAGCCTGGTAAGCGGCGAGACAAGGCCATGAATATTCCACTTACCCCCGTACGATTCCTGCGTTATGCCGAACGGCAGTTCTCCGGCAAGACCGCCGTGGTTTGTGGAGACCGTCGTTTCACTTACGCGCAGTTTGGTGGACGTGCCAGCCGTCTCGCCGGTGCTCTGCGCGAAGCGGGGGTGAAAGCGGGCGACCGGGTTGCATTTCTCAGCCTGAATTGCCATCGGCTTCTCGAAGCGTATTACGGCGTACTGGAAGCCGGCGCGGTGTTGCTGCCGTTGAACTTCCGGCTCGCGCCTCGGGAACTGGCCTACATTCTGAATGACGCCGGGGTGAAAGTACTCTTCCTGGAAAAAGAGTTCGCTGAGGTCGTGGATTCTTTTCGGCAAAGCGTTTCAACTGTGCAGACTTTCTTCATGCTTGACGCCGCACCAGAGGCAGCCTGGCTCTCGCCAAGAAATTATGAAGACATTCTGGCGGCGGCGACACCTTACCGGGCGGATGTGATGGACTTCGACGAAAACTCTCTGGCTGAACTGTTCTATACCAGCGGCACCAGCGCCGATCCCAAGGGAGTGATGCTGACCCACCGAAATATTTATCTCCACGCTCTCTCGGTTATTGTGACGTTCATGACCAAGCCGGATAGCGTAAATCTGCACACAATTCCACTGTTCCATGCCAACGGTTGGGGTACTGCCCATTCAGTCACCTTCATGGGAGGGAAACATGTCATGCTTCAGCGCTTTACCTGCGCGGAAGTCTTCGAGTTGATCCAGCGCGAGCGTGTCGACTCGCTGAGCCTCGTGCCGATCATGGCAACGGCATTGGTGAACTCGCCAGACCGGCAAAAATACGACTTGAGCAGTCTGGAGTGGATTTCGATTGGAGGAGCGGCTTCTTCTCCAACCTTGGTGCGCGAGACCGAGGAAAAATTTGGCTGCGCGTGTTTTGCTGGATACGGCCTAACCGAAACTGCGCCGGTTCTCTCCACCGCCAAACTGAAGCCGGGGGAGCAATTCGATGGTGGAGAGCTTTACGTGGCACGAGCGATGACCGGGTACGCGATTCCGGGCGTGGAGCTTCGGGTCGTGGACTTCGAGGACAACGATGTTGCCCGCGACGGAAAAACCATGGGGGAGATTGTCGCTCGTTCCGACGGTGTGATGCAGGGCTACTGGCAACAGCCAGCGGCCACAGCGGAAGCGATGCGCGGTGGCTGGTTTCATACCGGTGACATGGCCACCATCAGCGAGGATGGACGCATCCTCATCGCTGATCGCAAGAAAGACATTATTATCAGCGGCGGTGAGAACATTTCATCGCTCGAAGTGGAGAAGGCGCTCCTGGCGCATCCCGCGGTTTACGAGGCAGCCGTCATTCCAGTCCCAGACGATAAATGGGGCGAAGTGCCCAAGGCGCTGATCGTAGCGAAACCCGGATCAAACCCAACCGAAGCGGAATTGCTCGAATTCTGCCGCTCTCGTATTGCGCACTTCAAGTGCCCGCGATCGATCGAGTTCCTGGAGAGCTTGCCCAAGACTGCCACCGGGAAAATTCTGAAAAAAGGATTGCGCAAAAAATATTGGAGCGAACCGGAACATAACGCGCACGAATTTACGGCGCGCAAGTGAACCTTTGAAGATGTGGAGAGAGAGTTCAGTGCCATGGACGATCTAGTTCAACTTGCCAAAGATAAAGATGTCGCAATTATCACCATCAATAACCCGCCCGTGAACGCTTTGAGCCCTGGGGTCGCGAAGGCGATTGCACAAACTATTGCGCAGGTAGGACATGACGATAGCGTCAAGGCTGTGGTGCTGATTGGTGGCGGCCGTACGTTCATCGCTGGCGCGGACATAAAAGAATTCGGCAAGATCACGTCCGGCAAGACCCAGCGCGGCGCGGGCCTGCTTCCGCTCCTGCTTCAGATAGAAGATGTGCGAAGACCAGTGGTGGTGGCCATCCATGGCTCTGCCTTTGGCGGCGGGCTGGAACTGGCGATGGCCGGCCACTATCGTGTGGCGGCTCCGAATGCACAGCTGGGTCAGCCCGAAGTGAAGCTAGGCATTATTCCGGGCGCTGGTGGCACCCAGCGGCTGCCTCGGTTGGTGGGCGTGGCCAAGGCCGTCGAGATGTGCGCGGAAGGCAATCCGATTACCGCTCAGGAGGCGCTGAAACTCGGCCTCGTCGATCGTCTGATCGAAGGCGATCTATTGGCGGGGGCTATAGCTTTCTCGCGCGAGGTCGCTGCGAAACCACTGCGCAAGACTCGCGAGCGGAACGACAAAGATAAACTCGGCGTTCCCGAGCAGAACGCATCGGTCTTCGCCGCCGCGCGCGAAAAGGCCCGCACCAAACAGCGTGGCATGACGGCGCCGCTTGCGGCTATTGACGCGGTTGAAGCCGCCACCCGGCTCTCTTTTGAAGAAGGATGCCAGGTGGAACAAAAACTGTTCGGCGAGTGCCTTTTCTCGGATCAATCCAAGGCCCTCATTCATGCGTTCTTCGGCGAGCGTGAAGTAGCCAAGGTGCCCGACATCCCGAAGGAGACCTCCGTTCTCCCGGTGAAGTCAGTGGCGGTCGTGGGCGCAGGAACGATGGGGGCTGGAATCGCCATCGTATTTGCCAACGCCGGATTTCCCGTGCTGCTAAAGGAGGCCGACGAGCCGGCTCTTCAGCGCGGACTGACCACCATCCAGAAGAACTATCAGAGTTCGGTCAAACGCGGCCGGCTTACGCAGCAATTCGTGGATGAACGCTTGCAACTTATCAAGCCAACCCTTAGCTACGACGATTTCGGCACGGTCGATATGGTCATCGAGGCCGTCTTCGAGGGCATGGCGCTCAAGAAAGAAGTCTTCGGCCAGTTGGATCGCGTGTGCCGGCCAGGCGCAATCCTAGCGAGTAACACATCAACCCTCGACATAGACGAGATAGCCTCAGCCACTTCGCGGCCCGGCGCCGTCATCGGCACGCATTTTTTCAGCCCGGCGAATATTATGCGCCTGCTTGAGATCGTGCGCGGCAGGGCGAGCAGCAAAGAAGTGATCGCGACCTGCATGCAACTCTCTAAGAAACTGGGAAAAGTTGGGGTGCTCGTCGGCAACTGCCGGGGCTTTGTGGGAAACCGCATGTTCGGCCCCTATCGCCGTGAAGCGCAGTTCCTGGTGGAGGAAGGCGCGAGTATCGAAGCCGTAGACAAGGCGCTGTTCGACTTCGGCATGGCGATGGGACCCATGGCTACTGGCGATCTGGCAGGACTCGACGTGGGCTGGCGTATCCGTAAAGAGTACCGGCACCTTGAAAAGCCTGGCTTGCGGCAGCCGTTCGCGGAGGACCGCCTCTGTGAACTTGCGCGCTACGGCCAGAAAACCGCTGCGGGCTGGTACAAGTACGACGAGAACCGGCGCGCGATTCTCGATCCTGAAGTCAACGAGATGGTGCACGGGTGGGCCCGCGAAGCCGGCATCCCGCAACGCAAGCTTTCATCCGAAGAGATCGTAGACCGCTGTATCTATGCCCTGGTGAATGAGGGCGCCCGCATTCTTGAGGAAGGCATCGTAGCGCGCGCCGTCGACATCGACATCATTTATCTAAACGGCTACGGATTCCCGGCCTATCGCGGCGGTCCGATGTGGTATGCGGATACCGTGGGACTGGATAAGGTCTACCGCCGCATCTCAGAATTTCATCAACGGCACGGCGAACTCTGGGAACCTGCCCCTTTGTTGAAGCGTCTGGCCAAAGAAGGCAAGACCTTCGCCGAACTGAACCGGGAACAGGCCGTGATGGCGTAAGACGACTGCGAGATTAGTAACCCGATCGCCACGGATACATACGCGTTGTGGATTTTCGCTGGTGGCGTCTGATTGTCTGTGCGGGAGAAGATATGCGAGAAGCGGTAGTAGTTGCGAGCTCACGAACCGGGCTGGCGAAGTCGTTTCGCGGTTCGTTCAACATAACCCGCCCCGAAGATCTGGCAGCACATTGCATCAAGGACGTCCTGCGTAAAGTGCCACAACTTTACGCAGCTGAAATCGACGACGTTGTGTTGGGATGCGCACAACCACACGGTCCGCAGGGTCATAACATCGCCCGCACTTCCGCCATGCTGGCCGGCCTTCCCACTTCGGTCGCGGGCACGACCATAAACCGGTTTTGCTCGTCGGGATTGCAGGCGATTGCAGTGGCCTCGCACCAGATCATCAGCGAGGGCGTGGAGGCGGCAATTGGTGGCGGCGTCGAGAGTATCAGCATGACGCCGGCTGTCGGCAATCCTCATCCGGAACTGCAGAAACGTTTGCCCGGGTTGTACATGGTTATGGGTGACACCGCGGAAATCGTCGCCAAGCGCTACAAGGTGAGCCGGGCGTTGCAGGACGAGTACGCACTGCTGAGCCAGCAGCGCACTGCTCGCGCTCAGCGAGAAGGTTTTTTCGAGGGCGAGATCGCGCCTATGAAGGTCACGATGGCACTCCTCGATAAGAAAACTGGGGAGAAGGTTGGGACGCGGGAGGTCTGCTGTGACCACGACGAGTGCAATCGGCCGGACAGTACGCTGGAAGGCCTGCTCGCGCTGAAGCCTCACTTTGATCCGCACAGCGGCGAGGGCACCGTGACGGCCGGCAACTCCTCGCAGCTTTCCGACGGCGCTTCGGCCACTCTGTTGATGTCCCGCCAGCGCGCTGATGAGCTGGGTGTGCCCTACAAGCTGGTGTTTCGCGGATTTCAAGTTGCGGGTTGTGACCCGGACGAAATGGGCATCGGTCCTGTCTTCGCGGTTCCCAAGCTGCTCAAGCGCACCGGCCTGGAGATGGATGATATCGGCCTCTGGGAACTGAACGAGGCTTTTGCTGTGCAGGTGATCTACTGCCGCGACCGCCTGGGAATAGATCCGGAAAAGTTGAATGTTAATGGCGGGTCCATCTCCATCGGTCATCCGTTTGGCATGACCGGTTCGCGCATGGTCGGAACACTCGCCAATGAAATGGCGCGGCGGAAAGCGCGCTACGGCGTAGTGACGATGTGCGTCGGCGGCGGACAAGGTGCTGCCGGGCTGTTCGAAGCGGTTCATTGATTTGCAGAGTCCTACTTCTGATGGAGGAATCAGAGATGAAAAATAGCGAAAATCCCAACAAGCGGCTCGATCACTGTGGGTTTATTTTCAGACTGCTGTGTGGAGCGGCGGCAATAAGCGTCTTCACTCTGATCGCGGTAGCGACCGCATCTGCCGACAACTCATCCCACCGGCCGATTGCTTTGACCGAAAGTGGATTTGTGATTGGCTCAACCACGGCTGGGGGAAACGAATTTCTCGGCATCCCATACGCTGCTCCTCCGGTGGGAGCGCTGCGCTGGAGGCCTCCAAAGCGCTACGGATTCTTTCGCGGATTTGCCCTCCAAGCGACTCAATTCGGTAGTGCGTGCACGCAACCTGGAGGGATTGGCAGCGAGAATTGCCTCTTCCTGAATGTCTACACGCCGCAGACGGAATCGGGCGATAGAAGAGCGCACGACCTGCCTGTGATGTTTTGGATTCACGGCGGCGGACTCATCAACGGGAGCAGCACCCCTTACAACCCAGAGCGACTGGTGAAAAAAGGGGTGATTGTTGTCACAATTAATTACCGCCTGGGTTATTTGGGATTCTTTGCCCAGTCCGCAATCGATGCCGAAGGGCATCTCAACGGCAACTATGGGTTGATGGACCAGCAATTCGCACTCGGGTGGGTCCGCAGGAACATTGCTAGGTTTGGCGGCAACCCGGCTCGAGTAACAATATTCGGCGAGTCGGCAGGCGGACAAAGCGTCTATGCCCAGCTCGCATCTCCCCTTGCAGCCGGCATGTTCCGTGGGGCGATTTCGGAAAGCGGATCCTACGCGGAATTCCAAAACTACTTTTCGAACATTGTTCCGCTGGTGGTGGGGGAAACGCAAGGTACCACAGTCGTGCCGTCCGGCGCCGCCATTGCGGATAGTGTGGGATGCACGAACCAGACAGCTTCCTGTTTGCGCGCTGTGCCCGCCTCGACCATGGTTGCAGCAGAGCCTTTTCCTTTGTATCCGTTCGTGGATGGAACGCTGCTCACACAGACGATGGGCGCAGCATTTGCCAGCGGGGAATTCAATCAAGTGCCGGTGATCTCGGGCACCAATCACGATGAATATAGATTGTTCGTAGCTCTGGACTTCGACCTCGTAGGAAATCCAATACTGACTTCGGCGCAGTACGACAGCGCTGTTACTAATTTGTGGGGACCGGCCCTGACGCCGCCCATCCTTGGTTCATACCCATTTGCCAGTTACCCAACTGGCGGTGAGGCATTGGGGGCCTCAGGTACGGACGGAGTCTTTAGCTGTTCGGCCCGCATTGCGGACCAGTCACTGGCGAAATTTGTGCCAACCTATACCTATGAGTTCAACGATGAGAACGCACCCCCTTCTCAATCTGAGTTTGGCGGATTGTTAACATTCCCGTTGGGAGCCTACCATTCTGCAGAGATCCCTTATCTATTCAAGACTGGCAATATTTTCGGACTGCCGGAGTTACTTTCGTCCGAGCAAACGCAGCTCTCCGATGCGATGGTCAGCTACTGGACGCAGTTCGCGAAGAAGGGAGACCCCAATTCCCCCGGTGAACCGCTCTGGTCTCCCTACAGTGCGTCCACCGACGAGTTCCAATCGTTGATACCACCGGCGCCAGTGGTCGAGTTCAACTTTGACAGTAGTCACCAGTGCTCAACGTTTTGGGACCTTTTTTAACAGCGAACAATAGGCGAGCGCGCGGTGCCTTACCGGAGGTTTCGCGCGTCCATTTGCAGAATTATTGCTCTAACCGCGCGGACCGCCGGAACTGCTGATCCCGTCACTCATTTGAAGCAAACGAAATTACAAAAAGATGCCCGCTACCACGTCAACCGAAGCCGCAACTGCTGACTCTACCGCGCATTCATTGCGATACGCGTGGTACATCGTCGGAGTCCTAACACTTCTGTACGCATTCTCGTTCATCGACCGCCAGATATTCAGTCTCCTGGTCGGCCCGCTTCGTCGCGACTTACACATCGGCGACGCTAAGATGAGTTTGCTGATCGGATTCAGCTTCGCACTGTTTTATACCTTCTTCGGAATCCCTCTCGGCAGGCTGGCCGACCTTTACAGCCGCAGGTTGATCATCGCCGCCGGCCTGGTGCTGTGGAGCGGGTTCACCGCCAGTTGCGGACTGGCGCAAACCTTCGAAACCATGCTTTTGCTGCGCATGGGCGTCGGCGTGGGAGAAGCGGCGCTTTCCCCGGCTGCCTATTCGCTGATCACCGATTATTTTCCTCGCGAGCGGCTGGCTACGGCACTTAGCGTCTACTCGATGGGCATCTACGTTGGCTCTGGCATGGCTTTCTTGCTGGGCGGACTGGTTGTTGCCTACGCATCGACTCAGGCCACGTGGACGATTCCCCTGCTCGGGGCCGTGCATCCTTGGCAGATCATCTTTCTCCTGGTTGGCCTTCCCGGTATTGCAGTAGCACCGCTACTCTTCACAGTGAAGGAACCTGCTATGCACCGCGGAGCTAGCCGACGGTCGACTGTTCCGATGAGGCAAGTATTCTCATACATCTTGGAAAACCGGCGGACGTTCTTGCTCCACAATATTGGTTTTGGGCTACTCGCGCTCTCTTCATATGCCAGCGCCGCATGGGTACCGGAATTCTATCGGCGACACTTTCACTGGAGCATTGGAACCACAGGCGTAATTTACGGTTCCTGCGTCGCGGTCTTTGGTTGCATTGGAATCGTCAGTGCTGGGCGGCTCGCTGATTACTTGCGCAAACGCGGCCGAGGCAACGCCACCTTATTCGTGGGTGTGCTGATCGGATTAGTCTGGCTGCCCGTCAACTGTCTTTTGTACCTGGCGCCCTCTGCGACTTTGGCCACGATTTGGCTGCTTCCCGGATGCGCACTGGCGGCCGCTCCCTTCGGCATCGCCCCAGCCGCGATTCAGCAGATGATGCCGGCCACCATGCGCGGACAGGCCTCGGCGGTGTATTTGTTTTCCATCAACCTGATCGGGCTCGGAATCGGACCTACCGCTGTGGGAGCATTAACCCAATACGCATTTCGAAGCGACGAGGCAGTGCGATACTCGCTGGTGATCGTGACATCGGTCGCATGTGCGCTGGCTGCGGCGGTCCTCTATGGGGCTTTGAAACCGTTCGTTGCCAGTCTCGAGCGGGTGCGCGTTTGGAATGCCGCACATTCTGGTTGAGTTAACACTTCGTGAGAGACGCTTTCCGTCGGAAAGGCTTATCTCGATTGCACCTCGATACTGCCCCGGTTCGCCCAGGAGAAGAACTGAATCTAGCTTCGCTTGCCGGCTGGCTGCGCGGACGAATCGCAGGCGCTGACCGAGGTATCACGCTTGAACAGTTTCCCAGCGGGCACTCGAACCTTACATATCTGCTGCAGATTGATGGGACCGAGTATGTCCTGAGGCGCGGTCCTCTGGGGCCAGTCGCCCCGAAGGCTCACGACATGGGGCGTGAGTTTCGAGTGCTGCAGATGGTGCATCCGCATTTTCGAGAAGCTCCAAACGTATTTCACTTGTGCGAGGATACTGCGGTGCTGGGGTCTGTGTTCTTTCTTATGGAGCGGCGCCACGGGCTTATATTGCGGGACGAAATTCCGCCACAACTCGCCAAGATGCCGAATTATGCGGAGCGAGCCAGCAGAGGATTTGTCGATTGCCTGATACGCCTGCACGCCATCGATATTTCCCGGACCGGTTTGATTGCCCTCGGTAAGCCGGATGGATTTCTTGAACGCCAAGTGCAGGGTTGGGCGGATCGTTGGAACCGTGCCAAGACGGACGCTATGCCGAAGATGGATCACGTGATTCGATGGCTCATCGATCACCGACCGCCTTCTCCCGCGCCGACCCTGGTGCATAACGATTACAAATTGGATAACGTTATGCTCAGCGAAGACTCTGCCGAGCGCATTGAGATTGACGCGGTGCTCGATTGGGAGATGGCCACCGTTGGCGATCCATTGGCCGATCTGGGCTTGACGTTGTGTTACTGGGCTTGGGTTGAGGCGCCGCAACTGCGCGCGCGCGGAGTGCCCTCGCTCACATCGCAGCCCGGTTGGTACACGCGAGATCAGTTCCTTCAGCGTTATGCGGAGGGAAGCGGACGCGACCTCTCGCAGATCGGTTACTACGAAGTGCTTGGCATCTTCAAGCTGGCAGTGATTCTGCAGCAGATTTACTACCGCTTCCGGCGTGGCCAGACGCAAGACTCACGATTTCAGAACTTCGGAGACCGCGTGAAGGGATTGGTGGAATTGGCGGATTCGCTGGCGGGGAAATCCAGTTGAGCACAGTCTATCTCGTGCGCCATGGGCAGGCGGGCACGCGCGACGCTTACGATTCGCTTTCCGAGTTGGGCGAGCGTCAGGCACGGCTGTTGGGCGAGCACTTCATTTCACAGGGAATCCGATTTACCTCCGCCTATGCGGGAGCACTGACGCGGCAGCAGCAAACCGCCCAGCAGATCCGTGCGGCCTATGCCGACGCGGGAGTTGGCTTCCCCACAGTTCGCGTCGATTCTGGATGGGATGAATTCGATCTCGGTCGAGTGTATCGCGAGATTGCTCCGCTGCTGGCTGCCGAGGACCCGGAATTTCTGCACGAATACAACGAAATGCGCGAGCAGGTTCGCGTTAGCCAGGGAGCACACGGGGCACGAATTCATCGCAGATGGATGCCTTGCGATACCAAAGTGGTGGAGGCATGGGTTGCCAGTCGTTATCCCTATGGCGGCGAAACCTGGGACCAGTTTCGGGAGCGGGTTGCGGCCTGCCGGTTGAAGATGCTGGAGGGGCAACAGAATGACGCCCGGCAACAGAATGACGCGCGGCACGAGAACATTCTCGTGGTTACCTCGGCCACCCCGCTTGCGATTTGGACTGGCCTGTCGCTGGAGATTTCCGATGGGCGGATCATGCGGCTCGCCGGGGCAGTGTATAACGCATCCTACACAATCCTGCGTTTGCGAAAAGAGCAGCTGCGGTTATTTACCTTCAATGCGGTGCCGCACCTCGCCGCCCCTGGACTGTGTACCCACCGCTAAGAGGATTCCGCGGTGGTGTGTCAGTTTGCGAGCAACCCTGTCATCCAGGAGTAAGAGCGAATCGCATACCCCAAGCCGACTTCCCATTACCAATCCGGCCAACTTCCTCGAAGCCCGTTTCTGGCCAACTTCGGGATCGCCGACAATTTGGGAGTTGAGCAACACAACCGGCATCCGTCGGCAGTGAAGCGCGACGCCGCGCAAGATCCGAGACGCGGGAGACACCAATCCGGCGTGTCGGCGCGCCGACTCGGAGAGTGCGCAGCGCACACATTATTCGTAAAGCCAGGGCTTGTAGCAAATCTCGATGTTGTATCCGTCCGGGTCGCCGATGTTTGCCGCGAAGTAGTCGGCACGCCATTCGGGCCGAAGGCTTGGTTCCTTCTTTGAAGTAGCGCCCGCGTCTATCGCCGCCTTGTAGCTGGCCCTCACAGCGTCTGCGCTCTTGGCGGTGAATGCGACGTAAAGGTCTTTGGCGACTTCGCCCTTCTTCAGCCAGAAACCAGGCTCGGTATTGATTGCGAAACCAAGCAGTTGATCGAACTCGTAGGGCATGTCGATGCCAAGCGGCTTAAGCATCTTCTTATAAAATTCGCTCGACCGTTTCAGGTCAGAGACGGGGAGATAAATATGGTCGATAATCATGGCTTTCCTCTTTTCGTTTGTCTTTGACAGCCCCGATCAAGGCTCTGCTAAATCCTGAACCGGGCCAGCCGTAAGCGCTCATGGTGGTGTTCTCCTGAAGGCGTTTTACTTGCTGCCGCCGTTCGCGAAGATGATTTCTCCCGTGAGCCACCCCGCATCATCCGAGGCAAGAAATGTAGCCACGCGCGCGATGTCCTCAGGTTGGCCGACGCGGCCCAG
>Ga0307476_10001070_pt1 | contig 17425 bp, 9 predicted proteins | sample atmos_gasesECM2C_2_FD_203314 | JGI IMG/M metagenome (GOLD analysis project Ga0307476, IMG submission 203314) | Hardwood forest soil microbial communities from Morgan-Monroe State Forest, Indiana, United States - atmos_gasesECM2C_05 | ecosystem: Environmental > Terrestrial > Soil > Temperate... | reverse complement strand
TCCCGCGCTACCTCGCACCCTAACGCCTCCAGCCGCTTCATGGACTCGGCCACACAGATGCTGCCTGAGGCAGCGAATCGTTCCGTGATGTCGAAGCACAGCGCCTGCGGCGGCAGCCCGCTTTGCTTCACGCAAGCTTCGACGAAACTCACGAAGCTGTCGTCGGTCATCGACTGCGACGACAGATTGATCGAGAACACCGAGGGCACGCGCGCCCACAGCTTGCGATTCGCCGTCAGCCACACCAGCAGCGTGCGCACCACCCAGCGATCGATGTTCGGCATGAGCCGCTGCTGCGCGGCGCGCGCCAGAAATTCCTTCGGTTCGATCAGGCTGCCGTTGGCGGTACGCAGGCGCAGCAGCACTTCGAAGTGCGCCAGACTCACATTGTCGTGCAGCGAGCAAATCGGCTGCAGAAATAATTCAAAGCGCTCGGCATGCAGGGCATTCTCGATCTGCGTCCCTTCCGGCGTGTCCTCGCTGATGAGCAGGGGAAATCCCTGGCGCCGTTCGAATTCCGCGGACAGGCACACGAACACCGGCGCCAGTTTCTCCTCCAGCGATTCATCCGTGCGCGTATCCTTGATCGAGGCATCGATGCTCAGGCGCACCGCGCCGTTGACCGCGCCTTGCGCATCGCGTACGGGTATGGCGAGGGAATAATTGCCCTCGCCGCGCGGCGCGTAGGAGACATCGAGATTGCCGCGCGGATCGCTGGAGAGCGAGTCTTCCACCAGCTGGTAGTCTTCCGGCAGGATGAAATCATCGGACATCCACAGCGTATCCGCCGCAAAATCATGGAACGAGACGCCGGATACTTCCGGCGCCAACGCGCGGATGACCTGAGCCAACGCCTCCAGCGTTTTGCTCGAAGCAGCCTCGGCGGCATAAGTCAGACTGGTCACGCTTGGCACCCAAGTGAATATTTGATGGCGTCATGGTACGGGGGCGGCACGCACCAAAACATGTCGGCAATAAACGACGTTAGCGCCCAGCGACATTTTATTTTGCTTAAAGCGCTGAAAATCGCTCGAACGTGCGGCTGTTTGAAGCGGCGGACTCTATAAGTCAAAGCGCCATAAGTTAATGGACTTAACGCACGCTAATTTATCAGCTCATCCAGCACCGGCAGCGGCACCGCGCCCTCGCGCAGCGCCGCTTCGTGAAACTGCTTCAAGGCCATCGCATCGCCGTGGGTGTTCTGAAAGTGTTCGCGCACCGCCAGCCACCCCTTGTAGCCGGCGTAATAGGTCGGCAATTGGCATGAGGTCAGCTTGGCGCGCTGCAGCTTGGCGGTGGCCTCTTCCATCTCTTGATACGTGGTCTTGGTCATGAGATCCAGCGCTTCCGCATCGCTCATTCCCATCGTTTGCAGCCGCACATCCATGATGGTGTTGGCCAGCACCCGCAGCTTTTGCTTCGCCAGCGTCAAGCGGTAGCCGGGCGTGTCGTTCAAGAAACCTTGCTCGGCCATGAGCTGCTGCGTATACATCGCCCAGCCTTCCACATAAGGACCGTTGGCAAAGATACTGCGCAACAGGCGCCGCGAGCGCGGCTGCACCTCGTTCGCATACTCGGCCTGCACATAATGTCCCGGCATCGCCTCGTGCACGGTGAGGTGCGCCAGCCCCGAATCGTTGTACTCGCGCAGCTTCGAATCGATGCGCGCCTGCGGCCAGGAGTCTGAGATCGGCGTGATCCAGTAAAATGCGCCGAGCTTCGGTTCCAGTGCCGGCGCCTGATCGAATCCCCCGACCCCGTAGACGCCGCGCATGAACATCGGCGTCTCGATCACCTGCAGATTCGAGTTCGGCGGCAAGGTCACCAGGTCCTTCGCCCTGACGAAGGCCGTCGCGGTGGCCAGGGTCTGTTTCGCCGCCGCCATGTAGGTGTGCGGAGTTGCATGCTGGAGCGCCACGTCGGCCAGCGCCTGCTCGACGCTCTTGGGCGCGGCGATCTGCACCATCTCGTCGCGCGTCTTGGCCAGGTCCACTTCTGCTTCCTTCAGCAGTGCATCGGGGGTCTTGCCCGTCGCCAGCAAGAAGCTGAACTTCTTGGCGTAGTACACCTTGCCCAGGCGCCAATCGGAGGTCTTTTTCGCCAGCGTGCCGTCCAGAAAATCGTTGAAGGCCTTCAGTGCGATGAGCGCAGGCTCGGCGGACTGCGTGTATTCTTTGCCCAAGCTCTTCGGACAATTGGCGCGCAGCAGGCCCTCGATGAGATCAATGTTGCCGGTGTTTTCCTCGTGCGCCACCTTGTTCCAGATCTCCGGCGAGTCGCTCAAGTTCGCCTCGGCCTGGCGTACCAACGCCGGAATCCGGATCAGGCGCTGAATGATGTGTTTGAAGCGCTCCTCGGCGGGCGCATAGTGCAGGACATAGGGCGTGTAGAGGGCATTGCCGACGAGTTCGACATAGACGGTCGGGTTATGCCGGTAGCTTTGCACCTCCTCGATGTCGAGCCGCGTGGCTGAGATGGCATTGTGCATCATCTCGATATCGGCGCGTTGTTCTTGGTTCAACGCCTTGGCATCGAGCCTCTCGATGCGCGCCTCGATGTCGCGCTGCAACTTGATTTGCGCCTTGATGCCCGCCGCGCTGAAATTATCCAACTCGTCTTCGAGCATCTCGCCGTGGTACTGGTGGTAACCCACGGTGCTGGCCATCACCGGTGATAGCGCCAGGCTGCCGAATACAAAATCATCCACGACCTGGCTGAACTGCAGGTCGGCGGGCGAGCCACGGGCCACCGTAGCTTCAATCCCGCAGCTCCAAATCGCAACAATTAAGGCGAAACCTAAATACCTTAGATTCTTCATCCCTCACCTTATCGAATCCAAAGGCCTCATCCTGCGCCTTAAGCTTGTTAAGATACTTGAGACAGCCGCGCGCGTCCAAAGGGAACAATAAATCATGACGCTGATGATTCGCATCGCCTGTGCCGCATCGCTGCTCTTCGCATCGCTGTCGCATGCCGCTGACCTGCGCATCCAGGTGCAGCAGTATCGGCTGGCGCACGAAGCCGACATCGTGGGCGAGATCGACGCGCTCACGCGCTTGAAGAGCATCGCGGCGGATCGCGCCGGTCTCGCCGCCACCGCGCAGGCGCTCGAGAGCGCGCTGAAATCACGCGGTTTTAAGGCGTCGTTGCTTTCCACCGGCGCGGATTCGCCGCCGGCGGTATTCGGATTGCTAATAACGCCGAAGGCAAAACGTACCATTCTCTTCTACGCCCACTACGACGGTCAGCCGGTGACGCCCGCGCAGTGGACTTCCGACCCCTTTGTACCCGTGATGCGCGAGCATGCCTTGAGCGATGCCCCGCGCGATGTTGATTGGAAGAAAGCCGTGCCGCCGTTCGATCCGGAGTGGCGCCTGTTCGGCCGCGCGGTCAGCGACGACAAAGCCTCGATCGCGGCATTCCTGGCCGCCTTCGATGCACTCAAGGCCACGCACAACGCGCCCTCGGTGAACATCAAAGTGCTGTGGGAAGGCGAGGAAGAAGCCGGCTCCACGCACCTAAGTCACGCACTGCATGAGAATCAACAGGCCCTGCGAGCCGATCTCATTCTCATCGGCGACGGTCCGGTGCATCAGATGCGCCGTCCTATGGTGTACTTCGGGGCGCGCGGCGTCATGCAGCTCGAAGCGACAATCTACGGGCCGCTGCGTGCGCTGCACGACGGCCACTATGGCAACTGGGTGCCGAACCCCGCGGCGATGGCGGCGAATCTGCTCGCGCGAATGCGCGATGACAACGGCCGCATCCTGATTCCCGGTTTCAACGACGGCGTGCGCCCCATCACCCCGGCGGAACAAGCGGCGCTGATGAATCTACCCCCCGTCAGCGATGAGCTCAAGAAAGAATTCGGCATCGGCCGCTCCGAGGGCGGCGAAGATCTGCCCGCCAGCCTCATGCGCCCCGCATTCAACATCCGCGGGATTCGTGCCGGCCAAGTCGGCGACGCGGCGGCCAATGCCATTCCGACCACCGCCGTCATCTCACTGGACTTTCGCTTGGTTCCCGATCAAGTCCCCGCCGCGGTGCGCGCCGCGGTCGAACATTTCTTGACCGCACAGGGCTGGACCCTCCTCGAAGAGGATCCGGACCTGGCGACGCGCTTGAAGAGTCCCCGCCTCATCAAGCTGAGGTGGGATGCCGGCTATCCGGCCCTGCGCTCCGACATGTCCTCGCCCGCCGCCAAGGCGGTGATCGCCGCCGCGACGCAAGCCGCCGGCGCGCCGGTGGTGGTGCTGCCCATGGCCGGGGGCAGCGTGCCGTTGTACATGTTTGCGGACGTGTTCAACGCGCCGATCATTTGTCTGCCCATCGTCAATCACGACAACAACCAGCACGCGGCGAACGAAAACTTGCGGCTGCAAAATCTCTGGGACGGCATCAACACGTACGCGGCGCTCATGGCTGAGATCAACTGGTAGGCAAATGAAAATACTGCGAAGAATCTTAGGCGTGCTGCTGCTGCTGATGGTCGCGCTCGCGTTGCTGTTGTGGTTCAAGCCCCCGGCGCTGCTGCGCGTGGGCGCAAATTATTCCGCCAAGATCGTCTGCTCCAATGTGTTTCTCGCCGGCCGCGATCCTGACGAGGTGCTGCGCGTCGATGTGCAGGCGCCGGGCATTTCGCTGCTGAAGGCGATGCGGGTGACAGTCGACCGCGAGCGCGGCGTGGTGCGCAGCGGATTCTTCGGCATGATCGGCGATGGCCTTGCCCAGTATCGGCCGGGTCGCGGCTGCACGGTGTTGCCGGATGGCAAGCTCGATGCTTCCGCACCCCTCAATGCCGGTTCGCGCATCGGACCGGATGTTGCGCCTGTCGCCGCCGTCGCGCCTGTCGCGGCCGTCGCGCCTGTCGGGGCTTCCGCGTTTTCCAGCGGTCCCTGGCCGGACGGCGCCGCCGTCGAGACCAGTAAAACGATCGATGCGCTGGTCAAGGACCCCGTGCTCGCCGGTCCCGGCGCGCGGGCGATCGTGGTGGTCGATCACGGCCATATCGCCGGCGAGTACTACGCCCCCGGCTTTGCGCCCACGACGCCGCTGCTCGGCTGGTCCATGACCAAGACGGTGATGGCCGGCGTCATCGGCATGCTCATCAAGGATGGCAAGCTGTCGCTCGCTCAAGCCGGATTCTGGGCCGGCAGCGATGGGCGGGAGAAAATCCGCCTCAAGGACCTGCTCGCCATGTCGAGCGGATTGCAGTGGAACGAGGCCTACGGCGCGGTATCGGATGTCACCAGCATGTTGTACCTGCAGCCCGACATGGCCGGCTTTGCGCGCTCGCCGCCCTTGGCGCATCCGCCCGGCGAGGAGTGGCTGTATTCCAGCGGTACCGCAGTCATCCTGTCGCGCATTGCTCAAGAGGCTTTGGCGCAAGGCACTCCAGAAGCGCAGGACCTCGCGACATTCATCAAAGCTCGGCTCTTCAATCCCGTCGGGATCACCACCGCGACGATCGAGGCGGACGAACACGGCACCCTGGTGGGGTCTTCTTATATGTATGCCACCGCGCGCGACTGGGCTCGCTATGGACTGTTCCTGCTGCAAGATGGAGTTTGGCAGGGAGAAGAATTGCTCCCGCCCGGCTACGTCACCCTGATGGCCACGCCCGTGGAAGCATCCCATGGCCAGTACGGCATGGGCCAAACCTGGCTGTGGGGATCCGATGCGGTGACACCCGGCGAAAATCCGGACGCCGCGTTCGGCATTCCGCCGGATGCCTTTTGGATGTCCGGCCACGACGGCCAGAACGTTTGCATCATCAAGTCGCGCCAACTGGTCATCGTGCGCTTGGGGCTAACGCCCTACGCCGCCGGCTATACATCGCAACGCCTGGTGCAAGCCGTGCTCAAAGCGACACAGGCCGCGGCGGCGACGCATTAGAATCGGCTTCCTATGCACGCCCTTTCCTTCTCGACCTTTCTGCTGGCCTTCACCGCGCTCTTCTCCATCGTCAATCCCCTATCCGGCGCGTTCATCTTCTTCGGCGCGACGCGCGAGCTCGAGCCCAAGGTCCGCGCCGCGACCGCACGCTGGGTCGCGATCTACTCCTTCATCATCGTTGCCGCCTCGCTCTACATCGGCGCCTACGTGCTGGGTTTCTTCGGCGTGTCGCTGCCGGTGTTGCGCGTCGCCGGCGGCATCATCGTCGCCGCCGCCGGTTGGCGCATGCTCAATGCCCCCGATGTGACCGAGCAGCGCCGCAACGAAACGCCTGAGCCCAAGTCCATCGACGTCGCGCCGAGCCGGCTCGCGTTCTATCCGCTCACCATGCCTTTGACCACCGGTCCCGGCACCATTTCGGTCGCGATCTCCCTGGGAGCCGGCAGGCCCAGCGGCTTCCACGCATCGTCGCTCGAGTTTTTCGTCGAAACGCTGGCCGCGACCGCGCTGCTGTCGGTCCTGATCTACGGGTTTTATCGGAATTCCGCACGCCTCGCGCAATGGATCGGCGTAACGGGCACCACCATCGTGGTGCGCCTGTCCGCGTTTCTTCTGTTTTGTATCGGCATCCAGGTCGCCTGGAACGGGCTCTCGGAGCTCTTAGGCTCGCTGTCGTTTATGACCGTGAGCTGATCAATTCAAACGTTTGATCGCCATCACGTTGGATTGGTTGGTGGCGGGATGTCCGCACACGGTGGGGTTCCAGGCGGTTCCCACGACAGTCCATCCGGGAGGAACAGTTCCTTTGCAGGCCTGAATGACCGCGCCCACCGGTTCATCGCTCAATTGTTGCAGGGTCCAGACGTTGTACGCGATGGTCGCCGGGTTGCCGCATACGGTGGGATTCCACGCGTCATTGATTTTTATCCAGCCTGAGGGCACGGAGCCCGCACAAACATTTTGTGTGCGCAGGATCGCACCCAGGGACAGAGGCGCCAACGGCGGCGCTTGGCTGGGCTGCGGTTCGCGGTGTTCGGGTGCTCGCGGTATTGCTTCCGGTGGTGGGGGTGGTGCAGTGGGCAAAGTCGTTACGGGTCCTGGCGGCGGCGCAGCGGGCAGACTCGCGACGGCGCCCGGCGAGACCTCAAATGTGGCGCTAGTGATGGGGCCGGGTTTCGAGCTACCGTTGCTGCAGCCGACGCGCATGGCTTGAAAGGGCGAGAGCGTTGGCGTTATTGCGCCGACACGAGCGCCGTGATCGTCGAGCTGATTCATGGATGCAGAAAGCCGCGCATAGGGATGCAGATTGACGAGGTAGAACAAGCCCGGCGGCTTCGCGCCGGCCGCACACTCGTTGATCCCGCCTTGCAACAGGAAAGCGGCGAAGGATCGCGCGTCCTCTTCTGGTGGTTCGGCGGCGTTGGCATCAACGTAGGCGGCGCTCTGTTTGGCGATGAGGATCGGTACGACCAAGGGTCCCGGCGGCCGCGGCGCTGCGCGATACGTGGCGGTGCAGCCTATTCTTGCGGTTTCGCGCGGGCTCAAGCGACGCGCATGAAATTTTGGGAAGCGATCCGTGATCGGATTCAGATCGGCGTCGAACAGAATGAAGTGCTGCTGGGCGGGATTCGAGTCGTATTTGAAATTGGCGTCGATGGTTCGGGTTGGATTCAGGTTGGTGGCGTAGACGATGAAGTCATTGTCGCTTGAAGCGGCGCCCTCGCAAACCTCGCGGCTCGTGTCGATCTTGATATCGTCGAGCGCCGCGGCAGGTGCGCGGCAAGCCGCCAGTAACAGTGCGAGTGCGATCAGTGTGCGAGGCCGATTCATATATGTGAGTTTCATTGGATTTCAAACGTAAGCGATTGCCGGCGGACTAGGGTTGCACGACCCTACGCTGCGCCTCGGCCGGTGCCCCGGCACGCGCGCAAGCCAGGGCATCGTCGAGCCGATCGTTGCCCCAGAACATTTCCTCGCCGACGAAGAATGTTGGCGCACCAAACACACCGCGGCGCTGCGCCTCCTCAGTGGCGGCGCGTAGCCGTGCTTTATTAGAATCTGATTGAGCCGCGCGAAGCAACTCTTCGGCAGGAAGCGCCAATCGCTCCAGAGCGTTTCGCACCACCGGCTCCGAGGCAATCTCCTGATCGTGCGCGAAATTGGCGAGCATGACTTGTTGTGCGAACGACGGCAGCCACGGCTCATCCACTCCGAGAAGCGCCACGCGCGCCGGCAGCAGGGAAAGGCGCGGGAATTCGCTCGGTCGGCGCCAGGGCAGGCCCCATTTACTGCACTGCCGTTCGATATCCGTCCACATGTGGGCGCCTTTCTCTTTCTGCAGCAAAAATGGCGAGGTGGACCATCCGAAGGAGCGGAAGATCGGGCCGAGTAGGAAGGGCTTCCACACGATGCGCACGCCCGATGTGCGGGCGAGGCCCTCAATCCGCATGACGCTCAAGTAGCTATAGGTACTCGCGAACTCAAACCAAAATTCGACACTCGCTGCGGTACCTACTTCCTGGCCCATGAGTTCCCCTCTCCTCTAGAACTGTTCCAAATCAGTCAGCGCCTCGCGGCTGACCCGTCCCGCCTTGACCGCGACGCCCTCCGCCCGCAAGCGCCGCGCCTGTTCGCGGAAATTCAACGACGTGGGCGGAAAAACGATCTTGCCGCCGGCGCCCACCACCCGGTGCCACGGCAGCTTCATTTCCCGCGGCGACTCGCGCAGCGCTCGGCCTGCCATGCGTGCCCTGCCGGGCAGACCCGCCGCCCGCGCCACTGCGCCGTAGGTCGACACAGAGCCGCGTGGGATCGCCCCCACCACCGCCCAGATCTCCTGAAAGGCGGGGTTGTCCTCAGCCCGTACGGGAGCCCTTTTTGCCGGGGATTTCTTGGAGTTGCGCCCCAAGAACAAGTCCGCAGTACGACCCGATCGCGCCAATCTTTATCTCCTTACAGTCTCTACCGGCGTGCGACAATTCATGCAAAGCCTACGCCCAAGGTCCCGGGATACCCATGCGGCCAAGCGCCTCCCAAATCGCACTGATGAGCCGCCTGCTCGATGAGGCGCTGCCCCTGGATGAGGCTGGGCGGCGTCGCTGGCTGGCCACGCTGCCGGCGGAATACACCGACCTGCTGGACCCCTTGCGCCAGGCTTTGCTGCCGGAATTCTACCAGTCACCCGGAGGAAAGAACTTCGCCACCTTTCTTGAAACCGCGGACGAGCAAGGCGGACGCGCGGAGCCCACTGGACTTAAGCCCGGCGATCGCGTCGGGCCGTACGAGTTGATGCGGCTGTTGGGCGCCGGCGGCATGGCCGAAGTGTGGCTGGCGAAACGCGCCGACGGCGCGTTCAACCGCGAGGTGGCGTTGAAGCTGCCATCGCTGACGCGCGTGCGCCACGATCTCGAACAGCGCTTCTTCCGGGAACGCGACATTCTCGCCAGCTTGGAGCATCCGCATATTGCGCGCCTGTACGACGCCGGCGTCGACCCCCAGGGCCTGCCCTATCTGTCGATGGAATACGTGCAGGGCGAGCTGTTGACCGATTGGTGCGATGCGCAGCGGCTCGAGATCCGCGCGCGGCTGCGCCTCTTCCTGCAAGTGCTCGAGGCCGTGCAGTACGCCCATGAGCGCCAGGTCATCCACCGCGATCTTAAGCCCTCCAACATTCTCGTCACCAAGGCAGGCCAAGTGCGGCTGCTCGACTTCGGCGTCGCCACGCTGCTCGATCACGGCGAGGTCGCCGACAAAACGCCGCTCACCACCGTTTACGGTCATGCGCTCACGCCGATCTACTCCAGCCCGGAACTGATCCGCGGCGATCCGCTCACCGCCAAAAGCGACATCTATTCATTGGGCGTCGTGCTGTTCGAACTGCTCACGGGCGATCGCCCCTATCGTTTGAATGCCGGCGCCTCGCGCGCAATCCTCGAGCAGGCGATCGCCGCGGCCGAGGTGCGCAAGCCGAGCACGCAGATCGTGCAAGAGGCGTGGGGCGCGCGCGGCGTCACGCACGAGCAGCTCACGCGCCAGCTGCGCGGCGACGTCGATCGCATCGTGCTCAAGTCTCTCGAGAAGGATCCACAAGCTCGCTATGCGTCCGCCGCCGCGATGGCGGATGATGTGCAGCGCTACCTGGACGGCAAGCCGATATCGGCGCAGCCACCGCGATTAAGCTACCGGTTCGGCAAATTTTTGCGCCGCAATCGCACCGTGGTCTCGGTCGGCGCGGGCGCCGCACTCCTGGTGCTCGCCATGGTGGGATACGAGATCGACCGGCGCTTCGATCAGGCGCTCGACGACTCCAACTCGGTCCTCGTCACGCGGCCGATCAACGAGAAGTCCATCGCGGTGTTGCCGTTCCGGGACATGAGCGAGAGAAAGGATCAAGGCTACTTTTCCGACGGACTGTCCGAGGAGCTCATCACGCTGCTCGCGCAAATTCAGGATTTGCAAGTCATCGCGAGGACTTCTTCGTTTCATTTCAGGAATCAGGATGTGTCGCCGCAGGAAATTGCCAGAACCTTAAGGGTCGCGCACGTGCTCGAGGGCAGCGTGCGCCACGCGGGCGGCACGGTGCGCGTGACTGCGCAGCTGATCCGCACCGCCGACGGCGTGCAACTCTGGTCGCAGTCCTACGATCGCGACGTCAAGGACATCTTTCAAGTGCAGGACGACATTGCCGCCGCGGTGGTGGCATCCTTGAAGATCAAACTGCTGGCATTGGGCTTAGATCCGCACCGCAGCGACAGCCCGGAAGCCTACAACCAATTCCTGCTCGCGCGGCAGTTCGGCCGGCGCGGCAACTTGGAGGACATCGATCGCGCCGTCGCCGCCTACCGCCAAGCCATCGCGCTCGATCCGAACTACGCCGCCGCCTACGCGGGTCTGTCCTTCAGCGAGACCGCCATCGCCAACTCCACTCAAGACGCCGCGCGCTTCGCGCTCGCCAGCGATGCCGCGGAAAAAGCGCTGGAGCTCGCGCCGCAGTTCGTCGATGCCTACCGCGCCCGAGCGCAGTTCAGGCTCGAAACCCTGGATTTCGCGGGCGCCCGCGCCGACAGTGAAACCGCGCTCACCCTCGCGCCGGGCGAGAGCGCGGTGCAAAGCCTGTACGGCGCGCAGATCGCCGCATTCGGCAAAATTCCTCAAGCCATCACGGCCATGAAGAAGGCCATCGACTTGGATCCCTTGAGCGGCTACGCCTGGTGCAACGTCGGCCTGCTTGAGACCGTGACCCACGACTACCCTGCCGCGCGCGCCTCCATCGAGCGCGCACTCGCCATCAACCCGAGCGCCGATGCGTTTCACTTCGCCTTGGGTCAATTGGACCTGCTGCAGGGCCGCCTCGCCGAAGCGCAGGCCGAGTTCCAAAAGCAAGGCGCCGAAGGCAATCGCCGCATGGGCGTCGCCATGGTCGAGCACGCCGGCGGCCATGAGAAGCAATCGCAGGCGGCGCTCAAGGAGTTGATCGCCAAGAATGCCGGCGACATGGCCTACCAAGTCGCCGACGTGTACGCCTGGCGCGGCGAGAACGACAAGGCCTTCGAGTGGCTGGAGCGCGCCTATGAGCAGCGCGACAGCGGCTTGAACGGTATCGCCTGGGATCCGCTGCTCAGCAATTTGAAAGGCGACTCCCGCTACGGCGCGCTGCTCACGAAGCTGCAGCTCTCCGACGGCGGGAAATAAGTCTTTGGCTTAAGGGGGGCGGTCCCGCGAGGTCTCGCGCGCACATCGCGGGCGGCGCATTCGCCCGCGATGTGACCCTGCCCTCAGTGCTGTGTGTACACCGGTGAGGCGCTAATACCCGTTCCCGGCGTGTATGCCGTTATGGTGTTGGAACTCGAGTTGGCGACGAACACATTGCCAAAGCCATCCACCGCCACGCCCTCCGGCTGCGCGATCTGCGAGAGCGGGCTGACGCCGTTCAGGGAGCTGAACTCCGGGGCCGGGCAGGCGCCGCCGCTGCCGCGGCCAATCAGGTCGACGATGCCGTACACCTGGACGCTGGAATTGTAGAAGTTGGAGATGAAAACCTGCGCCTGCCCCAGCGGATAGTAGGCAAAGCCGGTGGGTCCGCTGGGACCGGTTGAACAATTGGCGTTACTCAAGGCGAACAAGGGCCGCGAGGACGAGGTCAACGGCGGCGTGTAGGTCAGCACCTCGTCGGGTGCGGAGCTCGGCCCGAGAGCCACCAACAGCACGTCATCGCGCGCATCGAAGAACAGCGCCCCCGGGGCGAGGAAAGCATTGGACTCACCATCGGACGTCAGCGCGCTCCCTACCTGCGAAAAGCCGCCGCCGCTGGCCGGCTGGAAGATCGAGATGGAATTCTGCGAGTTGTTGGCAACATAAACCACGCCTGAGGAGTCGACCGCGATGCCGAGCGGGCGCGCGATGCCGCTGCTGATCGTGTCGGCGGTGATCTGCGCAATGGTGTTGGCGGCAACGTTGGCCGCACTGATATTGTAGACGGTGACCGTGTTGTTGCCGGCATTGGTGACATACAACTGATTGTTGGCATCGACCGCCAGACGGGACGGGACGTTGATGCCCTGCGTGATGCTCGCCACCAGCGTCAGGCCGCTGACCACATTCTGCGTCGAGCTGTTCAGCTGTTCGGAATACACCAGTACCTGTCCGCCATTGGCGCCGCCGGAATTCGCCACGAACAGATAGGGAGTCTGCCAGAGCAGCCCGTTCGGATTGCTGAGCGGCACGGGCGGAATGCCGCCGCTGCTGCCCCCGCTGCAATTGATCGGGACATTTGCATTGCCCGAACCGATGCTGCCGCTGCCGTTTGACACCACGCAGGAGACCGCGCTATTCGAGGGAGTCGCCGTGATGTTGTAGGGGGCGCCGACTCCGAGTTGCGCCGCCAAGGTGTACGAACCATTGGCGCTGACCGTGGTGGAGTCGCCATTGATCGTATCCGCAATCGCCAGCGTGGTCCCGCTGGGAAGACCCGATACCGGGCCGCCCACGGTAAACGTCTGCACGATGGCAGAGCAGTTGATGCTCACCGGATTGGGTGAGGTGTTGTGCGTTCCGCCGGAATCGTCGGGAAGGAAGAGCACTGTCGCGGGAGTGAACGTGCACGTGGCCGGCGTGCCGCCTTTCCCCTGACTGAAAGTCGCACCGTTCGTCCCGCAAGTGTCGTTGTAGTTGTAAGGCGTCGGCCCTGCGCCACCACCATTGTAAGAACTGTTGTATTGGCTGGCTGTGAAAATGAACGTCAGGGGGACGTTGGTCACGGTTCCCGGCGAGCCGCCCGAGGGGACTGTATTTCCCGAAGTGAGCACGTGCACCGTCGAAGCCAGTTGATCGTTGGGGCAGGAGTTGGCGGAGATGAACATCGACAGGCTGACACCGGTGGGTCCTGTGTACGTGGCGCCGGCTTTGTAGCACCAGTACGCGACCGCGCAGGTGGTCGTGGACGCTATATTCTGCGCAGTGAGGGCCGCCGTTGCGGTCGCCGACAGCGTCGCTTTGCAGGCGTTTTTGGTCGAGGCGACAAATGTCTGGATCGACGCGAGCAGCGTCATACCCAGGCTCGTGCCCTCGATCTGCTGCAGAGTGATCTGCGTATTGCCGACGGTGATGAGCGCGCCGCCCGCGAGAAAGCCGGTGAAAACGCCGTTATTGGAACTGAAGTCCGCGATCAGGGCATTGGTCAGATCGATGGCGTTCACGCCCGACTGCGCCGCGACCTGTTCGATGCCGGCGAGGATGAGGGATGCATCGAAACTGGCCTGGCTGACCCCTGCGGTAGCGCAGTTGGGGTCCGTCAGATCTACAAAGCTGGTGAGCTCCGCGCTCGCCACGCCGAAGAAACCGCCGACCACGGAATCGGCGTTGGTGGCCGCCGTCGCGGCGCCGAGGTTTTGCGGCGGCCCCATATTTGCCAGGGCCAAGTTCGCCGACATGGTCGTCAGTCCCGAGATTTGCGCGGTGATCGTTGTCGATCCCGGCGCGGCCGCCGGCACGAATGAGGACAGGATGACTCCGTTCGGGATTGGCACAGTCTGGCCGGTCACGGTGTCCGTGTAGGTGCCGCCGGTGCTTTGCATCAGCACCGGACCGCTGTAGCTGCCGAGGTCGACGGTGTAATTGCCCTGGGCGTCGGTCGTGGCCGTGGCGCAGGGGCCGGGAGTCGCCGGCACACACGCACCGACAACGCCGGCGCTCGACACTTCGTAGGCAGTGACCGTGGCGTTGATCACTTCGGCGTCCACGACGGCGCCGCTGATCATGGTCTTGGCCGCTGGAGGCGGCGGTGGCGGAGTGGATGAACCTGAATTGCCGCCGGAGCAGGCCGTGAGAATCAGTGCCACGGCGGCCACCGGCAGCCACAATAATTGACCACGCATTGACAGTCCCCCTGTGTGCTCAAACACGTTCGGAAATTCGCCTCATACTGGAGAGGACGCGGTAGCCGGTTCAAAACGGACAAGGCCGCGCGGGCGAGGGGATGTTCAGCGATTATTTATTGGTGGGTGCGACGGCGGCGGCGGCCGTGCCCTGCGCGATGAGGGCGGCCACTTCGGGACGCAGGGGATACTTGTGCAAGACCGCGGCGATTCGCTGTTGCGCGGGGTTGCTTCGATCCACGCGCAGCCGCGCGAGATCGGGCGGCGGATAATCCAAGGGTGCTTGCTCGGGGGGCCTCAAGCGTTGCGCGGCATCGCTCTCGCCATTGGCCGACAGCGCCTTCGCATACCAATAGGTCGCAAGCTGCGCCGCGTTGCTGTCCGGCGCGAATGCCGACCAAAACGCGTGCGCGGCGCCCAGGGGCCGGCGCGCGTCGGCGGCGCGGCCCAATGCAAGCATCGCGCGGCCGCGCGCGAGATTGAAGTCCGCGGCATCCGGGTCAACCGCCGCCGACGGCGAGGGTTGGTTGCGCTCGGGGTCCGTCACGGCCAACGCCTGAGCGGCGTCACCGCGCGCCAGCTCGATGCGCGACAAAGCGCCGTAATGCAATGCCAGATCATTCGCGGCGCCGCCCTGTTGCATCGCGTACTGCAAAGCCGCGCGTGCGGCCGCTTCCGCATCCTTAGGATCATCGGTGGCGAGATACACGTCGCCCATGAAAATATTGGCGACGTATGCGTAGTATGGGGCCTTGTCCTCGCGCGACTGACGCAACAGTCCTTCGCCGACTTGCCGTGCCGCCGCGTATTCTCCGAGCCGCAGCAGCGTGCCGAGCCGCCGGAAACCAATCTGGAAATCGGCTTCCCCCGCCAGCGTCTTTTCCGCCGCGGACAGGGAGTTTCGGTAGGCCTGCGCTTCCTCGATGAACGGTTCGGCCTCCAAAGGTCTGCGCGCCTGCATCAGGTTGTAAGAGACATCGCCGCCGTAGTAGTAGCGCAGGCGGCTGCCAAAGGGTTCGCGGCTGGCCAGCAAGGCATAGATCGATGCAAAGGTGGCAATCGAGGCGTCGAAGCGGCCCGCATAGCGCTCGCCGCGCGCCAAATACAAAAGAGCCGAGCGCAGTTGTTGGCCATCATGATGCTGGTCGATCGCGATTTGCACCGTCTGTTCCAGGATCGGTACGCCTTCGGCGGCGCGGCCGGTGGAGCACAGAATCGAGCCGTAGGTTGATAGCGCGTGCAGCATCGTGGGATTGCTCGCCGGCAGAACTCCCGCGGCCCGCACCGCCTGAATCACCGGCTCGAGGATCGCGTTGGCCTCCTCGTTGCGGCTCTGCACGCCGGGACCCAGCGCGGTGGCAAGCTGATTGGCCGCCTTGAGCGTCTGCTCGTCGCTCAGTCCGAGTTCGGTCTTCGCGACCTGCAAGGCCTCGCGCAGGTCTTTGTCCGCGCCGGGATCCTTCAAGATCGTACTGGGTGAATGCGCCAACAGCGCATCGACCAGGAGCGGCGCGGCCGGCCGTCCAAGCCGGCGCAGCGCGGGGATCGCCGGGTCGAGCATCTGCGCCCGTTCTTTGTCATCGCTCGACACCTCACCCAGCAATACCCTTGCCCGCAGCACATCCAGTTCCTTCAGCCCATGTGCCTGCTGAGCGTCTTGCAGCGACAGGCGCAAGATGTCCCCGGCCTCTTTCACTTCGCCCCGGTTGCGGTAGGAAGTCGCCACCGCCAAACGCAGCGGAAAGCGCAGATCCGGACGAGCCGACAGCTGCTTGTCGATGCGCTCTTCCACCGTGCGCAGCAGCGCCAGGTCCGACTGTTTGGTTTGTTGGCTGGCGTCCGGATCGGCCTGCTGAATCACGGAGAGTATAAAGTTGCCGATGGCCGCGGAATTTTGCGCCTCCCGTTCCGCGCGTGTGGTCTGCCAGAGCGCGGTCGTCAATCCGCCGAGCACGGCGGCGGTGACCGCAGCGGTGGCGCCGAGCGCCAACTTATTGCGCAGAATGAAGCGACGCAGCCGATACCACGCGCTACCCCGCTGCGCACGAATCGGCCGGCCGTCAAGGTATCGCGTCAGGTCATCCGCAAATGCCGCGGCGGTTTCGAAGCGGCCGTCCGGATTTTTTTGCAGCGCCTTGCAGGTGATGACATCGAGGTCGCCGCGCAGCGCGCGCATCGATGATTTGTCCGGCGCCAAGCTGCTGGGCCGCGGCGGTTCACCGCGCGCCATCATCTCCTCGACGGCGGATCGAGTTTCGGTTTGCTGCGGAAATGGCCGTTGTCCGCATAGCAATTCAAACAGCATGACCCCGAGCGCATAGATATCGGTCGCCGTGGTAACGGGTTGTCCCAGCACCTGTTCGGGCGCCGCGTACGCCAGAGTGATCGGCCGACCCGCCGAGCGCGTGAGGTCCGATTCGCCGGCGGCACTGGCGGTGTCGGTCAGGACCTTGGCGATCCCGAAATCCAGCAGCTTGACGCGGCCTTCGCCGGTCACCAGCACATTGGCCGGCTTCAAATCCCGGTGCACCACCAGACGCGCATGGGCATAGGCGACGGCGCGCAATACCTCCACGAACAGACGCACGCGCAGGCGCACGCTGAGATGGCGTTCGGCGCAAAAGCGATCGATGGGCTGTCCGTCGACGACCTCCATGGCGAGGTAGGGAAGTCCGGATTCCGACCAGCCCGCGTCGTAGAGCTGCGCCACATTGGGATGATTGAGGCTGGCGAGCACGGCGCACTCGCGGCGAATGCGGTCCGCAAGCCCGCGATCGGTCCATTCTGCGTTGGGAATCTTGAGCGCTACCTGGCGCTCGATTCGGCCGTCCGTGCGATCCGCCCGCCACACCGTCGCCATGCCGCCCTGCCCCAATTCATGCAGCAATCGATACGGCCCGATGTAATCGCCGGGCTGGTTTTGCCGTTGATGACGTTGGTCGTCAAAAACCTTCAGGGCTGGAATTGGATCGACGCAGTCGCCAGATTCGCCGCCATTCGCAGCTTGCAACAACCGGCCGAGCAGCGGCAGCAGGTCGCCCTGCTCAGCCGGGAGTTCGTGCAGCCACTGCAGCTGGTTTTCGGGGGTCAACTCGAGGACCTGCGCCAGCAATCCATTCAGGCGCAGCCAGTCTGTGGGCGAGAGCTCGGCTACGACA
>Ga0307476_10001068_pt1 | contig 17440 bp, 19 predicted proteins | sample atmos_gasesECM2C_2_FD_203314 | JGI IMG/M metagenome (GOLD analysis project Ga0307476, IMG submission 203314) | Hardwood forest soil microbial communities from Morgan-Monroe State Forest, Indiana, United States - atmos_gasesECM2C_05 | ecosystem: Environmental > Terrestrial > Soil > Temperate... | reverse complement strand
CGCTTCGCCCAGGCTTGAAACTTCCCATGATCGCCACTCGCGACATCGGCGCCGCAGCCGCCGACGCTCTCCTGCAACTCGCTTTCCGCGGCAAGCAAGCCCAGGAACTTCTCGGACAGCGCGATCTTACCTACACCGAAGTCGCGACCATCATCGGCAAGGCCATCGGCAAACCTGCTCTCGCCTACATCCACGCACCCGACGACCAGGTCAAAGCCACATTGGTTCACATGGGCATGTCCGACAACTTAGCCACACTTCTCATCGAAATGTGCGGCGCTCTCAACTCCGGTCACATGCGCCCTCTCGAACCTCGCACCTCTCGCAACACTACTCCAACTTCTTACGAAGCTTTCGTTGCCGGAGCTTTCGTCCCGGCCTATCAACAGGCGGCAGCAGCCTGATCGCAACAACATTCGCAAAGCAAAAGGCCACGTTCATTCAGAATGTGGCCTTTCTTAACTTGGAATGCCACAAATGTATAGGAAGTCAAAGTCTCCGCCCTGTCTCTGCAAAAAACGCAGAGACAAGCACGGGGCAGCCCCCGGAAAGATTCGTCGGGAACCGCTGGGCCAAGGCCCCGATGGATCTCCGTCAACCACTACACAAAGAAAAGAGCCTGGCTGATTCTTCCCGCTTGGCTCTTTTTATCTCGGCTTGACGGAGAAACGGCTGCCAGGCCTATGGGCAGGTGAGGCACGTCTTCGCGCCTCCGCATGTGTAGGGTTCCGGGCAGGACGTCGCGCAAGTGTAGCGGCATTCTGTGTTGTTCGCAGACGCACCCGCCACTCCATGCAGCGTGGGTTCGTCCAAGTCTCGCAAGGTCACTTTCTTGAGCACAAGTTTCTTGATCTTCTTCACGGTCGTCTCCTCCTTAGAAATACCGGGAAAGCCCGAACACGCACAAATGTAGTATCGGGGGGAAGCGCTGTCAAACGATAATGACCATCGCCTCTTGACCTAGTCCGGGGAAAGAAAGAAAAGCGCGGCAGATAAGGAAAAGGCCAACTAGATTTCTCTGACTGGCCTTTATTTATGCCGGGCAACAACCGGAGTTTACCCTGAGCGCAGCCGAAGGGCTCCCACACACTTGGCGCGTACAGTACCTTCGGCGCTGCGGGGCCTAACTTTCCGCTCGATGTCGGACGCTCCCGCGCGATTCATGGCGGTCCCAGATGTGTTGCCCCTTATCTCGGCCCGTGCCCACGCGTCTCCATCGCCGCCTTCAGCGCACTCTCGAACCCCTGCGGACCACTCCGGTACCGCTTGATCTCCGCTCGAATGGCCGAGAAGCTTTGGTTCGGGTCTGCGCCCAGGATCGCCTTAACCACCGCAAACGGAACTCCCTCGAATAAAGAATCTAACGACTCGTCCGGCGCAGCCGAAAAAACCTGTTCCGCCCCGGCAGCAACGGCGGGCGCCTTTGGCTGCTTGAGCACACACTTCGTCTGATTCACCGGCGTACTCGCAAGCACGTAGTCAAACGTCGGAGCCTTCGGCATCCGCTTGCCAAATCCCGCCGTGTTCGGGTCGATGCCCGCCCACATCAGCAGCGTCTTGATGAACGACGTGTGATCGAACGGCAAATTATTCGGGTTCGCATCTCCCACCGGCGCGCGAAATACCGTCGACGGATACACAAACGGCGAGATCAAAATCGTCGGCACTCGCACACCGAAAAGATTAAACATAAAGCCCGACGGGCCATTTAGCCCGTCCGGGTTGGTCGCGTTCCACGTCGGCGCAAAGTGGTCATAGGTGCCGCCATGCTCGTCGAAGGTAACGATCAGCAGGGTCTGGTTCCACTGCTTACCATTGGAAACCGCACTGTAGACCTGCTGGAGGAAGTCTTCTCCCGGCCGTAGATGCGTCGGTGGATGGTAGTCCGTACCCTGTTTAGCCGCCAGACCATTCCAACCATAACCCCACTTCGGCTCGAGATACGTGAACGCGGGCAGAGTGCCATTGCTCGCGCGCTGAAAGAATTTACTGATGTTACAGACTTCGATCTGTTTCGGCGGAACCGGGTTTGCGTTGCCACAGTCGAAGTGCGTGATCTTCTGGATGTGCGGGAACGTGTACTCGGTGTAAGACAGTTTATTCGTCCACACATCGGTGTAGTAAAGGCCAAGGCTCTTGCCGGCAACTGCAAGCGAGTTGAAGATCGTGTTCGCCTCAAACGTTTCCACTGCCGAGTAATGCAGATTGCTCTCGCGCCCCAGCGACGTCCCGCAGATCGAGTACGCGCGGTTCGGATTCGTCTGCGACGGCACCGAGCAAAGCCAGCGGTCGCTGACCGCATAGCAGCGCGCGAGCCCATTGATAACTGGCAGATCGTCCGGCGTGTAAGTCCACAAGATATCGAGGCCCTTATAAGTCACCATGTTCTTGGTGTAGTAATCCTGCAGAAACCCCTTCATACCGGCGACGGTGGGTGCGTAGGGAAGATTCGAGATCTGGTCTTGATTCCCGAACAGCTGGTTCATCACCCCGTTCCAGTAAATCTCCGACGAAAACATATCCTCATTGGGATCGTAGTAAGGCATGCGATCTGAATTTGAGCCCAACCCACCCGGTATCTTAGTTACTGGATAATTCTTCACATTGTCGTCCCAGGTGTAAGCGGGGTTAGAGTAAGGCCCGGTCTGCAGGCCATCGTAGACTTTGCTCGAGTTCTCGGGAAGCACGCGCTTCGGATTATCCTTTTCATACAGCCATCCGAGCAGGTTGTCCAGAGAGCGATTTTCCAGCATCAAAAAAACGACATTCTTCACTTGCGGCATGGTCAAGCGTGGCAGTTCTGACATGTTTCCCCTCTGACTTTCTAGAAATAAATTATCGAACGGGGCCCAGTTAGTAGATGTACCTATCTTACTTAGCGCGAGCGACTACGTCTGCGGTTGGCGTTCGCTTGTAACTTCGGAGATATTCTAGTATTGATTGCCGTCCCCCGCTTAGAAATCCGTGGAGATTCTTGTTGCGGACGAGGTCGAAGGTGGCCGGGGGCCCCATCCTGATTTCGCCGCACTTTGGCGAAACCAGGGTGGGACTTTTGACTTCCTATCCGCTCACAAGAAAGTTTATAAAAGACCGGTGCCCAACCTTCAAAACCCGCGACAAAGAGGGCGTCGCGACGCTATCTCTTCACAAAAACGTGGGTTGCATTTTCTCCACGGATCGTGCGGAAAGGCGCATAGCCAAGTTGCGGGAAGTTGATTCCAGAAAACAAATTTTCTCCTTCGCCCAGCAAGACCGGCGACACGGCTAAATGCATCTCGTCGATCAGGCCGGCGCTCAGGCACTGGCGAATAACGGACACACCGCCACCAATGCGAATGTCCTTGCCTGCGGCCGCTTCCTTCGCTTGCGTAAGAGCAGATTCCAATCCATCGGCGACAAAGTGAAATGTGGTACCGCCTTCCATCGCGAGCGGAGCGCGCGCGTGATGCGTGAGCACAAAAACCGGCGTATGGTACGGAGGATTCTCGCCCCACCACCCTTTCCACGAGTCATCTTTCCATGGACCACGAACCGGCCCAAACATGTTGCGCCCCAAGATCCACGCGCCAACATTTTCGAAAGACAGCGCGGCCACATCGTTGTCGACGCCTTTGCTCCCACCGCTTTGGCCGTGCATCTTCTTGAATACTTCTGTCTGCAGAAACCAGCTGTGCAGTTCGAGCCCACGTACGCCGAGAGGATTCTGCAAATCCTGCCGGGGCCCGGCGCCAAACCCGTCGATGGAAACTGAAAACGCGGCAACTTTAACTTTGCTCATCCCTATTCCTTATTCCTCTCTTCGATATTGCAGATATCGCAAATTGTATTCAAGCTGGCCACCCCACCAGAGAAGTTTGTCATTCCGACGCGCGAGCGCAGCGAGACAGGAGGAACCCTGCTTCCATGCCGGAACCTCCACAAGTGACGCGCGGCCCCTCGAGCCAAGGTCGCCCCTGACAACACACTCGCCGCTATCCTGGAATCACGTGCGTGATCGCCTGCCACCAGGAAGGATCGTGCCGCCACATGTATACCGCGAGGCTTTGCCCGACGATCAATAACGGCAACACGTAGAGATATACCTTGTGCACGCGGCGGTCGACCAGCAGGTCGCGCGTGACACCGAGAAGGATCAGCAGATCCAGACACGGGAAGAAGAGATTGTGGTCGAACACGTAGTCAAAGCGGGCGACGGGCGCGTCCATGAGCCCGCAGGTCGCGATGAAGATCAGGCGGCGATGCAGCTCGGGCTTGGTGCGCCAACAGATGGCGAGGGCAATGAGCGCGCCAAAGGCGATCATGTCGTAGAACGGAATGCTTAGAAAAGCATACTGGCCTCTCAGGTGGAGTTGAAAGGTGTCGAAACGGGCCATGATGATTGCCGTCGTAGTTCCCAGCGGCACCATCGCTGCAGCGAGCCCGGCGCCAAACCATCCAATGGAGCGATGCCAACTGACTCTGTGCACTCGCACAAGCGTGGATTGCAAAATGAAGAAGAGCACCCACCCGGCGAAAGCCGCACCGTGAAACCATAGAATGAAAGGCCGCGGCACCGCAGGATGGAACAGATTCTCGTTGACGGTGCGCTTGAACCCGGCAATCACAATCGCCGCCAGCAGTAACGACATCGCAAAATAAAAATAGCGATGCACCATCCCGCCGCGCCCGGTCACAGCCACCGCGCCGATTTTTTTCTCCGGGACCACCGCAGCCCCAACTTGTCCTGCGTTGACAGTGGCCTGCCCTGAGCGAAGCCGAAGGGTCATCATAGAAGTTTGAGCCCGGACTCCGATTCCGGTCACGCGAGGATACACGTCCCGTGCCGGAATGACCACCTTTTTCGCCGCTTGTCATTCCGACCCGCGAGTTCCTCATAATTGTCATTCCGACGCGCGAGCGCAGCGAGACAGGAGGAATCTCTACCTCCAAGCATCACGAAGCCTGATGCCCTACAACCGGCCGCGAGCTTTTTGTTGAAGAAGCCTACCCTGAGCGTTAGTCGAAGGCTCTCGCTTTCCCTTGCGAGACATGGGAAATTCCAACCACCAAACCAAAGCCCAGCCAACAAACTACTTCCCCGTAACCACCCACCAAGCCTCTCTCCATCTCTCAAACTTCGACCTCTTCTTCTTACTTCCCGGAAACAGCTTCAACGAACGCACTCTCCCCACCACCCGCACCGGAAACAAATACCAAGCCTCCTCCGGAGCCACATATCCCGCCAGCGCATCAATCTCCTTCGCCGTGTAACACTCCATCGAACTCCGGTAGGTCCGCAAGCTATACCCTCCCTGCTTTCCGCGCCGGAACGCCGCCTTCACCTGCACCCGCGTCAACTTCCCCGCCGCATCCACAATAAAGTCATACCCCTGACTCTCTCCCCAAGGCTTCGTCACCGCCATCCCCATCTTCAAAACCGTCCGCAAAAACTCCGCCTCCGCAAACTCCCCCAACTCCTTCGCAGTCATCCCCTCCGCAACCCGTTTGGAACGGACACTCTTGTCCGTTGCCCTTGATTTTGCTTTTGACTTTGACTTCCCCGCCATCCCCCAGATCGTGATCCCACCTGCATCCCTCGCCTCCATCCCTTCACCATCCATGTCCATCCACTCCTCACTACCAGATTTGTCATCCTGAAGCGACGGGGTTATCGTCCCGCTTTGTCATCCCGAGGCGACGGCGTTATCGTCGCGCTTTGTCATCCCGAGGCGACGGCTTCATCGTCGCCGAGGGACCTGAGCGAGCCGCGCGAAGCGTCGCGCTTTTTGCGACGCATTAACTCGCGCGTTTGGCTCGCATCCCTATTACCGTCTGCCGACAGCCCCCAAACGCAAAAGCCCCCTCCGACCACCGGTCGGAAGGGGCTAATTCAGCCACATCGGCTATAGCTAAATGATTTCACCCGAATCAAACGAAGTCAACCAATAACCCAGACACGGAAGTTCACGAAAGTATCCCCCACAAAAGTAGCTATCGCCCCTAACTCTTGTCATTCCGACGCGCGAGCAAAGCGAGGCAGGAGAGCCTGCCCTGAGCAAAGCCGAAGGGAATCCGCTGTGAGCCTGCAGCGCCCAGACCCATGTGGGGACAGCCGCCCCCGGCTGTCCAGCGGCCCAGTTTCATCGGGCCGCAGCAGACGCCGCCACCGCCCCATTTTCACCTTCACCAACGTCCGATTGAGGGATGTCACTCCGACGCGGCGAGCGAAGCCAGACAGGAGGAATCTGCTTTTGCCGGAAGCGGATAAGAAATTGATGCCCATCCTTGCCGCGTCCCCATCGGAGAAATATCCACTGCTCTGGAGCGGCAAGAGCTCGCCTGAGCAAAGCGGAAAGGTGAGGATTTTGACTTCCTGTCTCGGCCAAAAACCCAGTCCCTTGCAGGAACTCGTCGCCAGCAGTGGCCCACATTCTCGGCATTGGCATAGTTCTTAGAGATGAAAAGGACGCAGTATCTGGCCGCGTTTCGATAAACGTCGTCTAAGTGGGGCAAAGACCTATATGGACAAGAAACTGTGGACAACTCACGAGCGGAAGGCCGCGCAGGCCCGCGCTTTCAGCGAAAACTGTGAATATATTTTGCCTGCACGATTCGACAACACTCCTCTGCCCGGTCTAACGCCCACGGTTGGCTATGTTGATCTAAAGGAGCTGGGCTCATCGCATTTCGCCGACCTCATAGCAGACAAAGTGGGAACGCCCACGCGCGAATACTACGTTCCGCCTGTCCCTGACCGCCTGTTCAAACGCATGGGCCTCAAACACAGGCAGCCCAAGGAGTACGCTCTCGCGCAGGCCGAGGAGTTCGTTGAAACTCTGCAGCGCATGTCCGGAACGGAGAAGAACCTTGTCGTAGACATGTTTATTTACGGCTGTCCCACCGACCTGCCCGACAACGTGCACGTTTCCCCGGATTTCTTGCGGCGTGTAAGTGGATTGCCGATTTCTCAGTGCATCAGAGAGTTGAAGAGAATCGAGTCGCTAGGTTATGAGGTAAAGGTGCGCAAGCATCGGCACGGTCATCGCGACCCTACAATTGCGTTGTCGTTCCACTTGAGGCGCGTCGGGTACGACGGCCCCGACTGCGCACCGGATAAACAAGTTCCTCCATCACTCGGGACCAGTCTGGGAAGAGGAATCGTTCGATCACGTGCTGCGATCGGACGAGAGCCTGGAAGAGAAGTGTGAGTACATTCGGCAAAATCCGGTGAAGGCGGGGTTGGTTCGCAGGTCGGAAGATTATCCGTGGTTGTGGGTCAATCCGCACTTCAAGAAGAGACAGGGCGGATGAGCTAGCACAAAGTGAAAGGCCGCGGGCGAGGGCGCCCGCTCCACATTCACACAAAAGGAAAAGGTCAATCTGATTTCTCAGACTGACCTTTATTATGCCGACTACGACCTAAGTTTATCCTGAGCCTGTCGAAGGGCTCCCACACACTTGGCGCGTATAGTACCATCGGTCCTCCGGCGCACCCGCATCAGAATAAGCATGCCAGGAGAGGATGAATGAGTCGCACGGCTTCAATGCTGGTCGTTTGCTTTTTTGTTTCGACACTCTGTTTTACACAATCGGCAGTAACCAGTCCGGCGAAGCAACTTGAACAGGCCACGACTCAGGCGCATGCGCTTTATGAGAAGCACGAATATTCGCAAGCCGCGGCCCTGCTCGAAAAGCTGGCCGCAGATTCCACGATTATGGCTCTGCCAGATTGGCCCGACGCGCTCTATAGCCTAGCCTGCTATGAGGCTTTGGCAGGGCATACCGACAAGGCGCTGACTGCGCTGGAGCAGGCCTTCTATTACGGCACAACGGTCACAGCCGGTCAACTCGAGAAAGATTCCGACCTGACCTCGTTGCACAATGAACCGGCCTTCAAGGCACTCGTTGTGTCTATCACGAGACAGGAAGCAGTCTGGAAGGACAATGCAGCCCTCGCCACTGCCTACAAACCAGTGCTTACTGAGGAGGAGAAGGTCGCAGGTTTGTCGAAGTTCTGGTCGGAGGCGCGGTTCAACTTTCCTTTCTTCGGCCGCTTGTCCGCGATGGATTGGGACGCCCTTTATATGGAGTATCTCTCCAAGGTGCGCGAGGCAAAAACGACGACCGACTACTATCGCGTGATGATGCGGTTCGCAGCGGCGTTGAAGGACGGCCACACCAATGTGTACCCTCCGCCACAGTTGTACGATGCGTTCTATGCCGCTCCTGGCCTGCGTACTGTATTGATTGACGGCATGGTTGTTGTTACCAGCGTAGTCGATCCAGCTTTGCGTTCCGCCGGGTGGAAGGCAGGCGACGTGATCCTCAAGATTAATGATCGTGATGTCCACGAATATGCCGAGGCTGAGGTCGCACCTTATGCCAGCTCCTCGACGAGCCAGGACCGCGAGGTGCGTACTTACAACTATTACCTGCTCGCTGGCGACGTAAATCAGGCATTGCTGCTGACGGTAGAAGATGCCACTGGTCAGCACGAAATGAGAAAACTCACTCGACTCCCCGCCAACGCGACAACGGCGGCCCTTTTCAAGCTGCCGGGAGCCGAGTTCAGATTGCTTCCCGGCAACTTCGCGTACTTGACTGTCAATGAATTCGAGGACGATCGCGGGCTGAATGCGCTGCTGGATCATCTGTCGGAGATTCAGTCTGCAAAGGGACTTATTCTGGATGTGCGGCAGAATGGTGGCGGCAACAGCCAAAATGCCGTCAGCATCCTCCAAGCGCTGGCATCGACGCCATTTCAGTGGGAGCGCGAACGGACTCCGAAATACAGAGCCGTTTATCGGGCGTACGGCCCGCCGCAGGGCTGGGAAACACTCGAGCAGCCTAGCTTTCAGCCGGATCCTAAACATCATCTCGGGCTGCCTGTGGCAGTTCTGACCAGCGCGGCTACCTTCTCGGCAGGGGAGGATTTAGTCGCCATGTTTGATGCGATGCATCGAGGCATAATCGTTGGCGAATCGACTGGAGGAAGCACCGGTCAGCCGTTTTCTTTTAAGCTGCCCGGAGGAGGCAGTGCGCGTATCTGCACGAAAGATACGCGTGCGCCAGACGGTAAAGTCTTTATGGGCGTGGGGATTCAGCCCCAAGTGACCGTGAAGCCGTCGGTCGCAGATATTCGCAGCGGCAAGGATGCGGCCTTGGATAGAGCGGTGGAAGCACTTTCCAAGAACGGAACGGCGCCGTGAACGGTAAGACGTTTTGTTCGCCGCCAACTCATCGTTGAAACAGTTCTCAGGCTCTCAGGGAAGTACAGGGAAAATCTGGACAGACGGGACGTTCCCCGGTTTACCCAAAAGGAAAAGGCCGACCATGTTTCCATGATCGGCCTTTATTTATGCTGGCAACGACCGCAGTTTATCCTGAGCTTGCCGAAGGGCTCCCACACACTTGGCGCGTGCAGTACCATCGGCCTCAGGCGAACCTTGTCATTCCGACGCGCGAGCGAAGCGAGACAGGAGAGCCTACCCTGTTTTGCCGAAGCCCCGAGCGAAGCCGAGGAGGAAGCCGAAGGGAATCCGCCGTGAGCGCGCAGCACCTAAAAGGGGATGCCCCATTTCTCGCGTTCTTTGCAGAAAGCCTGCCCTGAGCTTGCCGAAGGGTGGGATTCACCGCTGCCACCTGCATAGGATTTTGATCTCGAAACCCACAGACCGGCCCACCCCAAACCGTTGTCATTCCGACGCGCGAGCGCAGCGAGACAGGAGGAATCTGCTGTTCTCAGTGACAGAGAGACCGCTTTGACACTGCGAGTCGCCTTATCTAAACTGGCAGCCAGGAAATACACCTTCGCTCCGAAGCCTTCGAGGAGGTTCCCCATGAAGAAATCCCTGCTTTTCCTATTTGTGGTTTGCTCCGTGTTTCCCGCCTGGGCGGCCAAACAGTATTCTTATTTCCGGGTCGGCAATCCCAATGACGTCACCACTTCGACTACGGCGGGCACCGCTCTTGAGGGTGGAGGCACCGACGTCGATGCCGTCTTCCAATGGATGTGCCAGCGCAGCGGCAACGGAGACTTTCTAGTCATCCGCGCCACCGGTACTGACGCCTACAATCCCTACATTCAGCAGCTCTGTCCCAACGAAAATTCCGTGGCCACTCTCATCATTCCCAATCTCGCTGCGGCCAACGATCCGTTCGTCAGCAGCACCATCCAGAATGCCGAGGCACTCTTCATCGCCGGCGGCGATCAATCCGACTACATCAACTTTTGGACGGGCACTCCGGTCGAAAGCTCCGTCAATGCCCTGATCGCGCGCTCGGTTCCGGTAGGCGGCACCAGCGCAGGAATGAACGTTCTTTCTCAGTTCATTTATTCCGCTCTCGGCGCCCAGGGCGTCACCTCCAGCGAGGCGCTGGCCAATCCCTTTAACAAGTACATCACTCTCGCGGAAAACTTCCTAAGTATCTCGACGTTGCAGGGCCTGATCGACGATCCGCACTTCGTAACCCGCGACCGCATGGGACGCGATCTCGCTTTCCTCTGCCGCATCTATCTCAACGGATGGTCCACCGCCCCCCGCGACATTGCCATCGACGAACAAACCGCGCTCCTCGTCGACTCCGCCGGTAACGGCACCGTGGTCGGAATCAGCACCGTCTATTTCCTCCAAGCTCCAGGCGCGCCCCAAGTCTGCCAGAGCGGCACTCCACTCACCTACCAGAATATCGGAGTCCAGCGCATCAACTCCTCCGGCACTTTCAGTCTTTCAACCTGGAAGGGAACCGCCGTGACCGCCTACACCGTCTCCGCCACCGCCGGCGTCCTCAGCTCAACCCAATCCGGAGGTGAAATCTACTGACGATCAACCCCCACCCCTTGTCATTCCGACGCGCGAGCGGCGAGGCTGGGTTTGTCATTCCGACGCGCGAGCGCAGCGAGACAGGAGGAATCCGCTGTAAGCCTGCAGCGCCCAGACCCATTGTGGGGACAGCCGCCCTCGGCTGTCCGGCGGCCCAGGTTCATCGGGCCGCAGCAGACGCCGACCCCGCCCTATTTCTCACCTCTCACCCCAATCGTCCCATCGAGGGATGTCATTCTGACGCGAGCGCAGCGAGACAGGAGGAATCTGCTGGTCCTCCACAGCATGCCTTGAGCCTGTCGCATAGTGTCGCCGCCTCCGCGCGACCTAGAAAACTCCCAACTACCACGAACCCACTACTTCCCCGTAACCACCCACCAAGCCTCTCTCCACCTCTCAAACTTCGACCTCTTCTTCTTACTCCCTGGAAACAACTTCAACGAACGAACTCTCCCCACCACCCGCACCGGAAACAAATACCAAGCCTCCTCCGGAGCCACATATCCCGCCAGCGCATCAATCTCCTTCGCCGTGTAACACTCCATCGAACTCCGGTATGTCCGCAAGCTATACCCTCCCTGCTTCCCGCGCCGGAACGCCGCCTTCACCTGCACCCGCGTCAACTTCCCCGCCGCGTCCACAATAAAGTCATACCCCTGGCTCTCTCCCCAGGGCTTCGTCACCGCCATCCCCATCTTCAAAACCGTCCGCAAAAACTCCGCCTCCGCAAACTCCCCCAACTCCTTAGGAGTCATCCCCTCCGCAACCCGTGTGCAACGGACACTCCTGTCCGTTGCCCTTGACTTTGCTTTTGACTTTGACTCCCCCGCCATCCCCCAGATCGTGATCCCACCTGCATCCCTAGCCTCCGCCCCATCACCGTCCATGTCCATTCACCCCTCACTATCGAGATTTGTCATCCTGAAGCGACAGCTCTATCGTCGCTGAAGGACCTCCATCTCCGCTGCCCCCGTTCCTTTATGACGAGCCGCCGCACTGTCATCCCGAGGCGACAGCTTCATCGTCGCCGAGGGACCTGAGCGAGCCGCGCGATGTGCCGCGCTTTTTGCGGCACAATAGTCGCGCGTTTGGCTCGCTTCCATATTGCTGGGTGCCCATCTCTCGGCTCCTTTGCGAGACACGGGAACACCCCAAACAAAAGCCCCCTCCGACCACCGGTCGGAAGGGGCTAATTCAGCCACATCGGCTATAGCTAAATGATTACACCCGCTCCCCCCGAAGTCAAGAAAATAGTGCAGTGCGGGTAGCGCATATACCCACGAAAGTAGACCCTATCAAAGTACATCCCTGGCCAGTACTACCGCGCTCGTTGACAATGCGCGTTCTCAGTGACAAAATCGCTTCCCTCGATGCGTGAAACAACCTAACGATTGGTATTCCCAGCTCAGGAGATTCTAATGTCTTTCGAAAATGTTGACTGGGACAAACTAATGCAGGCAATCGTGCAAGGAACTTGCACGCCGTTTGTCGGTGCCGGAGCCTGTGCTGGCTTTCTTCCTCTAGCTGGCGACTTAGCGGAAGCGCTGGCAGAAGATGATGGGTATTTAATGAACAAGGGTCGACGGGATTTAGCTCGCGTAACCCAGTACATGGCGGTCAAACATACGGACGGCAACTACCCGAAAATGGAACTGGGGTCGTTTTTCGGATTTGAACCACCGAGGCCTCAGATACCAATGAAAGGTGGCCTTCTAGCAAAACTGTATCGTAACCGGCAAATACCGAATTTTGCAGCGGAAGACGAACCTCACGGTGTTCTAGCGGACTTAAAAAGTGCAATCTATCTGACCACTAATTACGACGATTTCATGCATAAGGCACTCAAAATGCGGGGGACAGCACTTGGAGTGGATGCACCGAGAAGAGATTTTTGTCGCTGGACAAACAGGCTCTTCGAGGACAAACAATCACCATTTGACTCTGGCTACAAACCTACACGAGAGCAGCCCGTCGTCTATCATTTGCACGGCCATGCCGGCATCCCGGAATCCATTGTGACTACTGAGGACGACTATACAGATTTTATTGTGAACCTCTCCAGTGAGCTTACGGTCAGTAAGATTGGCAAGGGGAAGAAGGAACGCCTGCCCGCTGCGATTCGCTCCGCGGTGAGAAACAACACCCTGGTATTCGTGGGGTATCAGGTGGCTGATCAAAATCTGCGTGTGGTCTTGCGCCTACTTTCACAAACCCTCGGCGCTGCCGACAAACGAGTCAACGTTGCGATCCAATTGAGTCCTGAAATTGGGCTAGCAGACGAAGAAACAATCCTGCACATCCAGTCATACCTGGAGAAGCGGTATCTTTGGAGCTTGAATCTACAGGTTTATTGGGGAGATGCGAGAGAGTTTGCTACAGAACTGCGTCAACAGATGAAAAAAAGGCATTTGCCAAAGGAGCTCTATGCCTCCGCGACCGGCGATAACTGAACCTTACCCGGGCCCGCGCCCATTTGACAAAAGGGAACGTAGGATTTTTTTTGGTAGGGACGAAGAAACCACCGATGTGCGCGACTTGGTCATGTCCTATCAAGTCGTCGTCCTGTATTCGCAGTCGGGTGCTGGAAAAAGCTCCTTGGTTCGGGCGGGCATTCGCCCAGCCCTAATCCAGTCGCGTGTCAGGGTGGCGACTGCGCGAGTGGGGGGGGATATGTGCCCCCCACGTGCTGACATGCAAGCCAACCTTTACGTCGAGAATACCTTGGCATCCTTGATGAAATCACGAGTCGAGATGCCGCACAGTTTAGCCCTTGGTTTGGCAGAGAAGTTCAACCTAAATCCCAACAGACAGCACCGGCCGAGCGTTGTCATATTTGACCAGTTTGAGGAATTCTTCACCAGCCATCCTGAGAGATGGCGGGACCGAAGTGGCTTCTTCGTACAATTGAGGGAGGCCTTAAATAATAATTCCGAATTGCGCGCACTTTTCGTGATACGAGAAGAACATCTCGCCGGTCTCGATGGATATTCCGACCTGGTTCCCACCAGCTTCAGGATCCGTTATCGGCTTGAGCGTCTCAAGGAAGAGGCAGCCAAAGCGGCAATCCTGAATCCGGCAAAGTCATTCGGTTACGAGATCCCGACCGGGGAGGTCGACAAGCTAATAACGAATCTGCGTCAGATCAAAGTCCGAGCGGGCACAATCATCGCCGAAGCGGAGGGCGAGTACATCGAACCGGTTCATCTGCAAGTAGTGTGTCATGACGTGTGGAGAAAGCGAAATGAAGAGCTTAAGTCGTTGTCTTTTCCGGACAGGGTCGAGGATATTGATCAGTCTCTCGCAACTTACTACGAACACGCGATTAAGCGCGCAGCTACGGGGATGACTCGTGAGGCGCGTCTTCGAAGCTGGTTTGAGAGCGAATTGATAACTCCACGCGGCACCCGAGGATTTGTTTATAAAGGAGATCGTTTTACCGAGGGCCTTCCAAATAAGGTCATTGAACTGTTGGAACAAGAGCATTTGGTTCGCTCCGAACCGCGGGGTGCTGACTCGTGGTATGAACTTACTCATGATCGCCTTATCGCACCCATAAAACGTTCAAACGCCCAATGGCTGCGGAAACGTCGGCTTCAACTATGGCCCCTCTATAGCGTGGCGTCCATTCTTGTTCTCTTTGGTCTGTTTGCTCTCGCGATAAGACTTAGAGATAACTATTATCGGAGTAAAGCTGCTGATGCGATTCTTCGAGGCGACGGACAAATGAGTCGGAAGAATTTCCCAAATGCTATATCCGCCTACAAAGAAGCGACCGAGGATTACAGGCTAGGGCACGACACCGGAAAGCATTCGGAGGTGTTTAGCTCGCTGGGATTGGCTTACATGCGCACTTTTAATTATGATGAAGCCGAGAAGCAATTCGCCAAAGCGCTAAGTGAAGCTAAGGACAACGACCCCAATCCTTCCGATCATGCTATGCACGGGCAAGCATTGTTCGCCGCCGGCCGAACTTCAGACTCGATTAAAGAATATAAAACGGCGTTGAGCCTTGCGAACGACTCAAAGTATGACGAACTGCAAGCCGACACACTAAGGCACCTAGCGGAAGCGCAGTTGAGACGAGGAGAATTTAAAGACGCCATGTCGAGCTATGAAGAGGTCTTCAAGCACGTGAGGTCGTTCGAACAGATGGGCGAGATATTCTCTGACTTGTTCGGCACCGGCCTGGTGTTGAGTCAAAAAGGTGACTATGATGGTGGACTGGATTTATATAACATATTGCTAACGTTGACTGGCAAGTTGCCCGGCGGCCAGCCACCGCCCCGATTGCTGAGAGAAATTGGATATGATCAGCTTCATAAAGGCGAGTTTGCGGAGGCCCTAGAAAACAGCACCCAAGCTTATCAAATTGCTATCAAGAATCAGGACGTGGAACAAGAGGCTTCTGCATGTTTGACGCTAGCAGAATATTATCTAGAGCACTCGGAGCAACCGCAAGCTCAAGCTAATGATAAGCTTTGTGCGCAATCCGACCTAGGTTGCAGCCTTCGCTTTGCGGAGCAAGCGAACAATGATTTTCACCTTCTGAATGACAGGATCATGGAGGGAGCTACACTCACCTACAAGGCTCGAGTCAATATAAGTCGCGCCTTGGCTCACAAAAAAACAGGCAGAACTGCTGAATCAGCAAGCGAATTTGAAGCTGCTGCCAAGTTGCTCAACGAAGCGTACGACACGCAACATAGAAGCGAGCGGAGAATCGGTGAGGCGTACGCACTACAGGCCTATGGTCTCTTATTTGACTCTGAAGGGGATACAAAACAAGCGATCAGGAAGTACCAAGAATCGTACTGTTTGTACACCTCGATCGAAGCCGCAGATACTCACGTGCATATGAGAGAGGTCGCGAGTAGAATAAAATACTTAGGTGGGCAACCTGAACCTTGTCCCCCGCAGACTTCTGACTGATGGGTTAAGAGTCAGTCTTCTGTTCACACGGTTGAAGCGAGGAAATGCCGGAAAGTTTGTCCAGCTCAATGGTTCCATTTTCATACCTAAATTGTGGCTCCGCCCGATCCCAAATCAGCTGGTACCTTCCGTCGCGGAGGTTCTTTCCAAGCGCACCTTCTCCGTTAAGGTAAAAGATTCGCCGTTCCTCTGTACCTTCTCCGAAGTTTAGGTCCCACGCCGCTCGGGAGTAGTGCGGCTTACTTATTTCCGAATAGCTGTCTAAAATATGAACCCGGTGAAAGCGGACTTCGACTGCTCCCTTTGGCTTTGCGGTTAATAGCCATGGCTTAACACTCCTTATAAACCGATGAATTGCAAAGTCTATCTCTTCTGGTGAATAACCCGCCAGATAATTTAACGGAGAATCGCGGATCGACGGATCCACAAGACACATCTGCAATCGAGATCCATTGTCGAGAACACGCCGCAGATCGCGCCAGCCGTACATTGAAAAAATGAGGCTTCTCCCAGTGATTCGGACAACATCGCCAGAACCAACGTTCTCTACTTTGCTGGAGAATGAATGCTTGTCTTCGTACGAACGTCTGCTTATATGAATTTCGAGAATACCGAGCGCTTCGCAGACCGCAGCGTTCAGTTCGCCCTGGCGAATGAGATTCCTAAGATTTTCATGAAATCGATTGAAGTGCCGCTCGGCAAGAAACCTCTCATAGAAAAGCGATACGCCCCAGACCGAGATCAGAACCACCACAAGCTCTTCAACTAATCTCTTCAGAGCGCTCCAAATCTCGCCGTTAGCCGGAATATAATGGGATCCAACGATCAGGAGTATCCCTATGAGAAGCGCCAGCAGAATGTAGGGATACTGGTCGTTCTTTTGTTTATCCGGAAAAGATACTGAAAAAGGCATCATTCCCCTCTTCCGATTAAGCCAGTCAGCATATCCCATCTTCGCTAGTTGTGACAAACGGAAGTGACGAGCCGCAAAGAGGAAAAGGCCGTCGAGATTTCTCTCAACGGCCTTTATTTATGCCGGCAACGACCTACGCTCCCACACACTTGGCGCGTGCAGTACCATCGGCCCAGCGGGGCTTAACTTCCGTGTTCGGGATGGGAACGGGTGGATCCCCCGCGGTAAGATCACCGACAACTTGAAGCAGCTTCTAGCTACTAGCCTCTAGCTAATAGCTTGAATCTCCCGGCGCAAACTTCATTGCAATCACGGATAGACTCCTCGCTGCAAACTTGATCTGTCGGCTTCCGCCCCACAGCCTGAGCCCGTTGGAACGAGCTAGGAGCCAGGAGCTAGAAGCTGATTTTTCAAAGATCGCGAGGACAATGCCTCACAACTGAATAGATTGGGTGTGGCTTACTTTCTTCTTGTTTACTTCCGATTTCAACCACGTTCATACTTCGGCTTTTCGTCGGCGCGAAGCTCTCGTCGCGCTCCTTGGTCTTGCTCAGGTTCTAGCTAAAAGCTAGGAGCTAACAGCTAAGAGCTTCTTCTGCACCGAGTAAATTTTATGGTCAAGCCGAACGGGCGATTAGTACTGGTAAGCTGCATGCATTGCTGCACTTTCACCTCCAGCCTATCAACCAGGTAGTCTTCCTGGGCCCTTCTTATCCCTTACGGGTTGGGAGATCTCATCTTGAGGAGTGCTTCCCGCTTATATGCATTCAGCGGTTATCACTACCGAACTTCGCTA
>Ga0307476_10001067_pt1 | contig 17464 bp, 11 predicted proteins | sample atmos_gasesECM2C_2_FD_203314 | JGI IMG/M metagenome (GOLD analysis project Ga0307476, IMG submission 203314) | Hardwood forest soil microbial communities from Morgan-Monroe State Forest, Indiana, United States - atmos_gasesECM2C_05 | ecosystem: Environmental > Terrestrial > Soil > Temperate... | reverse complement strand
CCGGTAGCCGCTCGAGCCTCGCTTGGCGAGGGGCTCCATGTCGTCGTTGACGTAGACGCCATTGGTACTGACGTCCTGCAGGTAGAAGTGGCCCTCGCGGAAGAGCACGCGCGCATGATGCGCCGAAACGTAGCGCAACGGGTCGGGCAATACCCAGTCGTTGTCGGCAGAGCGTCCGATCGTGCCGCCCTCCACCGAGAAAGCGGTGCTGCTGCGCTCCGCGAGCGAGCCTCCCTGGTCACTCACGATGCGCAGCCTGAGCATGGTTCCCCGACTCAAAGAATCACCGTTACGTGGTGGCGCGGTGCGTGGTTTGGGTCCGGACATGCGCGAAATCTACCCCGGCGCGCGGCGGACATATAATGCCCGCGTCAAGGTAACAGCAGCTTCTCATCAAGCCATGGCAGCCAGTCACATTTTCCGGATTATGTTCGTGAATCAAGGCAAGGTTTACGAGGTTTACGCACGGCGCGTCAGCCATGGGGAATTGTTCGGATTCATCGAGGTGGAGGAGTTGCTCTTCGGTGAGCGCTCTTCGGTGGTGCTCGATCCTTCGGAGGAGCGAGTCAAGGGCGAGTTCACGGGCGTCAAACGAACGTTCCTGCCGCTGCACTCGGTACTGCGCATCGACGAAGTGAAAAAGCACGGCACTGCCAAGATCACCGTGCTGGAAGGCAGCGGGAACGTCGCGCAGTTTCCCGTGCCGATGTACTCGAGTCCGCCCGGCGAGAAGAAGTGACGCGCGGCCGGAGCGACATGCTGCAGCTCTTGGGGCCTGCGGCCCTGTCGCAGTTCCGCCTCGCCAAGCTGCTCGATCGTATCAGCGCTCTCGAGCCGGCAGTCCTCGCGGTCGAGGCGCACTTCCTGCATTTCGCGGATCTGGCCCGGCCGCTCGAGGCCGCGGAGTTACGCGTGCTCGAGCAGTTGCTTGCCTACGGGCCGCGGCTCGCGTCGGAGCCCGGGCCGCAGCGGCCGACGGCCGCGGGCGGATGCCTCCTGGTCGTGCCCCGTCCCGGCACGATCTCTCCCTGGTCGAGCAAAGCGACCGACATCGTGCAGGTCTGCGGGCTCAGCGCCGTGCGCCGGATCGAACGCGGCATCGAGTACCGGCTGCGCGCCGCGCGGACCATGGACACCGCGCGCCTCATGCGCCTCGCGCCTGTGCTGCACGATCGCATGACCGAGGCGGTACTCACCGAGGGTGCGGAGGCGGCACGCCTCTTCCAGCAGGCGCCGCCGCAACCCCTGAGACATGTGGCGCTCGCCGCAGGCCGCAGGGCGCTCGAGGAGGCAGACCGCGAGCTCGGACTCGCATTGTCGCCGGACGAGATGGACTACCTTCTCGAGAGCTTTCGGCGGCTGGGAAGGGACCCCACTGACGTCGAGCTGATGATGTTCGCGCAGGCGAACTCCGAACACTGCCGGCACAAGATCTTCAATGCCCGCTGGATCATCGACGGCAGGGACCGCGAGGAGTCTCTGTTCGCCATGATCCGCTACACGCACGCCCGCAGTCCCGCGGGGGTGCTATCCGCGTACCGCGACAACGGAGCGGTCATTGCCGGCGCGCAAGGCGCGCGCTACTTCCCCGACCCGGTGAGCGGTATCTACCGCGCGCATCCGGAACCGGTCGACATCGTCATCAAGGTCGAAACCCACAATCACCCAACGGCCATCTCGCCCTTCCCCGGGGCGGCGACGGGCTCCGGTGGTGAGATCCGTGACGAAGGCGCTACCGGGCGAGGTGCCAAGCCGAAAGCGGGGCTCACCGGATTCACCGTCTCGCACCTGCGCATCCCGGGCGGCGAGCAACCGTGGGAAGGCGAGGCGCGCGCTCCGGCGCGCATCGCTTCGCCGCTCGAGATCATGATCGAGGGACCGATCGGCGCCGCCTCTTTCAACAATGAATTCGGACGGCCCGCGCTCGCCGGCTACTTCCGCACGTTCGAGCAGCACCTGCCGGGTGATGATCCCCAGCGGGTGCGCGGCTACCACAAGCCCATCATGATCGCAGGGGGTTTGGGGAGCGTCCGTCGCATCCATGTCGAGAAAGCACCGGTCACTGCGGGCGCGAAGCTCGTGGTTCTGGGCGGTCCTGCGATGCTCATCGGCCTCGGAGGCGGCGCGGCCTCCTCCGTGGGGAGCGGCACCTCGAGTGTCGAGCTCGACTTCGCCTCCGTGCAGCGTGGCAACCCCGAGATGCAACGACGCGCACAGGAAGTCATCGATCGCTGCTGGGCACTCGGCGAGCGCAACCCCATCGCGCTCATCCACGACGTCGGCGCCGGTGGTCTGGCCAATGCCGTGCCGGAGGCCGTCGCCCACGGCGGGTGCGGTGCGCGCATCGAGCTGCGCGGCATTCCGAGCGCCGAAGAAGGGCTCTCGCCGCTCGAGCTCTGGTGCAACGAGGCCCAGGAACGCTACGTGCTGGTGATCGAGGCGGCTGCGCTGGCGCAGTTCGCCGCCATTGCCCGTCGCGAGCGCTGTCCGTTCGCGGTGATCGGCGAGGTCGACGACAGCGGGGTGCTCGCCGTGCACGATGCGCTCCTCGAGAACACGCCGGTCGAGATGCCGCTCGACGTATTACTGGGCAAGCCGCCGCGCCTGACGCGCGACGTGCGCACGGTGCCGTCGCGGTGGCGCCCGTTCGACGGCGCGCAGATCGAGCTTCGCGATGCCACCTACCGCGTGCTGCGTTTCCCGGCAGTCGCCGACAAGACTTTCCTCATCACGATCGGGGATCGCACGGTCGGCGGTCTCGTCAGCCGCGACCAACTGGTCGGCCGCTGGCAGGTGCCGGTGAGCGATGTCGCCGTGACGCTGGCCGACTACTGCGGCGCGGCGGGAGAGGCCTTCGGCGTGGGTGAGCGCACCCCGGTGGCGCTGCTCGATGCGCCCGCCTCCGGCAGGCTCGCGGTGAGCGAGGCGATCACCAACATCCTCGCAGCCGATGTCGCCAGTCTTGCGCAGATCCGCCTCTCGGCCAATTGGATGGCGGCGAGTGGCGAGCCGGGCGAGGATGCCGCGCTCTACGCGACCGTGCACGCGGTGGCGAAGGAGCTCTGCCCGCGGCTCGGCATCGCGATCCCCGTGGGCAAGGATTCGCTCTCGATGCGGACGGCCTGGCGCGACGGTGCGCTCGAGCGCAGCGTCGTGGCTCCCGTATCGCTCATCGTCTCGGCGTTCGCGCCGGTCGCAGACGTCGGCCGCACGCTCACTCCCGCTCTCGAGCTCGATGAGCGACAGAGCTCCCTGTGGCTCGTCGATCTCGTCGGCGGTCGCTGTCGGCTCGGCGGCTCGGCCCTCGCGCAGGTCTACGGCGAGCTCGGCGAGGAGCCGGCGGATCTCGATGAGCCGCAGCGCCTGGTGCAGCTCGCCGCGGCACTCGCGGAGCTGCGTGAACGGGGAGTGTTGCGCGCCTATCACGATCGCTCCGATGGCGGCCTGCTCGTCACGTTGCTCGAGATGGCCTTCGCCGGGCACTGCGGGCTCGACGTCACGCTACCCGCAGAGCGCGGGGGCGCACTCGAGCAACTCTTCGCCGAGGAGCCGGGCGTGGTGGTGCAGCTGCTCGCAGACGATGAGCCGGCATTCATCGACATCCTCGCCCGCCATGGCCTGCAGCGCGCTGCGCTTCGCCTCGGCACGCCGCTCCGCGAGCTGCGGGTGCGGATCAGGGCCGGTACACAGCGGCTGGATGAGGGTTGGGCTGACCTCAGGCGAGCCTGGTCGGAGACTTCCTGGCGCATGCGGCGCCTGCGCGACGATCCCGCCTGCGCCGACGAAGAGCTCGCAGCGCAGACCTCCGAGGCCGATCCGGGCCTCGGTGTCGCCCTGACGTTCGATTCCACGGAGGACGTGGCCGCCCCATACATCGCACGCGGCGTGCGTCCGGCGGTGGCGATCCTGCGCGAGCAGGGGGTCAACAGCCATGTGGAGACGGCGGCGGTCCTCGATGCCTGCGGCTTCAGCGCGCACGACGTGCACATGACGGACCTGCTGGACGGCCGGCGCGATCTCGATGAGTTCAAAGGGCTGGTCGCGTGCGGCGGGTTCTCCTACGGTGATGTGCTCGGCGCCGGCGAGGGCTGGGCGAAATCGATTCTGTTCCACGAGGCGGTGCGCGAGGAATTCCAGCGCTTCTTCGCACGCAGCGACGTGTTCGCGCTCGGCATCTGTAACGGCTGCCAGATGTTCGCCGCCCTGCGCAGCCTGATTCCGGGGACGGCGCACTGGCCGCGCTTCGTTCGCAACCGCAGCGAGCAGTTCGAGGCGCGCTTCTCACTGGTCGAGGTGCGACCCTCGCCCTCGGTGGTGCTCGTCGGCATGGCAGGCTCGATGCTGCCGATCGCAGTCTCCCACGGCGAGGGACGCGCGGAGTTCGCGAGCGCCGAGGAAGCGGCGGCCTGCGAGCGCAGCGGCCTCGTCGGGCTGCGCTACGTCAACGCCGATCGCCGCGTCGCCGTGACCTATCCGGCCAACCCGAGCGGCACACCGTTCGGCATCGCGGCGCTCTGTAACCTCGACGGCCGGGTGACCATCACCATGCCGCACCCCGAGCGCTCGTATCGTTACCTGCAGAATTCCTGGCGGCCGCCCGGGGCGGGCGAGTACAGCGGTTGGATGCGGCTGTTCCGGAACGCGCGGCGCTTCGTGGATTGAAGAGGCGGACGGGCCTGCTGCCGTGGAATCGCGACCCTACCGCCCGGTCATCAGTGCCTTGAAGTCGGCATCCTCGCGCAGGGCATCGAGGTCCGGGTCATTTCGCAGCCACGAGAAGTTCTCGTACCCGGCGGAAATGGCCTGACTCAATGCCTCAATGGCGCGCCGGGGCTCGCCGAGCCGCGAATAAACGCAGGCGACGTTGTAGAGCATCAGCGGATCGTTGGGGCTCAGCTCCTGCGCCTGGGCGCCCTCGCGGAGCGCCTCGTCGGTGCGCCCGATTTCCGCCAGGGCAGTCGCGTAAAGCATTCGTTGTCGCGCATCATCCGGATTCTGCAGCAGGTAGGTCGGCATGCGCTCGAGCAGCTCGCCCCGTGCGATGGCCGCGTCCTGCTCCCGCCCCAGTCGCTGACAAGTCATCCTCAAGTCGGAGTATGCGTTCACGAACTCAGGCTTGAGTTTGATGACGCGCTGGTACACGTCGTAGGCCAGCTCGTATTCTCCGTTCGCGAAGTGAATCCGGCCGAGCGTCCAGTAGGCGATGAAGTCGTCCGGGTCGAGCTCGATGGCCTTGCGCGCCGAGGCGCCGGCTTCCTCGAATTTGCCCCAGATGAAATAGGAAACTCCCATCGCGGTGTAGGCTTCAGCGAGGTTGTTGTCGTACATGAGCGCCTTGAAGCTCAGCTCGCGCGCCTTCTCGCGGTACTTCTCGTCGCGCGAGAACATCCAGTACATCTGTCCGTAGGCTCCGGAACAGCCGGCATAGGCGGCCGCAAACCGCGGGTCCAGCTCGATCGCCTTTTCGAACAGCTGAATCGCGCGCTCCACGCTGCGCTTCGTGAGCCGGTACAGGTAGTCCTGGCCGCGCAGGTAGAGGTCGTAGGCCTGGGCATTCAAGGTCTGGCGTTTGGTCAGCGAGACCTTTTCGGAGAATGTGAGTTTGAGCTTCAGCGCCTCCGCGATCTGCTGCGCTACCTGCTCCTGGATGTCGAAGATGTCGTCGAGCTTGCCCTTGTAGGTGTTTCCCCACAGTTGGCGGTTGGTGCCGACGTCCTCGAGCTGCGTCGTGATGCGCACCGAGTCTTGGAAGCGCCGCACGGTGCCGCCGACGACGTAGCGGGCACCGAGCTCCCGGCCGATGGCGCTGATGTCGTGACGGGCGTGCTTGAATTGCCTGGTCGCCGAACGCGATACCAGCTCGATGTCGCGCAGCATGGAGAGCCGCGCGATCAGTTCCTCGGTGAGCCCGTTGCTGAAGTAGTCGGTCTCCGGATCCGGGCTGATGTTGTCGAAAGGCAGCACCGCCAGCGCGCCGCGCTCTGCACCTGCTGCCGGCTCACCGCTGACGCGGGCATCCGCTTGCACCGCGGGGCCCGCGGGCTTTAACTCCGCAGAGACAGGCTCTACCTTCACTCCGAGGCGTTGCAGCGCGCGCACGATGGCCTTGAGGCTCTCGGCGGAATCGCCGCGGCTGAAGGACTCGACATGCTGGATTCCCGCGAGCTGGTATTTCAGGCTCGGCGGTATCGGGGTCGGCTCGAGGTGCACGGGCAGGATATTCCCGTTGCGCTCGCTGACCAACATGACCTCGCGGGCAACGTTCTTGGACTCGACCGCCGACTCGGTCACCATCAGGAGCAGCACCTTGGCACTTTCGAGCGCGTTGACGATCTGCTCGCCCCAGAGCGCCGCCGCGTCGAGGCCGCTCGTATCGAGCCACAGCGACACTCCGGCCGCGCGCAACTTTCCCGCCAGCTCGAGCACCCGCTCCTTGTCGCTGCGGGCGTAGCTTACGAAGACCTCGGCCGGCTCAGCCACGGTGCTGCCTTTATTGGGTCGCATTCTGCGATGCGGTTCGCCTGAACCTAAAAGGGTAGCACGAACCGCCCGATGCGAGGATCTCGGCAGCGCCGCTGTCCGAGGTCACTGCAATGCGGTATGCAGCCGGCGCCTCAAGCGCGGTTCGCCGATGCCAGCGGCGTGACGGGACCACCGGTCTCGTCGAGGAAGAAGCGGCGCACCATGATCGCCTGCTGCAGCTTGCCTTTGCGGACGTAGGCCTCGTACAGGAGATCCTTGACGACCTCGAGCATGATACCGGCCTCGTAACCGTCGAACAGCGGCAGTGTCGTACGCACGTCCAGCTCGGCGCCAAACAACACGCTGCGCATCTTGGTGAAAATATCGGGGGCGATGTCGGCGAGCTCGCGCACCGCGTTCAGCTCATCGAAGAGGCGCAGCCGCCCGGCTTCGCCGAGATCGGCGAACATTGCCTGCGCCGTGCGCCGGCACATGGAGGCGAAGGCGTTGCATGCGCCCTGTGAGAAGCAGGTGAGCGCCTCGCGGAAGAGCAGCTCCACGTCTTCCGGCACGTAGGTGAAGCTGAACTTCTCGCGTGCCCGCTCGACCTCGGTGAACTGCGGCGACAGCTCGATGCGCGTCGCGCCGTACACGCGCACGGTGAAGCGCAGGAATATCGGCATGTGGCAGGCGTCACACAGGTAGACGAGTCCCACCTGCCGCGGCCGGTAGAGCTGCAGCTCCTCGAATCTCGGCACCGCGCTCGGGGTGATGTGCGCCACTGCCTGACAGTGCGGACAGGTCACCACCAGGTTCTTGTCCAGGTCGTGATGCAGGCGACTGTTCGAATCGATGTAGAGCGACATGGCCGTAAGCGGCTCGTGTTGTTGTGTGTGCCGCTGCCCTACATGGTACCTCAGCCGCGCGACATCACCCAGCGCGCGCGCCGCGTGGCTGCGGCGTCGGCGTGGCAGCGCGTTATGTAACGGGGCGGGCGCCGCGAGTGAAGGCGAGGATGCGATCGGCGAGCTGTGCGTATTCTCCGCTGAAGTGGTGTCCCTTACCGACCTGCTCGCGGACGATGCTCCCGCCGGTCATTGCCGGGCATATCGAGTCCTCTTCGCCCTCGCCGTAAATGCAAAGCACCGGAACGCGCTTCACTTCGGACAGCTCGGGCCGCGTTGGCGGCCCGCCCTCGTCGGAGCCGATCCAGTCGGCGACGCGCACCTCGAAGGAGGCATGCGCATCGATCCCGAGCAGGCTGACGCTTGCGACTCGCTCGCGCAGGTCGGCCGGCAGCCGGTTGACGACGAACGGCAGTACGTCCGCTCCGAAGGAGTAGCCGACGAGCAGTACGCGGCGGCGGTTCCAGGCCGTGAAGTAGTGCCGCAACATGCGCGCGACGGCGCTGGCGGTCTCATCCGGAGTGCGCTGGCGCCAGAAATACTTCAGCGAGTTGAGTCCTGCGGTGGGCACGCCGTTTGCGGCGAGGCGCGCGGCGAGCTCCTGGTCGAGTCCGGCCCAGCCGCCATCGCCCGTGAGCAGCAGCGCGAACTCGTCGCCGGTGCCGCTGGCGTGCACCTCTTCGACCGGCAGGTCGGCGATCTCAGCCGAGCCCTGCGGCCGCGGCTCGATGCGCGGAACGAGTCGCGCATACGCTTCGCGGAACTGCGGCATCCAGTTGCGCTCGACGGAGAATCCGTGTCCGACGAGCGGCAGCCTTATTACCGAGCCACCGGCCACCCGCGCTGCGAACTCATCCGCCGCGTGGCTGTCGCACACCTGGTCCTTCTGCCCCTGGAGCGCTACCCATGGCTGGCGCAGCGTCGTGGAGGGCTCGAACACCAGCTCGTGCTGTTGGTTCTCGCGATAGTGCAGGCCTGCTCCCGGACAGAGCGCCGCACCCTCAAAGTCCTGGTCGGCGCAGAAGCCGAGGCTCATCGCTGCGGCGAACGTGCCGGGCGGAGATTGCACCAGCGTCGCGTACACGACCGTTGCGCCGGAGGAGTAGCCGACCAGCACCGGCACGTGGTAATCGCTCATGCCGATTTCCCGCTGCACCTGGTGACTCAGATTCTCGAAGTCCCCGGCGATCATCTGGCAGGGCGCGCCGGGGTGCTGCGCCGCGCGCTGCAGGCTGGCGAAATACTGACGGACATCGACGCCGATCACCACGGCGCCCATGTTGGTGAGCGCACGCGCCATGGCGATGACTCCGAGCTCCCAACCGCCATCTCCCGAGACGAAGATGGCGACGCTCTTCGGCTCGCCTTCGGGAATGTAGACCGTGACCTTACCGAAGCGGCCCGCCGGCAGATGCGTCGAGTAGCTCGCTGGGGTGCTGCCGGTGGCGCGGGTCGGGGCCGATGGCGGCGGTGTCGGCGCACAGCGGGCGCTCGTGGTTGCGGCGAGCCCGGTGGCCATCGCAAGGGCTGCGACCGCGGAGGTGGTCCTCATCGCGCGAAGAGCTCCTTCATTCCGCCGGCGATCAGCACCGAGACGTCGACCAGCACGCGTGGCAGAGCGATGCCGCCGCGGGCGGCGAGGTAGCGTGGCTCCCAGACGGGCGCGAATTTGGATTTGTAGCGGCGCAGGCCCTCGAAGTTATAGAAATGCTCGCCGTGCCGGAAGATGAAGTTGCCGACGCGGTGCCATGCCGGCGCGAGCGGGTGCGCCTCGAGGCCCGAGAGCGGGGCGATGCCGAGATTGAACCAGCGATAGCCTTCGCGCCGTCCCCACAGCATCAGCTCGACGAAAAGATAGTCCATCGCGCCGCGCGGCGCGTCCGGTCCGAAGCGCATCAGGTCCACCGACAACTCGGCGCGCGTGGACGTCGTCCAGAGATTTGCGAACGCGGTGGGGATACCCTCCGATCGCACGATGGCGAGCGGAAACTGCCGCAGGTAATGCGGTGAGAATGCACCCACGGAGAAGCGCTTCTCACCGGTCGACTTGGCGGCGAGCCACGCGTCGGAGATTCGCTTGAGCGCCGGCAACAGCGCATCGACTCCCTCGGGAGGCACGACCTCGAACGTCGCCCCGTCGCGCAGGGCGCGCCGATGCGCCTGGCGCAGATCCGCGCGCGCGCCGCCCTCGAGCGAGAACTCGCCGAGAGCGACGCGCGCCTCCTCGCCGATCTTGAGGGCGGCAAGACCGAGGTCGACATAGAGCGCCAGGCGCTCGGCGCATACCTGATAGAAGACCGTCTGCGCGCCGTGGTAATCGGACATTTCGCGCAGTCTCCAGACCAGCTCCTCGGCGCCTGCACGCGAGCCGATAGGATCGCCGAGCGCGATCCAGTTGTGGCGGGAGATCTGGTACATGAGGAACGCGTCGCCCGCGTCACTGAAGAGCAGCCGCTTGTCGCCGGTGAGCGCGGCGTTGGCGAGCGTGACGTCGCCGGCATCGATCAGCGCGCGGGCTTGCGCGAGCTCCTGCGCGCCGGCTACCGCTGGCTCCGGGCGCGCCGGCCGCAGCATGCTCCACAGCAGGTAGGTTGCGCCGAGGACGATTACCGCGAGCGAAGCGCGCAGCATGCGCGGTGCGTTGCCATCCAGGGCGAAGGTCCACCATAGCTCGTGCGAATAGGCGACGTGCCGGTAGGAGACGATGCCGATCCACACCGCCATCGCGACCACCCCGGTGATGCTCACCACCCAGACAGGCGTGATCGGCTCGGCGAGGATCGCTGTGGGACGGTAGAACGCGCGGCGACCGAGCGACAGCACGGCGAGCACCAGGAGCAGCAGGCTCGCCTCCTCGAAGTCGAGTCCCTTGAGAAGTGAGGCGAAGATGCCGGCCACCAGCAGCCAGGTGCTGATGTGATAGGCGGCGGCAACGCGTCTGAACAGCGCCCGCGCGAGCACGAGAAGACCCAGCCCCACCACGCTTCCCACGAGATGCGAGGCCTCGAGCACCACCAGCGGCAGGAAGCGGTCGAGGAAGGCGAGTCGCTCATCGACCGCCGGCGTTGAGCCGGAGAACAGGAGCAGCGCTCCTGCAAGGAAGGTGAGGGCACCGGCAACCTGCGGCACGACCGGCGTGATGTAGATGCTGGCGAGCTCCTGGGCGCGTGCCAGCCGGCCGCGTGCCGCCGAGAGTTCCTTCGAGCCGAAGAGCAGCGTGCCGAACACCAGCGGCACCAGGTAGTACACGGCGCGATAGGCGAGCAGCGAGCCGAGCAGGGCGTCCGCCGGTACACCCGGCAGCGCGAACAGCATCACGGCCTCGAAGACGCCGACTCCACCGGGAACGTGACTCACGATACCGGCGATCACAGCGACCGCGTACACGCCGACGAAGGTTATGAAGCGAATGTGCGCGGTCTGCGGCAACAAGGACCAGAGAACCGCGGCGGAGAGCGACAGATCCATGACCGACAGCCCAATCTGCGTGAGTCCGATGATCGCTCCCGGCGGTCGCAGTGCCCAGCCGCGGATCTCGAGGCGGCCGCGGGCCACCGACGCCCAGAGCGCGTAAGCGCACACCACGATGAGCAGCAGCGTCCCGACTAGTCGCGGCCAGTGATGATGCAGGTGCAGGATGCGGGCGGCGTGCTCGGGGGCGAATAGCAGAGAGATTCCCGTGATCGTCGCCAGCCCGATGCCCAGCGAGAGACTGCAGAAGGCCGAGACGGTGGCGACATCGATGGCGTTGAGGCCGGCGGTCGCATACAGCCGGAAGCGAATGGCCGCCCCGGTGAACGCCGAGAATCCGAGCGTGTGGCCGAAGGAGTAGGCGATGAAGGACGTGAAGACGATGCGCGGGTAGGCCACCAGCCGGCGCAGGTAGGCGAGGGCAAGGACTTCGTAGTTGGAGAGCAGCCAATAGCTCGCGGCCGTGAAGCCGAGTGAGGCCATCACCTGGCGACGAGGGATGTTGTGCAGGTGCGCGAGCACGCTCGTGACGTGCAGCCGTGCGAGCTGGTGATGCAGGATGAGAACTACCGCCGCGAATATCACCAACGCAGCGAGCGGGCCCAGCCAGCGCCACATCCTGCTGCGCTCGCGTGGCGACGGCCTCGCCGCTGTCACCGGTAGCGACATGCTCGCGGGTTCTTCAGCGCGTCAGCGGCTTGTACCTGATGCGGTGCGGCTGCGCGGCGTCCTCGCCCTTGCGCCGCTTGAAATCCTCGACGTACTCGCGGTAATTGCCCTCGAACCATACGGCCTGCGAGTCGCCCTCGAAGGCGAGGATGTGAGTTGCGATCCGGTCGAGGAACCAGCGATCGTGCGAGATCACCACGGCGCAGCCGGGGAAGGCGAGCAGCGCTTCTTCCAGGGCGCGCAGCGTCTCGACGTCGAGGTCGTTGGTTGGCTCATCGAGCAGCAGCACATTGCCTCCGGCGCGCAGCACCTTGGCAAGGTGCACGCGATTGCGCTCTCCGCCGGAGAGCTCGCCGATCAATTGCTGCTGCTGGGAACCCCTGAAGTTGAAACGCCCGACGTAGCTGCGCGAGGGAGTCTCGTAGGAGCCGACACGGATGACGTCGAGGCCGCCCGATATCTCCTGCCAGACTGTCTTGCTGTCATCGAGCGAATGACGTGACTGATCGACATAGGCGAGGCGCACCGTCGGGCCGATGCGGATATCGCCGGCGTCGGGTGGCTCGGCTCCCGTCAGCATGCGAAACAGTGTGGTCTTGCCGGCGCCGTTCGGGCCGATGATGCCGACGATGGCGCCGCGCGGCAGTTCGAAGGCGAGATTGTCGATCAGCAGCCGCTCGCCGTAACCCTTGCGCAGCCCTTCCACCGCGATGACCAGGTCACCGAGCCGTTCGCCCGGAGGAATGTAGATCTCGTTGGTCTCGTTGCGATCCTGGAATTCGCGCGAGGCGAGCTCCTCGTAGCGCTGCAGGCGCGCCTTGCTCTTCGCCTGGCGGGCCTTCGGGTTCTGGCGCACCCATTCGAGCTCGCGTGCGAGCGTCTTGCGCAACGCTTCACGCTCGCGCTCCTCGAGCGCGAGGCGCTGCTCCTTTTGCTCGAGCCAGGAAGAGTAATTGCCGTGCCAGGGAATACCGTAGCCGCGATCGAGCTCGAGAATCCATTGCGCCACGTTGTCGAGGAAGTAACGGTCGTGGGTGACCGCGATGACGGTGCTCGGATACTGCTCGAGATAACGTTCGAGCCAGGCGATCGATTCCGCATCGAGATGGTTGGTCGGCTCATCGAGCAGCAACATGTCCGGCGTAGACAGCAGCAGTCGGCACAGGGCCACCCGCCGCCGCTCTCCGCCGGAGAGGGTCCCGATCCGCGCCTCCCAGGGCGGCAGCCGCAGCGCGTCCGCCGCGATCTCGAGCTTGCGCTCGAGCTCCCAGCCTCCGGCGGCATCGATCGCGTCCTGCAGCTGCGCCTGGCGGTCGAGGAGTCGGGTCATCTCTTCCTCGTCCACGTCGGCGGCGAATCTCTCGCCGATAGCCTTGAATTCCTCGAGGTGCCGGAAGCTGTCGCCGAGACCCTCCATGACGGTGGTGCGCACGTCGCGCTCGGGATCGAGCTGCGGTTCCTGAGGGAGGAAGCCGACGCGGATGCCGCTTTGCGGGCGGGCCTCTCCGTCGTATGCCGTATCGAGGCCCGCCATGATCTTGAGCAGCGACGATTTGCCGGCGCCATTCAGTCCGAGCACGCCGATCTTGGCGCCCGGAAAGAACGACAGGCTGATGTCGCGCAGGATGACCCGCTTCGGCGGTACCACTTTGGAAACACGGCTCATGGTGTAGATGTATTGCGCCATCGGCCGATTATCTTCGAGGGCGGCTCCGATGGCGATGGGCGTCCCGAGCTGCCCCGGACGTGGCTGTGTTAGGCTTGGCCGCTTCGGTGCGCAATTTTCCGGAAGGAGCGTGAGCGGCGCGATGGCGAGCGTCGGTGTGGTGCTGAGTGAGCGTCTTGCACGCTACGGCTTCGGCGACGGGCACCCGTTCGGCCCCGACCGTCTGGCGGCTTTCGTGCGCGAATTCGGCGCGCGCAACCTCGTGGGACGCGTCACCGAGATCGAGCCGCGCGTTGCGAGCGAGGCGGAGCTGCGCTCCTTTCACACCGCCGAGTATCTCGAGTTCGTGCGCGACCGCTCGGCAAGTGGCACTGGACTCCTCGACGCCGGCGACACGCCTGCTTTCAAGGGCGTTTACGAAGCGGCTGCGGGCATCGTCGGTGCGACGCTCGCTGCGATGGAAGCGGTCATGGACGAGCGCTGCCGTCGCGCCTTCGTACCGATCGCGGGACTCCATCACGCGGCACGCGCCCGTGCGGCGGGTTTTTGCGTATTCAACGACTGCGGCGTCGCCATCGAGCAGCTCAAAAGCCGCGGCCTGAGTCGGATCGCCTACGTCGACATCGACGCACACCACGGCGACGGCGTCTTCTACGCGTTCGAGGACGACGCGGCAGTCGTGTTTGCCGACCTGCACGAGGACGGACGCTACCTCTATCCGGGTACGGGTCACGCCGCTGAGAAAGGGCGCGGTGCTGCGGCCGGCATGAAGCTCAACGTGCCGCTGCCCCCCGGGGCCGACGACGAAGTATTTGCGCAGGTGTGGCCGCACGTCATGACGCACCTGACGAGATACGATCCGGAATTCATCATCCTGCAGTGCGGCGCCGATTCCATCGACGGCGATCCGATCACACACCTGCGCTTCTCGCCGGACGTGCACGGCCGCGCGGCGCGCGATCTTGCCGCGCTCGCCGACACGTGCGGGCACGGGCGGGTGCTGGCTCTCGGCGGCGGGGGCTACAACCGCGGCAACCTGGCCCATGCCTGGACGGCGGTGGTCGAGAATCTGCTGCAGTAGTTTGCCCGGGAGAGCACCCGTGTTCCGCAAGACCATGACCATCGAAGGATTTGATCCCGAGCTCGCCGCCGCGCTCGCGGGCGAGCGGCGTCGCCAGGAGGATCACGTCGAGCTGATCGCTTCCGAGAACTACGCGAGCCCACGCGTGCTCGAAGCGCAGGGTTCGGTCCTCACCAACAAATACGCCGAAGGCTACCCGGGCAAGCGTTACTACGGCGGTTGCGAGTACGTCGACGTGGCCGAGCAGCTCGCCATCGACCGCGCCAAGAAGCTCTTCGGAGCGGATTTTGCCAACGTGCAGCCCCATTCGGGCTCGCAGGCGAACGCCGCCGCCTATTTCGCCTTGGTGCAGCCGGGCGATGCGATCCTCGGCATGAGCCTCGATCACGGCGGCCACCTGACGCACGGTGCGCGCGTCAACTTCTCGGGCAAATACTTTCGCGCCGCGCAGTACGGCATCCGCCCCGACACCGGTGAGATCGACTACGAGCAGGTGGAGCGTCTCGCCCGCGAGCACCGCCCGAAGCTGATCATCGCGGGCTTCTCGGCCTACTCGCGGATCGTCGACTGGGCACGCTTCGCCCGGATCGCCAAGGACGTCGGGGCATTCTTCGTGGTCGACATGGCGCACGTCGCGGGACTCGTGGCGGCGGGTTTGTATCCGAACCCGGTACCGCACGCCGACGTGGTGACCACGACTACCCACAAGACGCTGCGCGGCCCGCGTGGCGGGTTGATCCTCGCGCGCGCCAACGACGAGATCACCAAGAAACTGAACTCGCTGGTGTTCCCGGGAATCCAGGGCGGACCCCTGATGCACGTGATCGCCGCCAAGGCGGTGGCGCTGCACGAGGCGCTGCAGCCGGAGTTCCGCGACTACCAGCGGCAGGTTCTCACCAACTCGCGCGCCATGGCCGCCCGACTCGTAAAGCGCGGGTACCAGATCGTTTCCGGCGGGACCGACAATCACCTGTTCCTGATAAGCCTCGCCGACCGCAACATCACCGGCAAGGAGGCGGATGCGGCGCTCGGTCGCGCCCACATCACCGTGAACAAGAACGCCGTGCCGAACGATCCGCGACCGCCCATGGTCACGAGCGGCCTGCGCATCGGCACGCCGGCATCCACGACGCGTGGCTTCGGGGTGCGCGAGGTCGAGGAGGTGGCGGATATCATGGCTGAGGTACTCGATGCGGAGGCTTCCTCCGAGGTCATCGAGCGTGTGCGGCCGCGGGTAGTCGAGCTATGTCAGCGATTCCCGGTATACGGGCCATAGCCTGACAGGGGCTGCGCCGCATGCACTGCCCGTTTTGCGGCCACATCGAGACTAAGGTGAACGACTCGCGCCTCGCGGGTGAGGGCCGGCAGATCCGTCGCCGCCGCGAATGCCTGAAATGCGGCGAACGCTTCACGACTTTCGAGACCGCGGAGCTGCTGATGCCGCTCGTGATCAAAGGCGATCGCGCACGGGAGGCATTCGATGAGGGGAAGCTGCGTGCTGGAATGGAGAAAGCCCTGGAAAAGCGCCCGGTGTCGCGCGAGCAGATCGACGAGGCCATCAGCCGCATCGTGCACCAGATAAGGCGGCTGGGCGATCGCGAGGTGACGGCGCGGGCGGTTGGCGAGCTCGTGATGGAAGAGCTGCGCCAGCTCGATGAGGTCGCCTACGTGCGCTTCGCCTCCGTCTACCGTCAGTTCGAGGACGTCGAGGCCTTTCACCACGAGATCGAGCGGCTGCGCAGCGCGCGCGCTGCAGCGCCGACTCCGAAGCCGCCGGCACGGGAGAGCAGGCGTGCCGCCCGCAGCGGCGCGAGCCGCGACCAGCTGCCGCTGCTCCCCGGTGAACCGGCAGCCAACGACGCCGAACCCGACACGGGCGGGCGCAAGTAGCGATGTTCTCCGATTTCGATCGCTTCGCGATGCAGCGCGCGCTGACCCTCGCTGCGCGCGGCCTCGAGACCACCGACCCGAATCCCCGCGTCGGCTGCGTGATCGCACAACGCGGCCGGATCGTAGGGGAAGGCTGGCACGCACGTGCCGGCGGGAATCACGCCGAGGTCGAGGCGCTCAATGCGGCAGGTGAGGCGGCGGCAGGGGCGCACGTGTACGTGACGCTCGAGCCCTGCAGTCACCAGGGGCGCACACCGCCGTGTGTCGCGGCGTTGAGCGCAGCGCGCGTCGCACGCGTCGTATACGCCGTCGATGATCCCAACCCTCTCGTCAACGGCCGCGGCGCGGCGGCCTTGCGTGCCGCCGGTATCGCTGTCGAAGCCGGCCTCATGGAGAAGGAGGCCGCCGAGCTCAACGCCGGATTCATCACGCGAATGCAGACCGGGAAGCCTCTGGTGCGCCTGAAGCTCGCCATGAGCCTCGACGGGCGCACGGCACTCGCCAGCGGCGTGAGCCGCTGGATTACCGGCGAGGCCGCGCGCGAGGATGTGCAGCACTGGCGCGCCCGCAGCTCCGCGGTCCTGACCGGCATCGGCACCGTCCTCGCCGACGATCCGCAGCTCGGCGTGCGACTTCCGCCGTCCGTGCCCGGAGGCGAGCGGCGCCAGCCGCTGCGTGTCGTGCTCGATGCGCAGTTGCGCACTCCCGCGACCGCACGTCTGTTCGAGCCCGGTGGCGAACCACTGATCTTCACGGCCGTCACCGCTCCGGACGACTCCCGCGCGATGAGGCTCAGCGAGCGCGGCGCGCGCGTCGAATCATTGCCCGGCACACGGGAGCGCCTCGAGCTGCCCGCCGTCCTCGAACGACTCGGCGAGCTCGAGGTGAATGAGCTGCTGGTCGAGGCCGGCGCGACGCTCGCCGGAGCGCTGCTGTACGAGGGGCTGGTGGACGAGCTGCTGCTTTACGTCGCGCCAAAGTTTCTCGGGCCCTCCGCGCGTCCGCTCGTGGCGCTGCCCCCCTTGCAACAGCTCGACGACGCGTCCCGTTACGTGCTGCTCGGCGTGCAGCAATTCGGGGATGATCTGCGGCTGCGCCTGCGGCCGCGGGCAGCGGTCGGCGGTTAGGAAGCGGCGAGGAGCGCAACGCTGTTCACGGGTATCGTCCAGGACATCGGGCGGGTGGTCGCACGCGAGAGCCGCGCTGGCGATGAGCGCCTCACGATCGCCTGCGAGCGGCTCGATCTGTCGCGCCTGAGCGTCGGGGACAGCGTGTGCGTGCAGGGCTGCTGCCTCACTGCCATCGAGATCTCAGGCAGAG
>Ga0307476_10001065_pt1 | contig 17494 bp, 15 predicted proteins | sample atmos_gasesECM2C_2_FD_203314 | JGI IMG/M metagenome (GOLD analysis project Ga0307476, IMG submission 203314) | Hardwood forest soil microbial communities from Morgan-Monroe State Forest, Indiana, United States - atmos_gasesECM2C_05 | ecosystem: Environmental > Terrestrial > Soil > Temperate... | reverse complement strand
GGATGCAGCTCCGCTAAACATCTGGCGCGATGCACCGGTGCCATTTCCTCGCCGCCCCAGGCGGGATTCGGCAAACCAGCATGCGGGGCGCGCAAGAATTAGGGGAATGAATGTACGCCCCGTCCCGGCCCGTGGAGGCGTGGCCGGGAAGACCTCAGTAAACCAACGCCAAGAGTATATACCTGACGGCAAATACGCAGCGAAGAAACGTTCCGCACAGCCGGTCCTTGGGAGTTGCAAGTTCTTGCGCACCGCAGGCAAGACGTAGGGAGCTACGTCTCTGCAATAAGTCCTCGTGTGGGTTCCTCCGGCCCGAGGAGATGCCCGTCCTGCTAAACTTCCCTCCATGAAGGCTCTAGTGATCACCAGCCTGTCTGGCCCGGATGCCCTTGCTGTCCAAGACGCCGCCGAACCTACCCTGAAGCCGGGACAAACACTGGTCCGCGTTGCCGCTGGAGGTGTGAATTTTGCTGATTTCATGACCGCACAAGGCGGGTACCCCGGAACTCCTCCGCCTCCATTCATCGCCGGACGCGAATTCTCCGGAATCGAAGAAAACAGCGGAGGCCGCGTAATGGGCTACGCCCAGTGGGGTGCCTTCGCCGAGAAAACTGCCGCTTATTCGCACATGCTATGGGGCGTTCCCGAACACTGGACCAACGAACAAGCCGCCGCCTTCCCTGTCAACTACTTCACGGCATATCTCGCCTACTGGCAGGCGGGCATGACACAGGCTCCCGCTACTGGCAAAACCCATCGCGTGCTCATCCACGCCGCTGCCGGAGGCGTGGGCACGGCGGCAGTACAGATAGGCCGCATTCTAGATGTTGAAATGTACGGGACGTCGTCGTCGGACGAAAAGCTGGCGCGCGTGGGCGAACTCGGTCTGCAACACTGCATCAATTACAAACAACATGACTACGAAGAAGTGGTGAAGAGCATCACTCATGGCGAAGGCGTGGATGCCGTCTTCGAAATGCTGGGCGGCGAGCACACGGCGAAAAGCCTTCGCTGCCTGCGTGACTTTGGACGCGTGATCCAATACGGCACGGCGACCGGCAAGCCGCCGCAACTCGACGTGCGGGCTCTGTATGCGAAATCCGCCAGCCTCCAGGGCCTATGGCTGACCTACTTATCGCAGAAGCGAGAGATCATGGAACCTGCATGGAAGCAACTCTCGGAATGGATCGCGCAACGCAAGCTGACCCCGGTGATTGGTAAAGTCTTCCCCCTGGAACGCGGCGGGGATGCTTACAAGCTTCTGCAAGAGGGTAAGAATTACGGCAAGGTCGTGCTGAAGATTTGAGAATTAAGGCCTGCGAATCACTCTTTGCCAAGATATCGGATGCGTCCGGTGAAGGCGCGTCCGTTGCCGTCGATGAATGTGGGAGACCGGTGAGTTGGATCGATAATACCATTCGCCAAGTTGGCATTGCCGTGGTTGGTGACGTTGTCGAAACCCCCGCGCAGGGCCCAATAGCGTCCGAAGAGATGAAAGCGCTTTTCGAATTGCAGATTCACGGAATAGTAAACCGGAAGACGAAACGTTCCGGGAGGATCACCGGGAGCGATTTCTCCCTGATCGGTAGTCGCGAGGAAAGGTAATCCAGTGCGCGCTTCCGCGGAGTAGACCAGGTCGATCTTGTGGAGGATGGGCACCTTGAAAAACGGCAGCACACCGTATCCCACGAAGCGGTTGGGCGTGTCCCAGGGATAAGGGCCGGGTAGCTGCGGGCTCAGCAGTGGAATGTCCACACTGAAATCGAACACCTGGTTGGTGTGCGAGTGCGACCAGGTGTAGGCACCGAAGACCTCGTAGCGCTGGAGAAAGCGGTGGCGAAGGCTGACCGTGAAGGCGTCATAGCGGTCGTCGCGTCCGTTTCCGAGGAGATAAGTGCCATCCACAACGCCATTCAGAGTGTTGTAGGCGAAGCCATGCACGCCGCGTTTCTCGATGAACTCCAATTTTAGAAAGATGGCCTGCGGCAGTTTCTTCTCCAGGGTGATGCTCCAGTTTAGATAGCGCGGGGCGGAGAGCGTGTTGCGGTTGACGGTGAAGGTGATCGGGACGGGTATCGGCCCTGATCCGCAGTTCCCAATGCTGCTGCCCAGATTCTCCGGACACCCACTGGGGTCAAAAAAGTAATCCGTCCTTTGCCCGTCAAAAGGTTGATGGATCAATCCTAGGGCTGTGTTGTCATAAACAATTCCAATTCCCGCCGAGAGCTTGGTGTTGCTTTCATTGTCGAAGATGTATGTGCCAGCCAGGCGCGGCGAGAATAGCGCTGCCCGAATGATTTCGTCCCAATCGAAACGGAGGCCCGGCTCAACGAGCAGACGATTCGTAATCAGCCAGCGATCCTCAGCATAGCCGCTGGCTTCAGCATTGTAGATTGTCGAGTAATTGCCGCCAGAAAATACTGAATAGCGCGTGCATGTTGTCGCAGGCACCACCGGAACTCCGCTCGCATTGGAAGGACATGGCTCCGGCGGTTGCCCTGCCGGTGGCTGGCCCGGCTGCAGATACGAAATCGGCTGCCGCAGGAATTGCGCGTCATAATTCAGACGGTCAAGATCTGTGCCGAACTTGATATCGTGGCGTCCGTGCCACTGATGAGGTGGAAGGTAGAGATTCGCGAGACCCTGCACTCTCCGCGCCAGAGTGTTCAGGTGCAGGTAGAAGTTGCCGGCCGAACTCTGGTTCAACCCGGGGCTGGGCGCGAGTTGAATGTAGGGAGCGTCGCCCTGCGGAGTGAGCGTTACGCTGTACTGATTCACCCCGAACCCGGTTTCCAGCAGCGCTCCCCCACGGAAATAGTATTGGTCTTTCATCGAGCCCATGTAGGCGGTTTCGGCGTCGGTTGGAGTGGTCGGCTGCGGCTGGAGCAACGAGAGTCCCGCGTATTGATCGTGATAGTAATTGGACAAGAAGCTGACAGTGACAATGTTGCGGGTAGTGAAGTTAGATTGCAGTTTGGCCAGGTTGTCCACGCGCCATAATTGGTCGGCATCGGAATTGGATGGCAGTTGCTTAGTGATGTTGTTGTCGTATTCGCCGTCGAGCGCGTCAATAAACCACATTTTCCCCTTACGAATCGGTCCGGACATGGTAACGATCGGCACCCATTGGCTAATCGAAATCCCGTGGATATCTTGCAGCCCGGGAGTGAAGTCAGTGGAAGTTAAATGGAAGTGATCGTCGCCCATGCGCGTGTTCAAGGCGAGAACGCCGCCGGAGCCCTTGCCAAACTCAGCGGGCTCGCGGCTCGGGGTCACGTCGATGGAGCGGAACGATTCGACGCTCGTCCGCGCTACTAGCTGGCCGTTCGTCGGCTGAGTCACGTTGAAACCATCCAGAAGTAAGAGCGTCTGATAGGTCTCAGCACCGGCAAAATGCGGCTGTCCGAAGGCATCGGGTGTGACTCCGGGGATGAAAGTCAGGGAGTTTCGGTAGTCGTGCGACCCTGGGTAGGGAATGTCAACAATCTCGGCGCCGGTGAGCTGCTCTTTGGAGGAGATTTGTGCCTGGTCGATGGCCGGTGCAGACTCCATTACATCTACAACTTCCCGCGCCTCTTGCTGATGGGAAAGAGTCACGTCCACATTGGCGGTGACGCCAACTTGCACGTCAGGCTGAACAGCGGCGTAGAAACCGATCTTCTCGACGCGCAGTTCGTAGGTTCCAGAGGATAGATCGGTGAATTCACAACGCCCTGCGAAATCGGTGCCGCAGCGCAGCGGGATAGTCGGCGCCGGCGGTTGCAACTGCACGCGAGCGGAGGCGACGGCGACGCCGTTTTCGTCGGTGACCGCGACCGTGAGCTTCTGAGCGGCGGCAGGGTGCTCTGGGGAGGGCGGCGATGAAGTTGTCTGCGCGGGGGACGATGCCGCCCAAAATGCCGAAAGCGCAAACACGAACACGCATCTCACGGTTCCGCTCCGCCCCGGCATGGTTCGAGTATGGAATCATTTGGGCAGGGCAGCAAGCGCGTTGTGATCGTCCTTTGCGTCACGCTCAAAGATCCACTCCTCGCTTACCAGGAAATTCAACAGCGAACACATCGCAATGGCAGCGCTATTCGCGATCAGGTAATTCAAGTGACCTAGGCCGACCATCAACTTCATCAGCGCTAGATTGCCGAGAATAGAAACTCCGCCCGCGGCCAGATTGAAACGCAGCAGCCGCGGCAACGACTTCGGCCACGACGGCTGCACCCGGTCTGCCCAGGTATAGCGCTCGTGCCAGAGGAAGTTGTGCACGACCGCGACTTCCACTGCCAGCGCAGTCGCGAGCAAATAGTTGAAACGAAATCCGCTCTTCAAGCCGAGCAACACACACAACTGGACAGCGATCCCGAGCCCGCCCACAAGGTTGAACTTCAGCCAGCGCAAGGCCGTTTCGCGCCACGCGACGGCGCCAGTCGAGCGCCTGCCGATCCAGTCTCTCCGGTGAAGGACGCGGAAGCCTGCCGTTGGGTTGTCTCCGATTCGGGTTCTCACTTCGGGATCCTCTCTTCGCGATAAAGCCGTAGCGTGTTCTGTGCTGTGAAAAAGACCACCATCAGCGCCATTCCGGCCAGGCCAATCGCTCCCCCCAAGTTGAATGGCCGGTAATTCCCGCCGAGAAAATGCACTTGCGGCTTCCACAGCAGCGCTAGGTTCCCCACCACCAGCAGAATGCGCAGCTCAGTTGGACCAAAGCGCCAGAAAGACAGACGGAACTCTCCGAGCGCGTACGTTGCCAGATAGGACTGAATCGAGAGCATGAGAAACATCACCAGTAGTCCGATTGCGATCGCGGGATGCATGTATCCGGACAAGGCCAGGCCGCCCATCAACGCGAGAGCGCCAAAGCTATCGACCATGTGGTCCACATAAAAGCCGTAGCGCGGACGCAATTGTTGCCGGAACCGGGCCAACGTTCCGTCGAGTGAGTCTCCCAGCCAATTCAATGACAGGCAGACAATCACACCGAGGAGTGCACACCGGCTCCACGCAGCCAGCATGTAACAAGCGCCTGCCCCGACCTGCGCCGCCAACCCGAGCGCCGTCAGATGATCGGGGCCAATCCATCGCGGCGTGCGTGCGGCCAGCCATAGTAGCGCGCGTTTTTCATGCGCAGCCACCCAGCTTTCCTGTATGCGCCTCATTTCCGGGAACGGCTGTGCATGCCTCATCTCCAGCAGGACGCGCGGGTTCACCTGCTCGCAAAATTCAGTCATGGTTTGAGAACCGGGCGTTGCAAGAAAACGGCTCATAGTAGCTGCCTCCTGGGACGAGTGTCCGAGGCCACTTTGACGTGGAGGGCATTCGGCGGCAATGCACTGGCGATCAAATGCGGCTCAACTCGACATCAACGGGCAAGTCTTTCATCAACCGTCTGTTACAGCGGGAGGTCAACTGCCTGGGACACTTGACGGCGCGGCCTTGCCCGGACAGATCGATACTGCCCGCTCCAGTGTCAATAAAGGAACCATCGCGGCCCGATTGGAGCGATAAACTCGGTCGCCGATGCGAGCCTCTGGTAGGCTTTGAAGGAAATTCGCATCCTGCGCACGTAAATCTGCGGCCCATGACAAGACTTCTGCGGTTCTTCCGCCCGTCGCACCAGCACACGGCGTTCTCGGCCACGCTGCTGCTGATGTCGGCGGTCATGCTCTCGCGGGTGATCGGCTACATCCGCGAGGCTTACATCGCCTATGCCTTCGGCGCCGGACCACAAACCGACGCCTACGTCGCAGCCTTCACGCTGCCCGACTGGCTGAACTACATCGTGGCCGGGGGCGCGGCCTCCATTACATTCATCTCGATCTATACCCGATTCCTCGCGGAAAAACGCGAAGCTGACGCGCAGAAGACTTTCTCCATTGTCATCACGGTGATGACTACAGTGATGATTGTCGGCACCGTTCTCACGGAAACCTTCACGCCCCAATTCGTGCGCTGGATGTTTCATGGTTTCTCGCCCGCGCAAGTGGATCTGACCGTTCACTTGACGCGGATTCTGCTGCCGGCGCAAATCTTTTTCTATGTCGGCGGAGTCGTCTCCGCCGTTCTGCTCTCGCATCGTCTGTTTCTTTTTCCCGCCTTCGGGCCGCTGCTCTACAACCTGTTCATCATCGTTGGCGGCGTGATTGGCGGACACCACCTCGGGATTGCCTCGCTGGCCTACGGAGCGCTGGTGGGAAGCATCGTGGGTCCGTTTCTCGCCAGCGTGATCGGCGCGGCGCGGATCGGGACGGGCTATCGCCCCTCGTTCGATGTCACCAATCCTGCGTTTCGCGAGTGGGTAAGACTTTCGGTGCCGCTAATGCTCGGGGTTTCCCTAGTGACGGCCGACGATTGGATTTTGCGCCACTATGCTTCTACGGGCATTGGCGACATCGCCCGGCTTAACTATGCCAAGCGTCTCTTCGCGGTGCCGATTGCCGTCCTCGGACAGGCCACGGGACAAGCGTCCCTGCCGTTTTTCGCGCGCCTCTTCAACGAGAAACGCCTGCAGGAGTTTGCTGCCACGGTGAATGATTCTGTCTACCGCGTGGCGGCCGCATCTTTTCTCGCGACTGGATGGATGATGGCCGCCGCCTTCCCGCTGATCGATCTGGTCTATCGCCGCGGAAGGTTCCTGGTCTCCGACACGCAAACCACGGCCGTGTATTTCTTCTGGTTCTCGCTTTCGCTGGCACTGTGGTCGGCCCAGGGACTCTACGCCCGCGCCTTCTATGCTTCCGGCGACACACTGACTCCAATGGCCGCCGTCACGGTAATCACGAGCGCTTCGTTGCCGGTGTATTCGCTGCTCTTCCACCAGTATGGAGTCGTCGGCCTGGCTTGGGCCTCCGATATCGGCATTGGAGCGAATCTGCTGGCACTGGCCTTGCTGCTGCATTACCGCAAACTGGTTTCGCTGCGAACCCTGCATTGGGACGAATTGGGAAAGTCCGCGTTGACCGCGATGGTCGCCGGAGGCATCAGTCTTGCAGTGGCAAAAAGCGTCATCCCCTTCGTCTCGGCTCAAGGCAGCCGCATCGCTGACCTGCTGCAGTTAAGTTTAATTTCAGTCACCTGGGCAGCAGCGACCACCGTGGGACTGTGGCTGCTTCGTTCGCAACTGCCCAATGACCTGCGCCGCCGTAAAACCGTTGCTTATCCAGCGGTCGCCGAAGGTGAGAGCAAGGAAATCATGGGCGCGGGAACGCAACCGTAGTCAGCCGGGCGTACCTGACTCAAGACTGTGCCCGCGCCGAGAACTCAGACTATCTTTAACTACTTACGGTAAAGACAGACCCGCATGAGCATTTACGTTGAGATTCTTATCCGCGGCAGCATGGATGATCTCTGGCAAAAGACCCAGGAACCAAAGTTGCACGAACGTTGGGATCTCCGCTTTTCGCAGATCGACTATCTTCCTCGTTTGCCGGGAGAGCCCCAGAAGTTCCTGTATTCAACCCGCATCGGTGCGGGACTCCGAATCAATGGCGAGGGCGAAAGCATCGGCGATCGGGACGATGTGTCTGGCCGACGCACTTCGGCACTCAAGTTCTGGTCGAGGGATCCTAAATCACTCATCGAGGTGGGTTCGGGTTACTGGCAGTATTCTCCGAGCGGAAGTGGCATTCTCTTTCTCACTTCATATGATTATCGGACTCGATTCGGCGCGATCGGCAAGATCGTCGACAGGCTCGTGTTCCGGCCGCTGATCGGCTGGGCGACCGCGTGGAGTTTCGATAGGCTGCGCCTCTGGATTGAACAAGGCATCCCGCCGCAAGTAGCTCGTGATCGGGCAGCCATTTACGGCTTGTCACGTTTGACCCTCGCTTTCATCTGGCTTTATCAAGGCGTAGTTCCGAAGCTGCTTTACCCCAATCCGGACGAACTCAGAATGTTGACCGATGCCGGCATATCCAGCCCTCACTTACTGGGCTTTGTGTCGTTGTTCGGGTGGTTGGAAGTTAGTTTCGCTGTGGTTCTCGTTTTGTTCTGGAGGGCGCGCTGGCCGCTTTGGTGCACGATTGCCGCCATGTTTGTTGCCGCCTTAACCGTAGCCGTCAACTCGCCTGCCTATCTGACTGCCGCGTTCAACCCAGTCACGTTGAATTTGGCAGTAGCAGTGCTGGCCGTTATCGGATTGGCGGTCGCGGGGGACCTGCCGACCGCAAAGAACTGCCGCAGAAGCCCACGGGAAACTCAGCGATGAAGTCAATCTACGAACAAGCGCTGGGCGAACAGTTCAAGCTTCTGCATCCTCGTATTCAGGAGAGGTTCGGGTTCAACAGCGCCAACAATGTTGCGTGTATTGGCACTGGAACGATGGACGAGGTTTGGCACGGAAAGCTCTACACGCTGCCCTTCTTATATCTCGGAAGCGTGCGCCGCATCATGTTTCCGGAGCGCGGCCAGTCTGTACCCTTCACGATCAGAAATTATGCATATCCAGACAAATATGGGCGGGAAACAGTTACCTGGATTCGAAACTTTGCCACCCGGAACCCGCGGCGTTTTGACGCTTACATGATCTTTAGCCAGGCACGCGGGCGGATCGTGGACTACTTGGGGACGCACCAGCATCTAGCTGTGGATATCGATTTATCGGTCGATGAACGAGGCGGGCTTCGGCTTCGGTCAGGGTCGCAACGTTTCTATGAGGGTCGGATCGCATTCAGTTTCCCCCTGCTCTTCTCCGGCATCGCCGACGTCTGCGAGTGGTACGAGGAAAAGGACCAGCGTTTTCACATCGAGGTAAATGTGACAAATAGTGTCTGGGGCCCGTTGTTCGGGTATCGAGGATCTTTCGACATAGAGTGGAGAACTGTCAGCGGCGGCGAAATTCCCTCGGATATCCTGCCTGAACGCTGTGAACGCAGGGAGTAGAGACTCCAGGGTTTTGTCATGTTTCTTCTTGCTAAACCCACCGAATGGCAAATTCAGACAATTCTTGCCGACCAGCGGGCCCGCGATTTTTCTTATCCGGACATCGGCAGTACGCGGGGCGACCTGCCCGCTGGGTACGCGGTGCTCCGCGGCCATGTCGATCTCGGCCAGGGTTCCGCGACGTTCATCAGGGCGATGAACTCGCTCCTTCGATGGAAATTGTTCGATGTGCCGGGGGGCCGGCTCTGTTGGCCGGATGCACCCGTTCAGGCCGCGACCGCAGTGGCGGTTCTCGTCAAGCACGTTGGGTTTTGGTCTATTAACTGTTGCAGGATTGTCTACGTGATCGACGACGATGGCCCGATCCGCGGTTTGGATTTGCCTACGGAACGTTACCCGAACACGCTGAGCAAGGCGAGGAGCGTTTTACCGTGGAGTGGAATCGCGGTTCCAACGTGGTTTCTTACAACATCCTGTCTTTCTCCCGGCCGAATAACACAGTGGTGAAATTCGCGTATCCTGTGGCACGTTGGCTTCAGAAACGATTTCTGCGGAATTCTTTGGCTGCTATGGTTGCTGCGGTGCAGGCCAAGGGGTAAGCGGTTCGCCGGAAAAACAAAGCGGCGGACATTCGCGCGTTCCGCGAACTCCGCCGCTGATTCTGAGGCGCTTCGACAGTGAACTTACGCGCGAGCGCCGACTGCCGCGGGCTCAGACATGGCAACGGTCTTTTCCTCGCCGTTGGCTTTCTGCTGCGTGGGCTGGCCGCCTTTGCGGATGTCGATGCCGCCCTTAAAGTAGGCGCCGTCTTCAATGGAGATGCGCGCCGCTACCACATCGCCGGTGAGCGAGCCGTCGCTGCGGATATCCACCCGGTCGCTGGCGGTGAGGTTGCCGCGAACCTTGCCTAGCACCACGATCTCCCTGGCATTGATGTTCGCCGCGACCACGCCATTGCGGCCAACGGTTACGCGATTGCCGGAAAGGTTGATCGAGCCTTCCACGCGGCCATCAATATAAAGGGACTCCGATCCTGTCACCTCACCCTTAATGACCAGCGATTTGCCGATGGTAGCCTGGTCCGCGGTGGTGGTGGTAGCGACCGGACGCGGGCCAACGACGGGCTCACTCGCCATCATGGCAGGGGCGTTCGGGGTAGACGTAGTTGGACGCTCTGGCTCGGCTGGCCGTCCGGGGGTCTGAGGCTGATTCGTCGGCTTCCACATGGATGAAAAGTTCCTTTCCTGGTTGGGATTAGAGGTCTCGTGCCGCACTTGCGTGACCAAACCGAATTGTACTCCGGTGTCTCAAAATGAGCGCTGTGGAAAAGCCTTTATTTTCAACAGAGTTTCCTAGCTTGGTACACGATCGGAGTCCTCCCAAAATGATTATCGGGCCGCTAAACCCTCCCTTTCTGCCCAGCGACCGTGTAAGGATTCCCGAAAAAAACGCGGGCTGGATAGCGGTTTCACAGGCGCTCGGAGTATGCTCTTTCATCGAAGATTTATCGAAACTGCAATCCAGCCTCGCAGGAGCAGGAACATGTCAGAGCCAGCCGTGATTACCCCTTCCGCCTTCACTGTCGCCCGGCCGCAGGCGGGCGAATACGCGCCCTATTACGAACGCTACATTTCGCTGATTCAGGGCGAGGACATTCTCAACACTCTCGACCAGCAGCGCCGCCAAATGATGCTGCTGCTCTCCTGCCGCGACGAGGAAGAAGGCGACTTCCGCTACGCGCCGGAGAAATGGAGTGCCAAAGAAGTCATCGGCCACATCTGCGATACCGAGCGCATCTTCGCCTACCGCGCACTACGCATCGCGCGCGCCGACGCCACGCCTCTCGAAGGTTTTGAGCAAGACGATTACGTGCGCAACGGTCCTTTCGCGCAGCGTCCGGTGGCCGATATGGTTGAAGAGTTCACCGCCGTGCGCCGGGCCACGCTGTCGCTGCTGCGGAATCTCGACGAAGGGGCCTGGACGCACTGCGGTATCGCTAACAAGCATGAGGTCAGCGTGCGGGCGCTGGCCTACATTATCGCGGGGCATGAACTGCATCACCGCAGGATTCTGGAAGAGAAATATTTTGTCGCGCGTCGCTGACGCGCATTCCATGTCGTCGCGCGAACTAACTGAACTGCTGCACGGCAAGGGCGCGCACGCTGATCCCATGGCGTGCGTCGAGGATCTTTCCGCCGAAATGGCTGCGCGCCAGCTTGCGGAGTTTCCCCACTCCATTGGACAACTTGTCTTCCACATGAATTACTGGATGGACTACGAACTGCGCCGCATTCGCGGCCAACGGCCGGCCTTTCCGGAACACTCCTCGGAAAGTTTCCCGCCTGCGCCGTCGCCTGCTGATGCGCAAGACTGGGATCGGCTGCGGAAGCGATTTGCCAGCTTTCTCCTCGATTTGACCGCTTTGGCGAACTCCTCTTCGGAAGAAATGCAGCGCCAGATCGAAACCGTCCACAAAGGCGATACGAAACTTGCTGGAACGCTCGAAGCGGTACTGTGGCAAATGGTCGCGCACAACAGTTATCACACCGGCCAGATCGTGATGATGCGGCGTGCGCTTGGCGCCTGGCCGCCACGCGGCGGTGGGGACAGCTGGTGAGAGTGATCGGTCTCTGAGATATGCTGAGAGCTGACAGCTGATAGCTCCCCATGCTTTCCGACTCGACCATCCTGAAACACATCGCCCGCCAAACCAAGCGCGCGGCCGGATTCAAACAGCTCGTGCGTGAACTCGGCCTGCACGGAAGCGCTCGCGGAGAACTCGAATCGCATCTTCAGAAGCTGGTCGCTGCAGGCGAACTGGTTCAGCTCAATTCCGATCGCTACGCCCTGCCGCAACCCGCCGCAGACAAGAACCTCGTCGTCGGCCGCCTCAGCATGCACCGCGACGGCTTCGGCTTCGTCATCCCCGACGCAAGTTCGCTGAGCGCCTCTCTCAAGTCGCGTCTGGCGGGGGATGTCTTCATCGCGCCGCATGCCACCGGCAACGCCATGCATGGCGATCGAGTGCTGGTCGACATTATGGCGGTTCGTCCCGATGGCCGCGCCGAAGGGCGCATCGTGCGGCCGGTGGTGCGAGCACATCCGACTGTGGTCGGGACGTTCCACTCCGGCAGCCGCTACAACTCGGTGAAGCCGATTGACAGCAAGATCACGCACGACATCGTGATCCCGGTGGGAATGGAGTATCCGGATGCCGGTGTAGCGGCACCGTCCCCGGCGGATGTCAAGAAAACCGGAGGGACGCCGGCGCTTCAACGAAAGACCGTCGACCGCGTGCTCGGCGACGAGGCCGCTCGCCGCTCGGATTGGGATGACCTCGAAGGCGTGGTCGTCGATGTTGAGGTCACCGACTGGCCCACGCCCACACAAAATCCGCGGGGCCGCGTCGTTGAGATTCTGGGCCGTCAGGACGACTTCGGGGTCGACGTTGAAATCACCATCCGCAAGTTCCACTTGCCGCATCATTTTCCCCCGGCAACACTCGAAGAGGCGCAGAATATCCCCGCCATTATCCCCGCGACGGAACTTCGGCACCGCCGCGACTTCCGCGCTCTGCCCATTGTCACCATCGACGGCGAAACCGCGCGCGACTTCGATGACGCCGTCACGGTGCGGAATCTGGCCGATGGCACTCTCGAGTTGCAGGTCCACATTGCAGATGTAGCTCAATACGTCACTCCGGAATCTGCGCTCGACCAGGAAGCGCGACTACGCGGCACGAGCGTCTATTTTCCTGACCGCGCGGTGCCGATGTTGCCGCTCGAATTGTCGACCGACATTTGCAGCCTCCGTCCGAACCTCGACAGGTTGGTGCTGTCGTGCGTAATGCGAATTGATTCTCGCGGCGAAATCATTGGTTATGAACTGAGCGAAGGGGTTATCCGTTCGGCCGAGCGCATGACTTACACTACGGTCAATGCCGTAATCGAAGGCGATGCCGCCGCGCGCCAGCGTTACGAATCGCTGGTTCCCACGTTCGAACTCATGCGCGATCTCGCCTTGATCCTCAACCGCAAACGACAGCGCCGCGGGTCGATCGACTTCGACCTACCCGAGCCGGTCATCGAGTTCGACGAATTTGGATTGATGAAGAGCATCACACGCTCGGAACGGAACATCGCCCATCGTTTGATCGAAGAGTTCATGCTTTCGGCCAACGAATGCGTTGCGCACTATCTGGAATCGAAACGCGTCGCGTCTTTATATCGTATTCACGAGAAGCCCGACGCCAAGCGCGTCTATGATTTCGAGGTGATCGCTGCGACTTTTGGGTATTCACTGGGCGTGGGCCCGCTTCCCATTCACCGCGTGCAGCTCAAGACCGACCGCCGCGCTGCAAGCGGCAAAGGCAAACAGGTGCACCAGATTGAAATACCGAAAGACGTGCACATTACGCCGCGCATGTACCAGAAGCTCGCCGCCAAGATCGCCGGGAAACCGGAAGAGCGTATCCTGAGCTACCTGATGCTGCGGTCACTCAAGCAAGCACGCTACTCGGAGGTGAATGTGGGACACTTCGCGCTGGCGGCAACCAGCTACACGCACTTCACGTCGCCGATCCGCCGCTATCCTGACCTAGTTGTGCATCGCATTTTGAAAGAAGTGCTACGCGAATCGGCAGAAAAGCGAGAAGGGGATGTACCAGTTGGAGTCTCATTTGCGCTCGACAGTAGCGCCGGCACTTCGCCCTGGTCGAAGCGGCGCGACCAGGCACCTCACCGCGAAGCACTCGATCCGCTGGGCGGGCCAATCAAAGTCGAGGAACTGCACGAGATCGCCGAGGAATCGAGCCAATCCGAGCGCCGCGCCGACGATGCCGAGCGCGATCTGATGGAGTGGAAGAAGGTCAAGTTCATGCAGGGCCGCGTGGGCGAAGATTTCGACGGCCTCATCACCAGCGTCACCAAATTCGGATTCTTCGTCGAGCTCACCGATTTGTTTGTTGAAGGCCTGGTCCCGCTGAATACGCTTACAGATGACTTCTACAGCTACCACGAGAACACGCGCCAGATTATCGGCCAACGCTCGCACAAGACCTACGGCCTGGGACAGAAGATTCGCGTTTTGGTCGACCGCATCGATCCCGTGGAGAAGAAAATCCAGTTCGCCGTCTTCGAAGAAGCGCCATCCCGACCATCGCCTCGGCCGTCCTCCAAGAAGTCGAAACGCAAGCGGAAGTGACGACTTCCGACCTCCAGTGTGCCAGGTCAGGCGAAACTCGGCCGCTGGTGGTAAAATCCTCTCGTTACCCCGTCCGTTGCCGAAGCGAAGCAGCGGGTTCCTTCCTAGTCGGGACGTGGCTCAGCCTGGTAGAGCACTCGCTTGGGGTGCGAGGGGTCGGCAGTTCAAATCTGCCCGTCCCGACCAATTTCTTTCCGCTAACGTCAGCCGTCCGGCTCTGCCAAGGCTATTCTTCTAGTTCGGTTTCTTCTGGCGCATCGGTCGGGCTCGCAAACTCCATACGATAGCCGTCCGGATCGGTAACGGGCACAACCCACAAGCGGTTTCCAATGAAGGGACATCTGCGCGTCTGAATTCCGCGCGTTTTGAACTGTCGATAAAGAGCGAGAGCGTCTTCACACATGAAGCTGACCGAGGCTCCAGTGCCAAGCGCTTGAGTTGGCCTACCTCCCGGCCAAAACTCTTGAAGCATAATGGCGGCGTCGCCAAGCTCAAGCCAACACCAGTGAATTCTCCCGTCGGGATGGTCCTCGGCCTGATCCGGAACCCACTGATGCTTCATTTTGAATCCAAGCCCATCAACATAGAACCGCAAGGAAGATTCCATGTTGGTGACGCCGAAAAACGGCACTGCCTGCTTAACGTTCGCAGTTGTTATGGTTGCGACGGTCATGATTCACCTCACTAGCGTCGCTGAATATCTTACTAACAGTTCCTTCTCTCCCGTAAGGGCGAACACTCATTGACCTCTGCTAAGAGAGGACCGTTGCTAATTGTTGACTCTCTTGCCACGCTGGTCAAGCCATGTGTGCCCGCTTGGGGTGCGAAGGGGCGGCGGTTCAAATCTGCCCGTCCCGACCAAAATTTTCCTATCTCCCTGTTTCCGTTTGAGACGACTCAAGAACGGCCTAACACACTCAAAGTGGCGCAACCCGCCGTTTCGCTGACGACAAATCCACAACGGGTGCGGTACTTCCGAATAATGACGAACCAAGAAAAGCACTTTGACCGGAAGTTTCTCTCCCCCACAATCATTGAAATGTTGAGCCTGCGGCGCGCTGGTCGCGACGCCGGTTCGTCACAGTTCTTCTCCAGGATGCCGCTGCGAGAAGTTTATACTCGGGGGAATTCCTTATGTCCCGGCAAGTCATTCTTTATTTCGACGATCAGGCCGACGCGCTGCGTTTCGCTTTGGCCGCAGGATCGGTGATGGCGGGCGACGGCGCGACCGTCACCGACGATCTGGTGCAAGAAACGTCACGTGTCAGCCGCATCCGCCTGGACGCTGCGAACGCGGGAAAAACCAGGACGCCAACTCCTGAGCGCGCGGCGTGAAGATTAAAAGTTAGGTCCGCGTATTGGGAGCCCGAAGTCCCAAGATTTGCGACCCAAGACCTGATTATCCCGTACGCCGCGCCGAGAGTAAGCTCAGTATCTCGCGAAGCCCCTGGCGGATGCGCTGCATGTCGGCAGAAGCTTGCGCGGGAAATGGAATGGCAGCCTGCCCCTTATCGGTTTTCGCTTCGGAACGCAGTTGCTGCCGTGCGCCCACGATGGTAAAGCCTTGTTCGTAGAGCAATTGCTTGATGCGCAGGACGCTTTCCACATCGCGTCTGCGGTACATGCGCTGGCCGGTGCTGCTTTTTACCGGCTTGAGTTGCGGGAACTCGCTTTCCCAGAAGCGCAGCACATAGGCGGGTAGTCGGCACAAGGTGGCCACCTCACCGATGCGGAAGTAGAGTTTGTCTGGGATGAAGATTTCATCCGCTCGGTTCCTGCTCGCGCTCTTCTTCCTGGGACTCATGTTCTTCGCACGCATTCTCGCACCCACGCTTCGAACCCGATGGTGCACAATTGTGACACACCCGGAGCATTCGACATATGGAGAATTTTGAGGGGAGAGTCAGCAATTGGCAATTAGCAGTTAGCGGCAGGACGACCCGGCGCTGAAGCTCAAAAGCAAATTGCTAGCTGCTAATTGCAAAAAAGAGAACGCCTCTCAAGAGGTGCTTCTCCTGAGAGGCTGGTTAAATTCTTGGCCCATGCGAAGTGTCGTTTCGCAGACGGTTAGTGTTTCTTCTTTTTTTTTGCCTTCTTCTTCGTTGCCATGAAGGATCCTCCGTGAACAATTTTCCCTTGCAAAAGACGTTAACTACGCCTCGATTGCCAAACGCCACCCAACTTGTGGTACGGGCAGCGTCCTTAACACAAGATATTGCGGCAGCATGAAGGCAGTGTCAACAGAATAGTGCAGGCGGACGGAAGAATTTTCTGTGAGCGCTGCTTGGCTGTGATCGGCGATCGACCCTCCCGCGGGCACGAATCCGGTACACTGCGCCTCATGCGGCGCGATCCCATCGAACTAGAAATCTTCAAGAACCTCTACCACTCGATTGCCGAGGAGATGGGAGCGGCGCTGCGGCGCACTGCATTCTCGCCCAATATCAAGGAGCGGCGCGATTACTCCTGCGCCGTGTTCGACGGGGCCGGGGAAGTGATCGCTATGGGCGACCACATGCCGGTGCATCTGGGGTCGATGCCAATGTCGGTGCGGGCGGCGATTGACGCATGCGAGATGAGGCCGGGGGATGTGGTCATGCTGAACGATCCATTCCGTGGTGGAACCCATCTGCCCGATATCACGCTGGTGGCTCCGGTGTATGTGAAGCCCCGCCGGCGGCTGGGTCATGTCTCACCTGACTTCTACGTAGCATCGCGGGCGCATCACGCGGACGTGGGCGGAGCCTACGCGGGATCGATGGGCTTGTGCCGAGAGATTTATCAGGAAGGATTCCGCATCCCTCCGGTGAGGATCGTGCGGGCAGGTGTGATAGAGCGTGATGTGCTGGCTCTGCTGCTGAACAATGTTCGCACACCCGAGGAGCGCGAAGGCGATCTGGGCGCGCAGATCGCGGCCTGCCACACCGGAGCCGAGCGCTTGCGTGAAGTTTGCGCGCGCTACGGAATCAACCGCGCCCAGCACGCAGCGCAGGAACTGCTGCAGTATTCCGAGGAACTGATGCGGGCGTTCCTGCTGCGTGTGCCCCCGGGTACTTATCGAGCGGAAGATTTTCTGGACAACGACGGGATTACCGACAAGCCGGTAAAGATCGCTGTAGAAGTTAGGGTGGGGAGCGGTCGCAGGCGCGAGGTCGTTACAGTCGATTTCACGGGGAGTGATCCGCAGGTCGAGGGAAGCGTGAACGCGGTCGAGGCAATCACGTACTCCGCATGCTTCTATGTTTTCCGGTGTCTACTGGCCGACGATGTGCCGGCCACCGCAGGCCTCATGCAGCCCATCCAGGTAATTGCTCCGGAGGGGACGGTTGTGAATGCGCAGCCCCCGGCGGCGGTGGCCGGCGGAAATGTCGAAACGTCGCAGCGCATTGTCGATGTTCTGCTGCGGGCTCTGGCTCAGGCC
>Ga0307476_10001064_pt1 | contig 17501 bp, 25 predicted proteins | sample atmos_gasesECM2C_2_FD_203314 | JGI IMG/M metagenome (GOLD analysis project Ga0307476, IMG submission 203314) | Hardwood forest soil microbial communities from Morgan-Monroe State Forest, Indiana, United States - atmos_gasesECM2C_05 | ecosystem: Environmental > Terrestrial > Soil > Temperate... | reverse complement strand
GGCCGTCCGGGGTCCGCTCGTCACTGGGATTAGTGGACCTGTTTATGTGATCTGCGGACCGGATTAATGCGGGCCGAACCAGATTCCTGGTCTCGGTGCTGGCCTTCAGGAGGGGATACGCCCGGTTATATAAGCGGGATTATGTAATTCCCGCCGGGCAGGCGGTCAGCTGGTGCCCGTGTGGTGCTGGTGCTCGTCGCCGGGCGGCTGGTGGAGCCGGTGCATAGGGCCGGGGCGGAGCCGGTAGCGGAGGCGGCGGTGGCTGTCGCGGCCGGGGAGGACTTCGGCGAGTCCGTGCCGGGAGAGCTGGAGCAGCTTCGCGGACGCGCGCGGGCCAGGGATGCCCATCAGGCGGCCGGCGGTGGCGGTGTCGATGACATCGCCGGAGTGGCCGTCGAGGAGCATCGCGTGCAGGAGCTGGTGATGCCAGGTGACCGCGTACTCGTCGCGCTCGTCGGTCTGGTCAGGCAGCACGAGCCCTTCCACTAGCTCGGTGATCCCGGCGAGGCGCTGCTCGAGCACGGCGACGCGGCGGGCGAGGTGCATGTCTGCGGGCGGTGCGGGCGGTGGCGGCGGGTTGAGGAGCCGCTGCACGATGCTGGTCATGGGTCAGGCGAAGTTGGTTTCGAGGCGGTCCAGGAGCATGCCGAGGGTGGACGCGGCGGCTATCTCGCGTTCGTCGCGGGTGCAGGTCCACCACTCGCCGAACCGGAACGTGTCGGCGAGGCGGATCGTGTCGCTCGGGTGGGCGGCGAGCCACGCTTTCTTCCGCGGTACCTGGTCGTCCGTTGCCACTGTGGTGTCCGGTGTCCGGCCTGGTAGTCCCATGCTGCCTGTCCCCCTCGTGCGTGCTCGTGGTGGCCGTCCCCGTCTTGCGGTTGGCGGGGACGGCTGCGCGCCGGGCAAGTCAGGGTGGCAGCCCGGTGCCGCGTCCGTCACCCTACGCTCTTATGATGCTCTTGTGAAGCATCTGTAGAGCTATACGATAGCTACCTGGCAAGTTTATGCAGGTCAGGGGTAGCTATCGTGTCGCTCGTGAGTGATCTTGAAGCGCAAGGCGGCCGTGATGCCGACCTCGCCTATATGCGGGTCGCTGACGACATCACCGCCCGCATCAGGTCCGGCGAGCTGGTGCCCGGCGCGCGGATCAGGTCTGAACGCGACCTTGCCGAGTACTACGAGGTCGCTTACGGCACAGTCCGCCGCGCCATGCAGGTGCTCCGCGACCGCCACCTGATCGAGACCATCCAGGGACGCGGCACGTTCGTCACCGGACAACCGGACGCCCCGCCAGCTCCGGGGAGCTAGACGGGGCGTCGCGGTGTCTCGTCAGTAGTGCAGGTGCTTCGGGGCGGCATCGCGGACGATGCGGATGGGGATACCCGCGGAGACGGCCTGCGCGGACACGAACGTGTCGACGCCGGGAAACCGCTGTTTCTTCAGCCCGTACCTGATGCACCGGTCAATCAGCCGTTTCGGCAGGAACGTGCAGCAGAACGACGTGTTCGTCGGGTGCTCCGGTAGTTCCTGCGTCGGCGTGCCGTCGAACACCGACCACACCCACGCCGCCCGCATCGTCGACTTCGGCCAGAGGCGGGCGGGGGCAGCGTGAACAGCGTCCGGTTCGGCGGTGACCGCGCGGAACATCATCAGCAGGTCGTGAGGGTCTATCACCACGTCCCCGTCGAGGATCAGCATCCCGATCGAGCTGGGTGTCCGCAGTTGCTCCCACGCTGATGCGAGGGCCAGCCCCTTGCGGCCGAACGGGTGCGCCGGTTCAGGGCCGACATGGATCGTGTGGAGGCGGACTGCGGGCAGGTGCAGGGGAATCGCAGTGTGATTCCAGTTGACTTGGCACACGAGCATGCCGGGCATCAGGGTGCCCCCTGCCGGGTGAGGGTGGCCTCGTGCACCCGGCCGAGGTGGTCACGTACCCGGCGTGCTCTCGTCTCCCCGACCCGCAGTGTCCGGCGGATCGACCGAAGCGACGGCACCGGGGCACCCGCGGCCACGTCGGGGAACGCGGTGTCAGCGGCGATCAGGAGCGGGTCGGGGGCGGTGTCCTCGCCGCGCGGGGACACATCCGCGTCAGGGAGGGGCACGCTCGCCCGCTGGATGATGCGCTTGAGGACGGTGAGGCCGAGCCACAGCGCGCAGAACGCAGACAGCGGCGGCACGGCCGCCGTCCCGCGTGACTGGAGATCGTGAGCGGCGACGTGGCCGACGTTCCCGGCGACGGACACGGCCAGGCCGAGGAGCGCGACCACCCACGCCCCGGCGCGCTCGCGCCGGGTCCACCGGTCCACCATCGCCAGGAACAGTGTCAGCTCTCCGGCCACGATGAACGCGTCGACCTGCAACGGAAACGCAGCCTTCCAGAACCCGTCCAGGCTGTGGTGGCCCGCCCACAGCCACAGCCCGCGGTAGGACTCCGCAAAGGACGCGGAGGACGCGGCGGTGATCACTGCCGACAGTCCGGCGAGGGCCGCAGCGCGGAAGACGCGCAGCACGCCGCCCGGCTCGACCGGCGGCATGTCTGGCACCGGATGCGACTTCCGGTGCGGCCAGCGCGGGCGCGGGAACCGCGAGAGGAGCGTGTCACCGGTCATTGCGCGCCGCCTCCCCGAACGCCGCCAGCGCGGAACCGGTGAGCGCCCACGCACCGTACGCGGGCCCGGTGCCGGGCTCGTCGATGTCGAAGTACACGAACCCGGCGAGGCCGTCACCGCGCACGCCCGTCTCGAGCTGGCCGAGCGCGCGGACCTGCCCGGCGGAGGGACGGGCGCCGGTCTCGGAGATCAGCACGGGGCGGCCGGTGAGCTTGCGGACTGCCGTGATGGTCGGCCCGAACACCGACGCGAACGTGTCGGACGGGACGCGGAAGTACCCGTCTATGCCCACCTCATCCACGTAGGCCGCGCCCGGCCACAGCGACGCGAGCTGCGCTGACCCGCTCCACAGCTGGTTGACGATCCACACGAACAGCACGTTGGTGACGCCCATCGAGCGGAACACGTCGACCACGTGACGCCACGCGGCAGTGTAGGCGGCGGGCTGGCCGCTCCACGGGTACCAGTCGCCGTTGGCCTCGGGGGCGAAGGACACGAGCGCCCCGTCTTCCTGCTTGCGGATGCTGTAGGCCACGCCGCGCAGGTAGGCGTCCGCCCGGCCGTCAGCGATCGCTGAGAGGCTCACGCCGTAGGGGTCGAGTTCGTACAGCGGCACCGTCCCGCGTGCTTCGTCCAGCGCGGTCTGACGCGCCGGGAGGGGTTGACCCCAGCGGACGGCGTGAACGGCGATCGAGGGACGGCACCCGCAGGTGACGTCGAACGCGGGCAGGTCGTCAGTCACGACCCCTATGGCAGGGTCGGGCAGGTCGTCGGCGACGGTGACGCGCGGCGGACTGTGGTGTCCGGCTGGCCGGGGCGGGGGCGTGCTGCTGGCCGCGTGGGCGCATGCGGCGACGGCGAGAACGACGGCCACGGCGGCAAGAGCCTTCCTCATGATTCCTCCAGGGTGATTTCGGGGCCGTCCTGCCTGGTGCCCCAGCCGGTACGCCAGCAGGTGAGCGCGCCGTACCAGCGCCAGGCGCGGAGCACGGTGTAGGACCAGACGACGGCGAGGGGCGCGAGCAGCCACGTCAGCAGCCGGGACGCGAACCGCTCGTCGTTCCTGCGGATCGTCAGGTACCGGAGGTTGAGCGCGTAGCCGAGCAGCACCGGCACCAGCAGGAATGTCCACGAGAACCGGTGCTCGACCGGGTCCACGGCGTACAGGTCACCGAACACGCCGAGCGTGGTTACCGCCATGATCCAAGTCGCGAGATGCCACCAGTAGGCGTAACCGCGCATCGGCAGATAGCGGAACCTCCACCAGGAGCGGATGAAGCTCCCGCGCATCCACCGGAGGTACTGGCGGCGGTGGTGGGACATGCGCTCGGGCATCGCGGCGAACGCGACCGCGCCCGTCGCCTGCACGGTCCGGCCCCGCAGCAGCGCATGCAGGGTCAGCATCGAGTCGTCGGAGAACTCCACGCCCCTGCCGAGGAACGTCTCTCCGGTGTAGGCCGGGAGGGCATCGCGGACCACGCCGGAGCGGTAGGCGGCGAGGCACCCGGAGTTGACGAGCACGCAGCCGAGCACCGACAGGGACGCGCGGACGGTGAGCTGTGTCGACACGTACAGCAGGTCGGTGACCCGTGCGAGCAGCGACGACCGGTTGTTGGCCGCGAGCACGAGCCCGGCGACCGACTGCACGCGAGGGTCAGCGAACGGGACAAGCAGGTTCTCAATCGCGTGCGCGTCGAGGATCGAGTCCGAGTCGACCGTGATGAACACGTCGGCGTCAGGGTCTGAGCGCATGGCGACGGCGTGCGCGTGGCGCTTCCCCCGGTTGGCGGGGGTCTTCACCCATATGGTGCGCACGCCGAGAACCGCGGCCGCCATCTGGAAGCCGTCGCGCACCGCGCTGTACTCGGCTTTGTCCGACCCGTCGTCGACAACGGCTATGCGCCCTGGCCGGCGGGTCTGGTCGAGCATCGACTGAAGGGCGCGGGCGAGGATGGCGGGATCTTCGTTGAACACGGGAACGACGAGGGTCACGCCGAGCCTGCCCAGGCGGGCGCGGTCAGGCGGCGTGACTGCGCGGGGGCGGTCGAGGGCGCACAGGATCAGCTGCCACGCCAGCAGCCCGAACGTGGCGGCGTAGACGAGCGCGACCGTTCCGCCGTGGCCGTCGGCAAGCGCGCGGGCGCCGGTGACGTGCTTCGCGGCCCATGCGAAGGCGATCAGCACGAGCACGATGCTCACGGCCAGGGCGCGGCCAGCCGAGACGGCAGCCGACAGGTCTACGGCACGAGCGGGCTCTTGCCGCGCCTCCACCCGAACCGGATCGCCAGCGCCGTGAACGTGACGGCTCCGGCCGCGTACCCCGGCACCCTGAGCAGGTCGAGCAGGACTAGGGCGTGATGCATTCTGGTCTCTCCAGTCTTCGGTGACTTCCTCGATCCACGCGCCGATCTCGTCGGCCGCGGGCAGCGGCTGAGTGTCGGCCTGGCCGAGTGCGGGCAGCGGCTTGGTGTCCGCGGTCATGCGTGCCTCCGGTTCCGGTACGCGCCGAAGTCGGCCACGCCTGACGGCAGGCCGCCCGGCTTCCGCCTGGCAGGCTTCGGGGTGACCTTCGCGACCGCCTTGCGCGACTGGGCGTCGCTGATCGCGAGGGAGTGAATGTAGGTCTGGGTCGTGAGCAGGTCCGCGTGCCGCAGCAGCCGGCGCACGGTCTCAAGGTCGGTGCCCTTCGCGACGAGTTCGGACGCGAAGTGGTGGCGGAGCTGGTGCGTGCCGTTGGTGCGGCCGGGGGTCATGCCCGCGGCCGACACTGCGGTGCGCCAGATCCGCGTGAAGTACGACCGGTCAAGCGGCGTGCCGTTCACGCCCGCGAACAGCAGACGGAATGTCTCGCGCGTCCCGTCCGCCGTGTCCCACGGGAGCGTGACCGCCGCCGTGCCGAACCGCGCCAGATGACCGTCAAGCGTCGCCTTCAGGTGCCGGTCCAGGGGCAGGCATCCCGATGAGCCCGCTTTCGGCGGCGCCCATACCAGCGTCCCGGCGGCGCGCTTGACCTGACGCCGGACGAGGACGCTGCCCCGCTCCAGATCCTCGACGGCGAGCGCGGACATCTCCGACAGGCGCAGGCCGAGGCCCTGCCCCACGTCGGCCATCGCCTGGTACCGGGACGGCAGGCCCTCCCGCACCTTGGCGCACGTCGCCGCCGTCCACGGAACGATCAGGGACCGCTTCCGCCGCGTCCGGCGCTCCGGTTCCGGTGTGCCGTGTTCCCCGGTCGCGGTGTTCCACGCTTGGGTGGCTGCTGCCGTGCCGCGCAGGGCGAGTTCCGCTTCCTTCGGCGTCTCGGCTCTGGCGAGGCTCAGCGTGGCGGCGAGGCTGCCGTCTGCGAGATCACTGGTCTCCGGCGGCAGGCCGAGCGGGTGCGCGGCGAAGTCGCCGAGCCGCGCCCACCACTCGTCGTAGAACCCGGCGACCGCGTCGTCAACCTCGTCCACGCTCCCCGTGAACGGATTCAGGCGCCGCGCCATCAGGGCCGCACCTCCCTGGCACCGATGCGCTTGGAGACCTGGTCAGCGCGGCGGGCGAGCTGAGCCCTGATCGCGGCCTCGTCCGGGACCGTGGCCTTCGCGGGTGCCTGCGCGGCGATGCTGTCGGTGAGCTGGCGGACCTGCACGGCCAGCCGGTCGCGTTCGGCGACCACCGCGTCAAGGTCCGCGCTGATGCTGGCACGGGCGACGGGACGGCGCCGGAGCCCGGCCCAGTAGCCGCCCCCGGCGACGGCGGCCAGCAGCAGCAGTTCGGGCAGCACGCGGAAGAACACGACCGCCACGACCAGGACCGCCAGGCCGATAAGCACGGGATGACGGCGGGAACGGCGGTACGCCCGGCGCGTCATGACTCACCGTCCGCGGTGCCGAAGGTTGCCTGTAGCTGCTCGTGCAGCAGGTCGTACATGGATGCCATCGCCGCATCGGCGGAGTGGTCGCCGCACTTGACGCCCTCGGGCAGCTCGCCGCAGTCGCGACAGTAGCCGTCCTCGTATTCACGCCGGCAGCTGGCGGCTTCTTCGAGCGCGTTCAGCAGGGTTCCGCGCAGCTGGCCGGGGTCAAGGCCGGGCGGAAGGGGGATCACCAGAGCCGGGGGCTGCACGTACGGGTGGCCGCCAAGTCGCTCGATGATGCTGATCAGGTCGTTGACGTAGTGCTGGAGCGCGCCGGTCGCGCACGCGAACAGGTAGCCGGATGACGGCGCGTCAGCGGTGCCCTGGTCATCCTGGGACCGGAACCATGCCCGTAGCGCGCCGTCGCCGCAGGCGGCGGCGAGGCCGCGGGCCCTGGCCATTACGGTGCGGTCGCCGGGGGTGAGATCGTTCACCGGGCACCGTCCGTCAGCCGCTCGACCATGCGGGCAAGCTCGGCGAGCATGCCCTGGGCGCGGCCGAGCGCGGACGCGTGCATGGCGGCGAGGTCGTCACCGTCGCGGGCGATGTGGTTTCCGGCGGGGCTCGTCCAGGCGCGGAAGTCCTCGGTGGTCTCGCATGCGGCCAGGCGGCGCGCGGAGTCGAGGAGGTTCTCGTCGTAGGCGCTGATTGACGCGGAGATCGCGGCGGAACGTGCGGTCAGGGCGGCGTCGTCGGCGAGAAGCCGGGCGAGCGGGCTGTCAGTGGCGGGGGTTATCGTGGTGGTCATGGGCGAGGCTCCGTCTCGCTCGGGACCTCGCCGACTTCCAGGGTCGGCGGGGTCCAGTTCGTCTCTGGACTGCCGACAACCCGCGTCGCTTATTTAAAGTGTGGGGTTGCCGACACTTTGATTATTCCGCATAATCTCTTGCATGGCAAGTCCTACGCACGCACTGAGGCTGGTGCGGATCTCCGACGCCCGCGACGATGACACTCACGGTGTCGACGGCCAGGGTGCCGACCTCCTAGAACTCGGCGGCCGGATCGGCTGGAGATTCGGGCCGCCGGAAACGCACCTGCTCATCGAAAACGACACGTCGGCATTCAAGCGGCGCATGGTCTGCCGTGTCTGCCTCCGCCCCCGCCGTGAATGCTCCTGCTCGGGCGAAGCGAAGGAGACAGTACTCCGTACCTGGCGGCCCAAGTTCCGGCTCGCCCTCGACATGCTCCGCGACGGGCGCGCGGACGGGCTTATGGCCGTCGACCTCGACCGGGCATGCCGAGACCCCCGCGACCTCGAAGACCTCATCGACGTGGTGGAATCCCGCAGGCCGCGCATTCCCGTGGAATCGAAGACCGGGAGCCTGAGACTCGCGAACGATGCCGACGTGACGATGGCGAGGGTGATGGTCAGCATCGCGAACAAGTCCAGCCGCGATACCAGCCGCCGCGTGTCAGGAGAACAGCGCAAGAACGCGGCAGCGGGAAAGTACCGGGGCGGCCGTCGCCGGTACGGGTGGGAACCGGACGGGGTGACGCCGCGCAGCTTCGAGCAGGAGATCGTACGCTGGGCTTCCGAATCCGTGCTGGCGGGCGTATCGCTGCGGTACCTCGTCCGGCACCTGACCGAGCACCACGTGCCCACCGTGACCGGCGCCGAGTGGAGCACGAGCACGCTGCGGGATATCCTGCTCCGCGCCTCCAACGCTGGCCTGTCGGTCTGGACTGACCCGGAGACAGGGAAGCGGCACGAGTATGCCGCCCAGTGGGAGCCGATCATCCCCGCCGACCAGTGGCGCGCCATCGAGGCGATCCTGACCGACCCCGCCCGGCGCACCACGCCGGGCAACAAGCCAAGGTGGCTCGGATCGCTGCTCTACCACTGCGGCGCCTGCGAACTGGACGGCAGGCCACAGGCCGACGCCAAAGGGCATTCCTACGTCGTGGTATCCGGCGGCCGGGCAGACAACCCGACCTACCAGTGCCGTGCAGCGTCACGGGGTATCTCGCACCTCCGGCGGACAGTGCGGCCCGTCGACGACTTCGTGGTGCGCGTGATCACCGGCAGGCTTGCCCAGCCCGACGCCGCGGACCTGCTGCCCCAGGACGGCCGGCCGGACATCGACGTGGCCGCGCTGCGGAAGGAAGCCGCCGCGCTGCGCGAACTCCTCGACGAGCAGGCCCGGCTGCACGCCCGCCGCATCATCGACGGCCGCCAGCTCGAAGCGGGATCGGCGGAGCTGCGCGGCAAGCTCGATCAGGTCGAACAGCAGCTCACCGACGCGGCGGGCACGTCGCCGCTGGCAGGCATCGCGGGCAGGCCGGACGCGGCGGAGATCTGGAAGGGCCTGGACCTCGGGCGGAAGCGGGAGATCGTCAAGGCGATGGTGACCGTCACGCTGCTGCCAGTCGAGAAACTGTCGGGGAGAGTATTCGACCCGGACACGGTAAGGATCGAACGGCACTTCACAATGCCCGGCGAGTGAATCGATTAATGCTGTCCATGACGCGAGTGTCAGGTACGGATGGGGTGTAGCCGCTGGTCATAATATGTGACCCTGCCGTAGATATATGCATTGTATAAGCGGATTATGCATTTGATTAATCGTCGGCTTGACAAGAAAATTACAGCCGCGTAAGTTCGGCAGCCAATTACGGAGGTAACCGATGTCAGCAGTCCCGACAGACACTCGCGTGACGGTACGGGTAGAACGCGACCTGATCGAGCAGGCGCGGCAGCGATCGGGTCTGATCGCCGCCCCGATCGCACAGCTTCTCCGCGCTGCCCTGATGGAGCTGGCCGGGCTGCCTGACCCGCATGTCCGCTCAGCGCGACGGCGCGGCCCCAAACCGAAGATGAAATGAGAACGGCGTCCCTGCCCAGGACGCCGCACTCTCAACCGCTGCTTCCCAACCCGAAAGGAAAGCTCGTGAATGAGCTTACTTCAACGCCTGACTACGAGACTTGGCTAGCCAAGCAAGACGCACGGGAGGCCGAGTTCGCCGCATCCCTGGGGATGCCCCTTGACGAATGGTGGTACCTGGGCGAATGCGCCGCTATCGCCGGGGACGACACCGAACTTACCGTGGACCTGGCCACGGTCCCGGTGCTCCAGTCCATCGCCGCCGAAGAAGCGGGACGGCCAGCTGAGGAGCACGACCCGGCGTACTGGCAGCGGAGGTTCAGCGACGCGTACCGCCGCCAGGCCGAAGACCACGCTGCCGCCGCTACGCTCACCCGGCCTGCACCCCCACGGCCAGGACGGGCAGCCACACGGCCACGCACCCCACGGAAGTCCCCCCGGCGCGGCGGAACCAAGACCACGCAGGATCCCGGCGACGACGGCGGAGACCCAGACCCAGTCGTCGACCTCGTTCAGCGCCGTGTCGATGAATTGACCGACCCCGCTAGCTGGCCGATGTCCGGTGCGCTGCGGGCACGACTCGGGCAGCTCTTGGGGGGTGCCCGATGAGCGGTGAGAACTTCCGGTGCGGACATCCCCGGACTCCCGAGAACACCGCCCCTGGCGGCAAGACAGGACGCTGCCGCACCTGCAAGCAGGAGGCCGGCCGCCGGTTCACGGCCAGGAATCTTGACCGTGAGCGTGCCCGGAAACGTGAGCTGGCCCGCCGCCGGAAGGCCGCCCGGCTCGCTGAGCGGCCGGAGGCCGGTCAGTGACCGGCCCCGACCCGATCGACGAGGTTCTCCAGCGGCTTCAGGGCGTCCGGAAGCAGGGCGGCTACTGGAAAGCCAAGTGCCCGGCTCATGAGGACCGCAACCCGTCGCTAAGCGTGGCACGCGGCACCGAACAGCCCGTGATCCTGAAGTGCCAGGCTGGCTGTACCTCGGACGACATCATCGCCGCAATCGGTCTCGACTGGCAGTCGCTATGCACCCCGCAGGATAGCCAGCAGCCGAAGGCCGGAACCGTGATCGCCGAATACCGGTACTTCGATGAGAGCAGCACCCTGCTGTTCGTCAAGGAACGCCGGTTCCCGAAGGACTTCCGCGTCAAGTGCCCGGACGGTCGCGGCGGCTGGACATGGCAGCTCGGGAAGACCCGCCGGGTTCTCTACAACCTGCCGCAGGTGGCCGAGGCGATCCGCGGCGGCCAGATGATCTACGTCACCGAAGGCGAGAAGGACGCCGATGCGGTGACCCGTGCCGGTGCCGTCGCCACCTGCAACTTCGACGGTGCCGCGAAGGCCGGGCAGAGGACCAAGGTTCGTGCCGAGTACGCGGGCATGCTGGCCGGCGCGAGCAGCGTCGTAGTGATCGCCGACGACGACGAGCCGGGCCTGGCCCATGCCCGCGAATGGGCGCGTCTCCTCGCCGGGCAGGTCAGCTCCGTGCGGATCGTGAAAGCCGCCGAGGGCAAAGACGTCTATGACCATCTCGTGACGCACAGACGGCAGCTGGACGAGTTGGTGCCCGTGCCGGATGAGCCGGTGGTACCGGCCGCCTCTGGCAGCCCTGCGGAAGCGACCGCCGATCAGTGGGAAGATCCCCTCCCGTTCACTGGGCAGGCCGCTCCGCTGCCCGAGTTCCCCGTCAACGCGCTGCCTGCCTGGATGGCGGACATGGTCCAGGTGGTCGCGCGGTTCTTCGACACCCCGCCGGACGTGGCCGCGTTCGCCATGCTCGGCGCGGTATCGGTCGCGACCGCGCGCCGCGCATGGATCAACGCGCGGGGACAGCGGGAACCGGTCAACCTCTACCTGCTGACCGCGCTCGACTCCGGATCACGGAAGTCCGGCCCCTTCAAGCTGATGGCCATCGACCCGCTGACCGCAGCACAGCAGCGGCTCCAGGAGGAAGCCGAAGCCCGGCCGCTGCCGAAGGGGCTTGATGACACACCGGTTATCCGGCTGTTCACTACGTCGGCGACCCCTGCCGGGCTCCGCGACCTGGCCGCGCGGCCGCATCACGGCATGGACGGCAAGCCCACCCAGCGCATCGGCGTGATCTCCGACGAGGGCGGCATCTTCCAGGAACTCGCGGGACGGTACAGCGGCCAGGTGCCAGACCTTGACCTCGTCCTGTCCGGATGGAACGGGTCACCTTACACGGCGGACCGGGCGACCAAGGTCGTCCTGCCGATGAATGAGCCGGTGCTGACGATGAGCCTCACCGTGCAGCCCCACGTGCTGAAGAAGGCGGCCGGTGAAGAGTCGTTCGTGGCGCGCGGGCTGCTGGCGAGGTTCCTCTACGGGCTGCCGCCGGATGTCGTCGGCCACCGCGGCAACCAGCGCACCCCAGTGCCGGAACGGGTGGCCGCCCTGTACCTGAAGAACATGGTGGACCTGCAAATCAGCTACGCGGACTATGGCCGGTATGAATGGTCGCTGAGCGATGACGCGTACAAGATATTCCATGACGCCGAACAGGTACTGGAGCCGAAGCTGGCTCGCGGCGCGCTGTACGGCGGAAACGACGGAATGCGCGAGTGGGCAAGTAAGTACACCGGCCAGCTACTACGCATCGCCGGTATTCTCCACGCCGCCGGGCACCCTAACGGGGGTGTGCCTAACAGGATCAGCGAAAGCACAATGCAGAATGCGCTGACGCTAGGGGAGTATTTTCTCGCGCACGCTGAAGCGACATTCGGATTCATGCGGGCTGACCCGAACGCGGAAGGTGCCGGGGAAATACTCCGGTGGCTTGCGGATATCGACTGGACCGCGCAGCCGTTCGCCGGGCGTGGCCCTCGCCACGTGACCAAGAGGGAAGTGAGCAAGTTCGTCTGGCGGTACCGGAACGACCCGGACGGGGCACTCATGGCGCTCCGGCTGCTGGAAAAGCACGGGTGGGTCACCATCACCTACGGTGTTCGCCAGTCCGTGCAAGTGGGAGTTCATCCCAAAACCTCGGCACTTCTCGGCACTACGAAAAATCCGGGAGTTTTCGCAGCTCAGGATACCCGAGGAACCGCCGAGAACGGTCTCGGCACATCCTCGGCAGGTCTCGGCACTACGACCGACCTGCCGAGAACCGCCGAGGAACCGCCGAGACCGTTCTCGGCACATCAGCACCCTTATTCACCAGCAGAAACGTCACCGAATCGGCGTAGTGCCGAGAGTGCCGAGGATTTCAGCGGAACACCTAGCGCCGAGACGCATGCGACTACCGAAAGTGACGACACCTCATGGGTGCAAGACGCTCCGGTCGGGCTCGACGACGCCATCGAGCCCACGTTCGGGGACTGGCCGGATGAGTCTCCCGGCGCCGCCGCGAACCCGTGCCCGGTGCGGCACTGCCCCAAGCCCGGCAACCCCGCATGGGGCGGCTACTGCCGCACCCACCGGCCCAAGGAATACCGCAACAAGAAAGGCAGCGGCCGGTAATGTCGAATCTCGACAAGGTGAATACCCGCACGCTTAATTCATGCTGTGTCGCCACGGTTCACGCCCGGCCGGGTATCGGCGCGGAAGACGACACGACAGAATGCCGGTGCGGTAAACAGCTCACCGTCATGCAAGGAATATGGACCAGCGAAGGAAACAGCAATGACCAATAGCCCGCAGCTCGACATTGAGCTAGCCGTGTTCGAGTTCATTCACAAGGCGCGGCTGCACACGGACGGCGACCTCGCCGGAATAGAAGGACTCGCGGCAAACATCAGCCACACTCAGCAAACCCGTACCAGCACGGCTAAGGAAATGTCCAGGTACCTGCTCGCTGCCGTCCGCATGGCCGCGCTGCTAGCCCAGCAGATCGAGACCAGCTACACACCGCGGACATCCGGCTCTGACCTCTGGACCGACCTCGAACACGTCATCAGGGAGCGGCACCAGTGACCGCCACGCCGGAGGCAGACACCGCGTTAGGGGACTGCCACCGGCACACGGGGAGCAGGATGCGCGGGGGGATGGATCTGGGTTTCCGGGTGCGGGAAGTAGACGCGCAGCTCCCGCGCGTCTTCCTCGGCGAAAAAGAACCGCCGGAGGATTTCCTCCAGTGGCCAGGATCGCTCGGGCTGGATGACCTCGATGCCCAGCACGTTGCCCGCAGGGTCAAGGTCGACGAGCGTCCCGCTGTCAACCTGCACGGTGCGCGCCGCCGGGCCTTCGCCCAGCTCGATGTAGAGAGCGTTGGCGTCGAGGTCGTAACGCTGGCTGATCATGTCGTTGTCTCCTCGCTGTCGGGCCAGGCAGCCGTGATTATCCGCTCATGGTCAGCGGTGATGCACACCTTCAGTGTGCGCGCTCCGCGGGAGTTGTCATCCCCCGGAACAAGCCCGTGAATCCACATTGTGCCCGGTTCGCCCGGCGTACGCCGTATTTCGCGGGTAAGTGCAGTGAAGATCTGCTCCTCAGTAATTCCTCGCCTAGCCATCCGCTGCCGCACATGAACGGTCAGCTCAGGCCGCGGGCCGGACGGCCTAGGCATGGCCGGGTGCGCCGGAAGCTCCGACCAGGACGGCGGTAAGCGTGATCGACTTCTTGAACTCCCCGTCGATGGACAGCTCAAGGGAATAATCGCCGATGGCGGGCACCGGAAGCAGGAAGTTGAACGCCATTGAAACGCCGAAGGGTCGGCCGGGAAGCGGAAGCGGCTGATCCGCCGCCGCGGGAGCGATGGAGCCGGAAACTTGAGTGAGGCGCTGCCCGTCTGCATCCTGGTAAATCAGCTCTATGTGATGCGGGTAACGGGCTTCGGCTACGTCGATCAGTATCCGCAGGCCGACGCCAACCGGACGTGCCGTGGGCACAGCTGGCACCAACATCGCATCTACCCCGGCGGCGATCATGTGCAGCATGCCGCCTTCGGCGCGGACGTAGTCCGCAGCAACCATGAAATCAAGCTCGGGCATAGCCTATGATCCCCCTAACCGAAAATGCGCAGGCCCCACGGTAGCGGCATCATGACGCACCGCGGGGCCGTTTTATGCTGGACGGCTGACCTGGATAGTCAGCCCGCGAGCGGGCGCCGCGCTATCCCCACAACCGCGCCCGCCAATCCAGTGGCTGCTGGGCGGCTTCCCGTTCGGCGCGGACCTCGTCGACCTGGCGGGACAGCTCGCCGACGCGGCGGCGCTCGGCGGCGGCGTCGACCTCTTCGCGGCTGCGGAGCTGGCCGTAGTCACTGGCCTAGACCACTGGTCTAACCTGTTTACCCAGCGTAAATCACATTTTGTTCATCTTGGTATCTCAAATACGGTATGCCACGGATGCTAGGATTACCCGCATGATGGCGGAACCCACATCGATCAAGGTCAGCCGGGACACCGTCCTCGACTTGCAGCAACTCCAGGTCGACCGCACCCGGATCACCCGGAAGCGGCCGACCCTCGATGAACTCCTACGGCTGCTGATCGACAGCTACAAGCGCGCGGCCACGGCCGCCAGCCCCGAGAGGACACGCTGATGGCCGTCCGCAAGGCCCGTTTCCGGCTGCCGTCCCGCATCGCCGGAGTGCTGGGCAACCAGACCGCTGCTGCGGCCGAACGCAAGCCGGTGCCGACAGCGACGAGCGCGCCCCCGGTCACCGGGAGCGCCGCGTCACCGGGAGGCACGCCCCAGGCAATGCCCCTTACCCGCGTGATTGTGCAGCCCACCTCCAGCCAGTACGTCACGCTCGGCAGCGATGAGCTGGAGCCGATCTGGACCGCGGACGGCGCGGGCATCCCGGCCACGTCCTACGGATCATGGGGACAGGTCGTCCCCGCGGGCAACCCGCACCCGCGGCACCAGCGGCCGGTACGCGCGCCGATCGCGGGCAGCTCCGCCCAGCGGGGACCGAGGTACTGACGTGACCGCGATCGGGATGGGGCTCGTCTACCTCAGCTACACGGGCGTGCTGTGGGGGGTCGCGCTCATCCAGGGGAAGAACTTGGGGATCAAGACCCTGTTCTCGTCGGCGTGGCCACCGGACGTGCCCAGCGCCAGCACCACCAGCACCAACAGCAGCACCACCAAGCCGAACCCGAAACCGCCGAAGGGCGGAGCAGGGGCGCAGGGAACGAACTCGAACATCCTCCCGACCCCCACCGGCTACCAGACCAACACCTCAGCGAACTACTTCGGCGGGTGATCAGATGAACGGCCTGTTCGTCCTCGCGTGGTTCACCGGCGAGGCGATCATCACCTACCGCTCGGTCAAAGAGCAGCACATGCCCCCGTCTCCCCGTCAGCTTCTCGTCGCGTCCGGCCTGTTCATCGGGTGCGCGATCGTGGCCGAGTACCAGCCTGCCCGCGCGGCCGCGACGGCGTTCGCGTGGGCCGTCGACCTCGCCGTGCTCATGCAGGTGCTACCGGGTTCCAAGACCCCGGCGGCGATCACGCCGGACTCGAAGGCCGCGGGCTGGTCGGGTATCGGGCTGGCGGGAAACACGGTGATCATCCCGGACGGCACCGCCGCGTCGGCCGTCGATGCCAGCACGAGCACCAGCACGACGACCGGGACGAACACCAGCGGCGCCGGAGCTGGCGGGAACACGTCGGCCAACCAGCAGGCAGCCCAGCAGGTGATCAGCGACAACGCCAGCCAGTTCAACGGGTGGGGCAGCGGCTCGCAATGGTCGTGCCTCCAGAACCTGTGGAACCGTGAAAGCGGCTGGTCGACTTCGGCGACCAACCCGACCTCAGGCGCCTACGGCATCGCCCAGAGCCTGCACGGAACCCAGGGCGGCCAGGGCGGCAACGAGTACAACGCCAGCGATCCCGAAGGACTCACCACCGCGCAGCTAGCCGGCGCGAACGCGGGAAGCGCCGCCGACCAGATCCTCTGGGGCCTGAACTACATCCTGTCGACGTACGGCAGTCCTTGCTCCGCGTGGGCTCACGAGCAGTCGAACGGGTGGTACTGATGTCACTGCTTCCCACGCACTGGTACTACAACACCGAGTCGGGGCAGCTTACGCAGGGCAACAACCTCGAAAATCTCGGGAACAACCTCGTCGGGGGCGCGGGCTGGCATGAGCTGAACATCCCCGGCAGCGCGACCTCCGCGCAGGCAGCGGCAGCGGCCAAGGCCGAGTTCCCCAACGGGACGCCGCCGACGACCGCGGGCATCACGCCGAAACGGGTCCTCAGCAACGCGGCCAGCGAGGCGGCGCAGGCAGTGACGGGCAGCGGCAGCAGCGGCACGTGCCTGTGGAACCTGCCCGTCGTCGGGTGCGCCATGACCAAGACCGAGGCCCGCGCGCTGATCGCGGGCCTGATCATCGGCGGGTCTGCCGTCGTCGGCCTGATCGGACTTATGCTCCTGGTCGCCGAGGGCTTCCAGCGGTCGGGGGCCGGGCACGCCGCCGGGGGCGCTCTCGAGACAGCGGGCGCGGCCCTCGCGGTAGTCCCCGGTGCGGAAGGTGCCGGGCTCGCGCTCGGCGCGGCCGGGTCCGCAGCACGGCGCGCGGGCAGCAGCTCGGGCGCGTCGCAGTCGCTGCGGCAGCGGCGGCAGGCACGCGAGCAGCGGCAGGTGAACGCGCCCTCACGGCCCGGTCAGCCGCTGACCCAGCGGGAAGTCAGGCAGTCCAACGCCAACCGCCGCACCCTCGACCGGCAGCGGCGGCAGCAGGCAGGAGGGACCAACCCGTGACCGACCACGCGCGCGGCGCGGAGAGCCCCGTGGAGCCGTCAGCAGCGGTCGCGCCAAGTGAGCCGGGGAGTACCCGGAAAACGCCCTGTGGCCCCTGCGCCAAGCGCGCGGCGGCCTATGACGGGCAGCTCGCCGACCTCGCGGGGATGGTCGAGGCAGGGCAGGTTCGCGCGTTCCTGTGGGCCGGCGGCGCGCTCGGCGTCGCCCTCGCCGCCGCGTTCATGGCGGGTGCCGCGCTCTTTATCGTCCTCAAGGGCAGGGAGTAGGGGGCGGGCAGTGGCCAATGACCCGCTAGCCAGCGCTAAGGCGCAGCTGGCCGTAGCGCTCGCGCAGCTCAACCGGGCTGTTAACCCGCCCCCGCCTCCGCGTGGCGACGGCTTGCGGCGCCCCCTCAACGCGCCCCCGGCCGGGCAGGTCGCGACCGGCGTCCAGCCGGGCGTATCCAACGGCGTCGTCGTCGCCCACTACGTGATCATCACGGGGACGGCGGGCGGCGTCT
>Ga0307476_10001062_pt1 | contig 17581 bp, 14 predicted proteins | sample atmos_gasesECM2C_2_FD_203314 | JGI IMG/M metagenome (GOLD analysis project Ga0307476, IMG submission 203314) | Hardwood forest soil microbial communities from Morgan-Monroe State Forest, Indiana, United States - atmos_gasesECM2C_05 | ecosystem: Environmental > Terrestrial > Soil > Temperate... | reverse complement strand
CTCAGGGTTGCGGCCACCTGCTGATTTTGAGCCTCGAGGTAGCTCCCACTTAGGAACGCAGCGAGAACCGCGAATACGAAGCATGCCTGCCAACGCACTTTACGCAACATTGGTACCCTCCTGTGCTTCCTGACCGGCCGGTTCTAGCCGAGCTCATGCGGACTAGACCGCGGCCTTGGGTCCGACCGGGAAACGCACAACACGAAAGCAAACCCGAGCCGCGACATAGTGGGGCACGCCCTTAGCAAATAGCAAGCGTTTACAGGTAAGAAGAAGGGGATAAGAAGGATGATCGATTTAGTGGCTGGTTTTCTCCTTTGATTTCAGATGTTTCCGAAATCGTTAAGAAAAGGGAGAAAAGATGGTTCGCTTTGTGTTTTACGGTTGAACTCGCTTGGCCAGCCGCAGTAGTATCCTGAAAACAGAGTTCGCTCGCGACAGAATCCTGTTTGGTCACACCGTAGTGACGCTGTCGGAAGGCCGGAATCGATTGATACCAGAGCCCGTCGTTGAGAACTGGACTCCGTCCAGCGAACTAGAAAAAGGAGCAGTTCAGCAACAGCTGGAACGGCTGTTGGCCTCCACTCTTTTCCATTCCAGCAAACGCTATGCCCAGTTCTTGAGGTTCGTAGTCGCACGCACGCTGGAAGGCCACGGGCATGATCTGAAGGAGCGAATCCTCGGCATCGAGGTCTTTGACCGCCCGTCGGATTACGATACCAATATTGATCCGATCGTTCGCGTTACAGCCGCAGAAATCCGCAAACGCATTGACCAGTACTATCAGGATCCCAAGCACGGCCAGGAAATTCGGTTTTTCCTGCCGTCCGGTTCCTATGCGCCCCAGTTCTCCTGGCCGGGCCACCCGAACGGATTGGCAGTAGCCCCTCCCGCGCCACCAAACGGCTCTTCGGTTATCACTGAGACTGGGACTGAATCCGAAAAGGCCAAGTCTGTGTCGCATCGATGGATCTCTGCTAAAGGGCTTCTCCTCATCCTCGCGATCCTGGTGACGATTGCGGCGGCGGGCATCTGGTGGCGAGGATCCCGGCCGACGATCTTGCAAGAGTTCTGGGCACCCTTCGTGAAATCCCCCGATCCCGCCGTGTTCTGTATAGCCGACCAGGTGCAGTATGCAAGCATTCGGCTGCGCGATGCCGGCGACCCGCAAAAAGAGATTACTCTTCCCGACACTATGGTCACCGTGATCATTGACGATCTGAATCCTCTGGTGAACATCGCCGGGACCTTGCGCACGTATGGCAAGAACTATCGAGTGCTGGGGGAATCTACGACCAGCCTCACCGACCTTCGCCGCAACCCTTCCGTTTTCATCGGTGCCTTCGATAATACGTGGACCTTGCGGCTCACCTCGGCGCTGCGCTTCCATTTCGTGAATGATCCCTCGATGTCCAAACTCTGGATTGAAGATCGCGAGCATCCCGAGAAGCGGGAATGGCTGCTCGACCGTTCGCAGCAGAAGACGGAAAACTACAAAGACTACGCCATCGTTGCCCGGTTCATTCCGTCCGATACCGATCAGTATGCAGTGGTTGTAGCGGGAATCGGTCGCGGTGGAACTGTAGCGGCGGGTGAGTTTCTGGTCGACGAACATCGGATGCGAGAAATATTGGCGCACGCTCCCCAGGATTGGCAGACTAAAAACATAGAGATCGTGCTTGAGACCCAGGTGATCCAAGGCCGTTCCGGCCCCCCTCGTGTCAGAGCGATCCACATTTGGTGAATCATCCTTATGCCCCGTTACTTAAGGCGGGATCGATTCGCTATTGGATGACTGACGTGGAGTCGGCATTTCGGCTGTTATTCGCCGAACGATCGAGCACCCCTGTCATCAGTAACTTCACTGGCAACCCATTGGGGGATGTTCCGATAAGATTCGTGCGGCCAGATATCCCGCAACAAAAGCTTCAACCTGCCGGCAGCTTTCCACGACCGCTAGAATCGCTGCGACCTTGATCCTGCAAGCGCTATGCCCCAGTCTTGAGGTTTGTAGTCGGGCGCACGCCCGCCGGATTACGAACCGCTGGTAGGTCCAATGTGTTTCTTCGTGACATAGGATTTCGGCCCCTGTGCCCGGCGGACCAAATGATAAGGGAACCTGCTGCCGAATCCGACAAGCTGACGGAATCCGTGTGAAACACATGCAAATCGCAGTGATTAGGAAACTACACATTCCTAACGCCATGAGCGCAGATCAAGAAAGCAAATTTTTATGGGGTTCGCACGGGGCAATTCTGGACGAGGTTTTCTAATGCCGCCATGGAGGTGTGGCGGAACACCTCTTCCGAGTGTCGTAGCCGGGAACCAAACGAGATACGGTCCAGAAACGGGCTCCGAGGAAGTTGGCCAGATTGGTAACGGGAAGTCGGCTTCTCGCCAGCAATTCGACAGTTACCGCTAGGACGTTTGTCGGTACTGGTCGATCCCCGACGGATCGCTACCTTGATGTCGACAGTCCTCAATTCGCCCGTGCCTGCTTGAAATTTCTGGCGATTTCTCAAAACCTGTCGAAATGGCCTATTCCCACCCGTCATATATTTAAGCGCGCGAAGGTGCTTAAAATTGTTCCCACAGGAGAAAATCTGATGCAATTTGCCCTGCTGATCTACGAATCACCGGAAGCTTTTGCGGCCCGGAGGAGCGACGGAACCGACTCCTACACAGGTGCTTGGCGCGCATACCACAAGGCTCTGGTCGAATCCGGCAGCTACCTCGCGGGCGATCCGCTTGAAGCGTCGGAGACTGGAACGACGGTTCGGGTTAAGGACGGAAAGCGGCGCGTACAGGATGGCCCCTTCGCGGATACCAAGGAGCAACTGGGGGGATTCATAATCATGGAACTCCCCTCGCTTGACGCGGCGCTTGATTGGGCCGCGCGCTGCCCGACGGCTGCGACCGGTGCTGTGGAGGTCCGTCCCCTTGCGCCTGCAGCCAAGCACCGGATCATGTGATGAGCGGAAGCGGCCCCGAGAGTACTCATCGCGCGATCGAGCGGGTGGCCCGCGAGTCCTATGGTCGTCTCGTGGCCTATCTCTCCTCGCACACTCGCGACGTGGCTAGCGCGGAGGACGCTCTCAGCGACGCGCTGGTAGCTGCACTCAAAGCTTGGCCGGGAGACGGCGTGCCGCAAAATCCGGAGGCCTGGTTGCTGACGGCAGCGCGCCGCTCCTTTATCGATCTTGTGCGTCATCGACAAGTGGCCGTTGCAAGTGAGCCCACTCTCCAACTCCTGAGGGAGGAACACGAGGTGACGTTGCCGGCAGAGTTTCCAGATGACAGGTTGAAACTGCTGTTCGTATGCGCCCACCCAGCGATTGATCCCTCCATGCACACGCCGCTCATGCTCCAGACCGTTCTGGGCCTCGATGCGGCGCGTATCGCCCACGCCTTCCTGGTCTCACCGACGACGATGGGGCAGCGCCTGGTGCGCGCCAAGACGAAGATCCGCGACAGTGGCATTCAGTTCGAAGTCCCGCAAGAGCGCGAACTGCCGCAACGGCTCGACGCGGTGCTCGAAGCGATTTACGCCGCCTTTGGTATTGGCTGGGACGATATGGCGGGCGTCGATCAGAGCGGCCGGGAGCTCGCCGAGGAAGCGATCTGGCTCGGACGCGTCCTTCTTCAGCTAATGCCCCGGGAAGCAGAGGTTCGCGGACTGCTGGCTCTCATGCTCCACTGTGAAGCGCGGCGGCAGGCACGGCGGGGACCGGAAGGCCGCTATATTCCTCTCTCGGAGCAGGATTCACAGCAGTGGTCTCTGCCACTAATCGACGAGGCGGAACGCCATCTCACCGAAGCATCGAGTCGCGGCCGCAGCGGGCGCTTTCAGCTCGAGGCCGCGATTCAGTCGGTACACGCTGAGCGGGCGCGCAGCAGTCGGACTGAATGGGCTGCGATCGTCCTCTTCTACGAGCAACTGATCCGGATATCCCCGACGCTCGGGACGCGTACTGGATACGCCGCGGCAGTAGGCGAAGCGAAGGGACCTCAAGCGGGGCTGGCGGTACTGGACGCGATCGATCTCGAGTCCGTCTCGAGCTATCAACCCTACTGGGCCGTTCGCGCTCACTTGCTGCAACGGCGAGGGAAGAAATCAGAAGCCGCGGATGCTTTCGACCGGGCGATTGGTCTCGCCGAGGACCCGGCAGTGAGACAGTTCCTGCTCCAAAGACGGGGCTGATTTCCTCCCGTTACGCTGTCGAAATCAACTCCCTTCATGCGTCATTCCCATAGAGGCGGCTTAGCAGTAGTCCGCGAAACGCCTAATTAGAAGGAGAGCAATCAACTGGCGTTGCTTGCGCACCTCGCATGCGACCTGGATGGTTGAGGCAGGCGCTAACCCCAAAGACGTGCAAGGCCAGATGCGGCATTCGCGCATCTCGACAACCATGGATATCTACGCACAGTTCGTGCCGGAGTCACAGCGGCGCGCCCTGGCGAAGATGTCGGCGATGGTCGAAGCCCGTACGTCAAAACCGATTGCACCGGCGACTACAGCGAGTATTTCCATGCGGCCGCAATCGCGGATGGTGAATTAGCCAGTTGAAAATGATTTTGGAGCCAATCGGAGCCAAACCGGGTGGGACGATGGAGCTAATTGCTTGAAAACATGGTGGCCAGGGACGGAGTTGAACCGCCGACGCCAGCCTTTTCAGGGCTGCGCTCTACCACCTGAGCTACCTGGCCACGTATCGAAACCCGCTCACCTGCCGCGGGCCGCGAGGATTGTTCACTTCACGCTGATTGTTGCGGGATTGCCAACCGGGCGAAACAGTTCACTGGGACGCGTGCGGAACGTTTTCGATTATAGCAATGGCCGCGAGTTCACTCAACACAGATGGCCCGCGCGCGTTATGCTAGCGTCCCATTCATCGTCGTCATCGCGCACCGGTTGGTCCCGAACCAGTACGGAATCTCGCGGTAATCTTCAACCGCGAACACGGCCAGATCAGCATCTTTGCCAGGTTCTACGCTGCCCTTGCGGTCGGCGACTCGCAGCGCCCACGCTCCGTTGATGGTGGCCGCAGCGATTGCCTCTGCTGGCGACATCCTCATGTGGGTGCAGGCCAGCGACATCGCCATCGGCATACTCAAGGTCGGCGAGGTGCCGGGATTGTAGTCCGTCGCCAGCGCCACCGGCACGCCCGCGTCAATCAGCTCGCGGGCCTGTGGATATTCCTTCCCCAGAAAATAATTCGCTCCCGGCACCAGCGTGGCGACGGTATCGCGCTTGGCCAGTTGCGCGATGTCCTCCTCGTTCACGTGGTCCATGTGATCGAACGACGCCGGATTGAAACGCAAGAAGGGTTGCAGAGCCGTCCGTGAAAGCTGGCACATGTGAGCTCGCACGCTAAGGCCGTGCTGTTCTGCGGCTTCAAAGATCCGCTTCGTCTCTTCCGCTGTGAAAGCTCCCTGGTCGCAAAAAACATCGACGAACTGAGCGAGCTTACGCTGCGCTGCCTGCGGAATCATCTCCTTGCAAACGGTCGCTACATATTCTCGTGAACGCCCCTGAAACTCTTTTGGGACGACGTGCGCTCCGAGCAGTGTGGATATGACCGTCCCCGGCCAGCGGGAAGCGGCCTCGCGGATCGCTTCCAGCGACTTGAGTTCCGACTCGACTGTCAGCCCGTAGCCCGACTTCGCTTCGACCGTAGTTGTGCCGTGCGCTGCCATGTCGCGCAGAACAGTCAGAACTTTCTCCGCCAGAAGCCGCTTCCCTGCCTTGCGAACGCCCTCCAAACTTGACCGGATGCCGCCTCCTGCAGCTGCAATCTCCTCGTAGGAAGCGCCCTCGATGCGCCTCTCGAAATCGACTAGCCGCGGGCTGACAAAAACGGGATGGGTGTGTGAATCGACGAAGCCAGGCAGAACGACTTTGCCCGCGCAGTCGATCTCGGTAACCGTCTTTCGATTCTTCATCAACCAGGGATCGCGCAGAGCATCTTTCGTAGTACCGACGGAAACGATCTTCCCGCCGAGACACAAGACAGCCCCGCTTTCGATGGTGCCGAGCTGTTTGAGGTCGGGACCACGGCGCGGGCCGGGCTTGCTTGAAAAAGATTGCAGAGTGAGAAGCTGGCCGATATTGGCCAGAAGGAATGCCTTTGGCCTCACTCGATTACCTTCCAGCCGTCAAGGTCGCCGGGAAGATGCAGATCCCACTCCAGAAGATATCGCGCTGCGTCCTCGGCACTGCCGAAAACGCGCTCTGTACTCTCCGCCAGCACCCGCGGTTGCACAGGATGGGCCCGAGCTGCACGGTACACGTACTGGTCAAGCCCTTGGCGCTCGACCGTACCGCCCTCGTGAACCGGCTCCCCCTCCCGATGCTGCTCCCATTCACGTGGAAACCATCTGTGCTGGTCGAGCAACTTTGTGGGGTGAGCCAAAACCCCCGAAAAATTGAGCGGTGTGTGCGGCCACGGGCCATTTGCGATCCGCTCCGGCATCTTGATGTGTCCGCCTCGCAGCAGCGTAGTTAAAGTTTCTTGGTCCATTTTGGCTAACAACTATTTCTCCATGGGCACTCTCACGCCACTCTTCTCCGCAAACTCCTTAGCTTCGTCATATCCCGCATCCACATGCCGGATCACCCCCATCCCCGGATCCGTGGTCAGCACCCGCTCGATGCGCTTGGCCGTGGCATCAGTACCGTCGGCAACTGTGACTTGCCCGGCATGAAGCGAGTATCCAATGCCCACGCCGCCGCCATTGTGAATCGATACCCACGACGCGCCCGCGGCCGTGTTCAACAGAGCATTCAACAGAGGCCAGTCAGCGACTGCGTCGGAGCCGTCTTTCATGCTCTCAGTCTCGCGGAAGGGAGATGCCACCGAGCCGCAGTCAAGATGATCGCGCCCAATCACGATCGGCGCTTTGATCTTCCCTTTCTTAACCAGATCGTTCATTGCCAGGCCGAATTGCGCCCTCTCGCCATAGCCCAGCCAGCAGATGCGTGCAGGTAGTCCCTGAAACTTGATGCGCTTGCGGGCCAGATCAATCCAGCGCCGCAGAATCCGGTTCTCGGGGAACAGTTCTAGAACGAGTTCGTCCGTGACATGAATATCCGAAGCTTCGCCCGACAATGCGACCCAGCGGAACGGACCGCGTCCCTCACAGAACAAGGGACGAATATAGGCCGGAACGAACCCGGGAAAGTCGTACGCATTCTTCACACCGCGTTGAAACGCAAACGTCCGGATGTTGTTGCCGTAGTCAAAAGTCACCGACCCCATCTTCTGCAGTCGCAGCATGCCTTCCACGTGCGCGGCAATAGCATCGAACGATTTCTCCTGATACGCCTTGGGATCATTTTTCCGCAACTCGACGGCCTCGGCGAGCATCATGCCGTTCGGCACGTACCCATTCAGCGGATCGTGCGCCGAAGTCTGATCGGTGAGAATGTCCGGCACCACGCCGCGCGCGGCCAACTCCGGAATCACGTCCGCGCAGTTCCCCACCAGCCCGACCGACACATTCTCTTTCTTTCGCACGGCATTCTTCAAAATGCGCAAGGCTTCATCGAGCGTTGTAACCATGAAATCGCAATAGCCGGTCTTCAGCCGCTTCTTGATGCGTTCGGGATCAACGTCAATCCCTAGAAACGCCGCGCCCGTCATGGTCGCGGCCAGAGGTTGAGCTCCGCCCATGCCGCCCATGCCACCGGAGACGATCAGCTTGCCGGCCAGATCGCCGCCGAAATGTTTCTCGCCCGCCGCCGAAAACGTTTCAAAGGTCCCTTGCACAATTCCTTGTGAGCCGATGTAGATCCACGAACCTGCCGTCATCTGCCCATACATCATCAGACCGGCGCGCTCCAGTTCGTTGAACTTCTCCCAGTTCGACCAGTGGCCGACCAGGTTCGAATTAGCGATGAGCACACGGGGCGCATGATCGTGCGTCTTGAACACGCCGACCGGCTTTCCCGACTGCACCAGCAGCGTCTCGTCGTTCTCGAGCTTCTTCAGAGTTGCGACGATGGCGTGGTAAGCCTCCCAACTCCGCGCCGCCCGTCCGGTTCCCCCGTATACGACTAGGTCCTGAGGACGCTCGGCGACTTCTTCGTCAAGATTATTCATGAGCATGCGCATGGCCGCTTCCTGCTGCCAGCCTTTGCAGGTGATCTGATTGCCGCGCGGCGCGCGAATCGAGACGGGAGCCTGAATTTCAGTTTCGACGGGCATGCATAGATGTTACTTGCTAAGGGAGGAAGTATTCAACGGGAAGCATTCAAGTTGCGTGCGCAGCGAGAAATGAAGACAAATTTAGATCGGCTAATTCCATGTGTTGTAAGCGGTGCCCTCGGTCGACATCGCGGTCGAGGACGAATGCACCTCGCAGATGCCGGGATCCTGCTGGTCCACGGACTCCAGTACGTCACACTGTGGGGCATCCCAGTTCGCTTCACCCGTCATCGGGTCCTTGGGGACTTGCTTGATGTAGCCCGCAGAAACCAGATCTTCCAGCGACTGCGGCGCCTTTTGCTTGTCGAGCGTGTAGTTTTGCACCAGCTTGTTCAGTTCGGCCAAGTCGCTGCGCAGCACGGACTCGCGCGCTCGCATGATCGACCGGCTATAAATGGGAATCGCAATCGACAGTAGGATGCCCATAATGATGATGACGATCATCATTTCGATCAACGTGAACCCGCAACTGCGCCCCGTTTTGAGCCTTCTTGCCATCTACCAGTCCTTATACTTCGTGCCGTCCAGAGCCGTGCCCTGCGATTTGGTGAAAACATCGAAGACACTTTGCCCGCCCCAGGAGTCGGATTCCGGATCATCCTGCATCGAGCGCAGTCCCCACTCCGTGGTGCCGGTCATGGGATCAATGGGAATCCTGCGCAGGAAGCGAACCTTCTTACCTTGCACATCCTCGCCCTTCACCAATGTCTCGAGATCGGGGGGATAGTTCTGGCTATCGACCTTGGTCCTGAACATCTGCCGGTCGGCCGCGTCTTTGTAGCGGTCGATCGCGTCACGCATCTCCCATAACGCGTCTCGCAGCTGGCGCTCCCTCGTGCGCTGGACTACAACCCTCGTCAATGGCACCACCATCGACGAAAGAACGAGCAAGATGGCGGTAGCGATGATCAACTCAAGAAGCGTAAAACCCCGCTCGGGTCTGGCACTCCGCCCGCTATGGAATCTGTGCAACTTCATCTTAAAATCTCGGATTGAAGAGACCGAGCGACGATCCTATTGCACGGTCACCGACGCCTGTGCTCCATTCACCGTGATGGCTTGCTGCGCGGGGTCGCGCGCTCCACCTCGAGTAATGGTCAGTGGAGACTGTCCACTGGCCTTCGCTTGAAATGTCATAGTGACCACCGCGCCCTGCCCGGAAACTCCACCCGCTCCCGGCGGCCGTGTAGCCGTGATCTGCAAAGTTCCTGTGGTCTCGTCTTCGCGGTGTACCAGGGCCACAGCCTGCCCATCCTGCGAAAGGAACCCGCCGTTAGAAACGTTCACTAATTGCAGCTTTGCGGGATCGTAATTCATCTGCACGGGCACGGAATAAACGTTCTGCGCTCCGGAAATCATCAGGTTCACCACGAACGTGTTGCCCTTCACCGCCGTGATCTGTCCCGGATCAAACAGGAAGTTCGTGCCCCCCGGCGCTGCCGGATTCGCAGCAGGATTTGCAGCCTGGTTTGGAGTCGGATTCGCCGGCTGATTGGCCGGTGATTGGTTGCCCGGCGCCTGCGGCTGCGCCGCGGGAGCCGGAGTTGCCGGCGCCTGACCCGCCGGCGCGGCCGCCCGGCTGACGTGGCGCAGTACAATCGTGTTCGCGGTCCCAATCTCGATTTGCCGCTGGTTCAACTCGCTGATCGTGTTTCCGCGAATGATGTGCGGAGTAATGGCGAAGACCGTCTCGTCCTGCGACTTATCCTGCGTCACCTGTCCAAAGAGATATCTCAAAATTGGAATCTGCGCCAAGCCCGGAATGCCGCTCAGCGCCCGGGTCTGCGAATCGTCAAATATTCCGCCAATCAAGCTCGATTCCCCGTCCTTCAGCCGGATTTCGTGCTCGATTTTCTTCTGCCCGATGATGGGCTGGCTGATGCCGCCGATACTTGCTTGATTTATCACCGAGGATATTTCCATCGAGATCTTCAGAGTCACTTCCCGGTCAGCATGCACATGCGGCGTCACGTCGATGTTCACGCCCACATCGAGGTATTCAAACTCGGAGTTCACCAGCGGGTTGATGCCCACGCCACCGATTCCCGGCTGGAACGATCCTGTCGCTACCGGCACGCGTTCGCCGATCTTGAGCGTTGCTTTCTGGTTATCGAGCGCGCGAACCTGAGGGTTCTGCAACGTCTTGGTGTCGCTGTCGCTCATCACCGCCGACAGGTTGGCGGAAGGAATCGTCACTTGAAAATCGGTGGCGTTCAGGTTACCCAGGGTATTCAGCTCCAACCCGCCGTTGGACGAAGGCGTGGTGGTCGTGCCCGTGGTACTGCTTGTCGTGGGAGTCGTAGTGTTGATGTTGCTCTGCAAGGCGACGGTCGCACTGGTCGGCCAGTTCATTCCCAGAGTGCGCGATTTGTCCTTGCTCACCTGCAATACTGCGATATCAACGACCACCTCCGGACGCGCCCTATCCAGGTCGTCCACCAGCTTTTCGGCCAGTGCGATCTGGTCGGGTGTGCCCCGCACCACCAGCGCATTCTGCGAAAGCAACTGCTGCACGCGCTGCACATCCAGCACGGCGCGAATCGCGTTCACCACATCCTGCAACTCGGTGGGCTGCGAAATATTCGAAAGATAAAAGGTCTTGAGGACGCTCTGCTCCAGTTCCTTCCGTTTGGCGGGATTGTCCTGCGCCACGAAGATCGTGTTTCCGGTCACCGGACGCCAGAAAGTTTTCGATTCCAGCGCCGTGATCTCCAGCGCCTCTTCCAGCGTCACGCCATTCAGTTCAACCTTAATGCGCCGCGAAGTGTAATCCGGGTCGAAGAGAACGTTAATTCCGGCCAACTGACCCACAGTTTGATAAATGACCTTGGTATCTTCGGTCAGCTTCACCGTGATCGGGACGTTGGAGATGGGCGCAAGTTCCACCGGGCCGGGCGCATCCCTGATCTTCTTTTCCAGCTGGTTGGGCGGACCGGCAGCCTGCGGCGGAGGGTTGCTGGTATCGTTAATCATCTGCAGCGTGCGCTTCAACTCCTGCTGCGCGATGAAAAGCGAAGGATCAATCTGCGCGGCTTTTTGAAACTCGGCCAGCGCCTCCTGCAGTTTGCCCTCATCGCGGAGTCCCTGAGCGTGATGAACGATAGTCGCCGCGGCTTTAAAGCGTAAGCGCTCGAATGACGACTTATAGCGCAAATCCTTTGGCTTCAGGTCGTAAGCCTGCTTGTAGAAGTTGTAAGCTGCTTCAAAATTCTCCCGCGCCTCGGCGTCCTGGCCCTTTTCGTAAGCCGTCTTGGCCTTATCGGCGATGGCAGGCAATATGGCGAACACGACCAGCAGCACTGCGGCCGCAGGCATCAGACGTCTCATTCTCTATTCCTCTTCCTGCAAGATCTTCGCCGGATAAGCAGTCTCTACCCCATCCGCCAGCGAACCTGGATTCCGCTGGGCGCTAGGCTCGATCGCTCCAATAGAGCGCTTTTGCAGCGATTATAGCATCGGGTTTCGCGTCTCCCCATGTGATTGCACTCACAGCAGTTACACTCTTTGGTCTTAGCCCCGTCGGGCTTCGGCTGTCGGCTTTCGCGCTTGGGCAAAACTGGTTTCCTCTTCAGTGCGGGTTCGCCGAAGCCCGACAGCCGAAGCCCAGCATCTGCTGCTAAGATTGGATCTGATCCGAACCCATGCCCCGCCAGTCCACACACCCAACCAAGCCCAGCCCGGAGAAATCGCGGCGCCGCGAACCTACGGCATCCGGACAGCGCGATGCCGCTGTTAATAGGATCGCTTCTCATAACTACTTCTTGCTGGAAAAATTTGAGTGCGGCGTGGTTCTTACCGGAACCGAGGCTAAATCGGTCCGCGGCGGCCTCGCCAACCTCAAGGACGCCTACGGCCTGGTCAAAGACGGCGAACTCTGGCTCCTCAATGCCCACATCGGCCCCTATGAGCACGGCAACATCCACAACCACGCTCCCCTGCGCACCCGTAAGTTGCTCATGCACAAAGAAGAAATCCGCAAGCTGATCGGCAAGACACAGCAGAAAGGATTGACCCTCATCCCCGTCCGCATGTACTTCAAGAACGGCAAAGTAAAGGTCGAACTAGCTCTGGCCAAAGGCAAGCAGCTTTGGGATAAACGTGAAACCGAACGCCGCCGAACAGCAGACAAAGAGGCTCGAGAAGCCATCCGAAGCCGAAAGAAGTAGAAGTAGAGAATCAACTGGGGACAGCCGCCCTCGGCTGTCCAGCCGGGCAAAAGCCCGGCGATGTCAACACCTTTAGAGGAACTCCGATGAAACGCAACCAGCAAAAAGTGGAGGAGGCCGTGCTCGCTGTCTTGTGGCTCACGTTACACAACGACGTCGAGGCGCGGAAGACGATCGCTTGGGACACCATGGATCGATTGCACCGGAAAGGACTCATTTCTGATCCGACCCACCGGGCCAAGTCGGTTATCTTCACGGAGCAAGGCTTGGCCGAGGTCGAACGCGCCGCGAGAAAGATACTCGTCTAAGAACTGGCAACATGCCGGGCGCGTATTGGGTACGATTTCGCTAAACTAGAGATGCTTCTCTGTCTCAAACGCGACGTGCATGCGCCGATTGTGATTGTCGAACTCAATGACAAGTAGTTTTTCGCTGCCAGGCGCAAATGTTCCAGAGATGCTGCCCGATTCATCGTAGGAACCATCCGCGGACAAAACCCGCACCCGAATACGATGATCTCCTGGCGTCAGTTGCACTACATCGGAAAGGTACCCTTCGACTCCCGTAAAGACCACCACACGCTTCTTAATCGCACCACGCAATGAATGGCTGTAGACTTGCCGATCGTCGATCCAGACAGAAAGGTCGGCCGTGACAAAATGGTGTTCAACGGCGATGACCAACTGGCAAGACTGTGATCCGTCTTCGGAAGCATCCGGGTGAACATCTCTCGCGTCAACCCTGCGGGGAGGATTCTTTGTCGAAGGTTCGATACTTAGTGCCCGTGCTGAATCTGCCATCGCCTGCTCAAGAGCCATGGCCATATTCACCGTGGGAACAGGATGGAATCCTAATTCGGTAAACCCGGGAGCAGCGTTGACTGGAATCGCCCACCAAAGACCCACAAATACAAGGGCCAGCCCTCCCAAAGTCAGGAATGCAACGCCCAGTTGTTGCCAGGGCTGATCTAGCGGAACCGGCGCCGCTGTCCTAGCTGCCTGCACCCGGTCGCGGCTTCCAGACAAGGAGGCGTTCGTCGTCTTCAATAAATAGTTTAAGGAAAGATTGTTTGACTCCGGCACCCGGTTTGACCGAATGTCCGGCGTGGGCAAGACGACATCCCCCGGGTTTTCCGAATCGATTCCATCTCGCAGGCGTTGCAGATCGAAAACCATTTCCATCCCAGTCTGGTAACGTTCCGCCGGATTCTTGGCGATGGCGCGTGCAACCACGCAATCGAGTTCAGGAGAAAGCTCTCTGTTGAATACTCCGGCAGGCACCGGCGCGTGCTTCTGTACCCTAAGCGCAACTGTCAGGACACTGTTGCCTTGAAACGGTCGATGTCCAGTGAGCATCCTGTAGAGGATCACACCCAGGGAAAACAGATCGGAACGTCCATCCACCGACTCCCCCGTGAACTGTTCCGGCGACATGTAGGCCGGGGTCCCCCAGGTACGTCCTGGCCGCCCCGAGTCAGAGACATTGAGCTGCGCGATTCCGAAATCTGCGATTCTCGCGTGACCATCTTCTCCAACGATGATGTTCGATGGCTTAACATCGCGGTGCACCACTCCCTGGAGATGGGCATAGTCGAGGGCCTCGGCCACTTCCTGAATTAATTGCAAGGTGGTGTGCAAAGGCAATCTGGCATTCTCGGTGGAAAGAATTTCTTCCAGCGAGCGACCGGCTACGTACTCCATCACGATGTGAGGACTCAAAGTGTCCGGGTTTTCGCCAATATCGAAGATGGCTACAATTCGGGGATGTGACAGACGACCTGCGGCTTCCGCTTCACGAAAAAAGCGCGCCCGACATGCCTGCTCTTCAGTCGAGTCTGCGGCTGCGAGTGCGATGGTCTTAATGGCGACCAGCCGGTTTATCTTGGGATCGTACGCCTTGTACACGATACCCATTGCTCCGCGACCCAACTCGGTCACGAGCTCGTATCGCCCCAGGATCGATGTTTTGCCGGGCTGCATCTGTTTCACGATTTCTTCTTAAACGCTTATGGTATCGGTTACGAACGCCCTTCGACGATGACGTTAGTAACCTGTGCGCCAGTGCCCGTTGAGCAGCAATTGCCCGACGGGCATACTCTCGCCCGATTCGATATGAAAGTAGGTTTGTAATTCGAGGCGGCTTTATCGCCGAGGAACCTGCTGTTGCCTTGCGGCGCTCACCCCCTCGCGCAGAAAACCTGCCGTTGATCCCGAACCGCACTAGCGGAGCGTATGATGGTCGGCCAGTAGGTCGCCGCGATGGCGAATTCCGGACCACTGTTGAAACTGCAGGACGGGGTAATGCTTGGATGTGAAGAATATGCGCTTGACGGCTGTCTATGGCAGGCAACCCGGTCAATGACTGTGATCGTGATGTTACGCCACTTATAGGGTTGAGCCTCGATCGACTCGATCGATAACAAGGGGACTAGCATTTCTTTGCCCTTCAGAACGCTTCCGACCAAGGAGACGCTATGGGACGTGTGGGTCGGTTCGTAGTGAACTTGCTGTTCCTGGTTTCAGCCATACCAGGCCTTGCTGCGGATGCTTCGTTGCCGATCGCAGCAGTGAACGATAACCGGATGCCTGGCGGGCAGCTCAATAATGGATCGTTAGAGCTGCGGCTAGAGCTGCGCGCCACTACCTGGTACCCAGAAGAGGAAGGCGGCAAGCATCGAGATGTTTATGCATTCGGCGAGGAAGGTCGCGCGCCACAGATTCCCGGCCCATTGCTTCGCGTGCCGGCGGGAACCGAGATCCATGCCACCGTCCGCAATATGTTGCCGAAGGCAGTGAAAATCTATGGGCTGCATCGCCATCCTGGAAATGCGAAGGATGCGCTGGCGCTGGGGCCGGGTGAGATGCGCGAGTTGCGATTCGTCGCGGGTGACCCAGGCACCTACTATTACTGGGCAACCACTTCGGATAAGTCTCTAAAAGATCGCTCTGGAGTGGAGATGGAGCTTTCAGGAGGTTTTATTATCGACCCGGTGGGGAGCAAGCCGGACGACCGCATCCTGGTTCTCGGTCTCTGGGGGGCCGAGGATCTCTCTCAGCAAATACCTTCGATCAACGGCAAAGCGTGGCCACACACCGAACGCATGACGTTCCAGGTAGGGGACACGGTTCACTGGCGTGTGATTAATCCGACGTTTGATCCGCATGGCATGCATCTGCACGGTTTTTACTTTACGGTGACTGGAGCCGGCGACGGAGAGCGCTACGAAGTTTATTCGGAGGAGCAACGCCGGAAGGCAGTTACCGAGTTTATCGATATCGGCCATGTATTTGATATGACATGGAAGCCAGATCGTGCGGGGAACTGGCTGTTTCACTGCCACATGATGCTCCACATGTCGGCACAACCGGGGCCACCCAGCGAAGCCGGTCAGCCGGCGGCCTATTCTGACTCGGCACATGACCACAGCGTGGGAATGTATGGATTGGTGATCGGCATCACCGTGCTTCCCGACGCGACACATGGAGCGACTCCGCCACAAGCCGCTGCCGTTCGCAAATTGCAACTTGTGATCACCGAGAATCCAGGAAAGATTCCGCTCTATGGCTTGACGGTGAACGATCCTACGAAACCACCACCGCCGGATCAAAAGAACCGGCCTGGCTTGCTGGGCCCGCCGATCGTGCTGACCAGGGGCGAGCCCACGGAAATTGAAGTCAGGAACCAAAGCAGCAAGTCCACGAGTATCCACTGGCACGGGATCGAGCTGGAAAGTTACTACGATGGGGTTGCCGGCTGGACGGGCTCTGGGCAGCGGACCAGTCCCCCTGTGGCGCCGGGAGCATCATTCTTTGCCCGCATGACTCCGCCGCGCGCGGGAACCTTCATCTATCACACGCACTGGCACGACGGTGAACAACTCTTGAACGGGGTATACGGCCCGCTGATCGTGCTCGAACCCGGACAGAAGTATGACCCCGAACATGACATACCGGTTGTGATCAGCGTCGGCAAGTATGCGCCCTTCGGATTCTTAATGCTGGTCAACGGACATCCGCAACCGGATCCGATCAAATTGCATACCGCAACCCGATACCGACTGCGGCTCATCAACATCACGGACAACGGCTCAGACGTGCGCTTGCGACTGACGGTCAACGATGTGCCGGTCCAGTGGAGGGTGATTGCGAAAGATGGCGCGGATTTGCCTCCCGCGCAGTTGAGGTCCTCCACGGCTGATATGCCCTTTGTCGTTGGCGAAACCTACGATGTGGAATATGAATCGGCAAGTCCAAGCCTGGCCAATCCTGAGGCTTTGGAGCCGCCATTTCCTCCCGCGATTTTGCCTTTGCAGTTTGACGATGCCAAGTAGGGAGGGAACTGTCGAAACCAGTCGATTCCATTCATCAATCTTCATCCCCGACTGCCGCAACCCTGCACAAGTTTATTGATCACGCGGCTTGGCTGTAGCTGAGTCGAACGGGCGGGTACCATCGCCCCGGAAAACAACAACCCTGCTCAAGACGTTCCACAAGCCCACTGTGACGTCTAACCTTGTCCACAGCCCATCACTTGCGCGATCATGGTCGAGGCAGTGACGGTTGGTATAACCCAACTCGCTGCGCCCGAAGTCCTTTGTTTCACGGATTTTAGTATCTAAGTTCTTTGACATCCGGATTTTACGGGGAATTTCCTGCTAAGGTGATGATTCCAGAGATGGGAGGGGGAGGGGGATACCCTCATTTTCAGCACACGAGCGAGCCCCCCGCTCCCGCCGCGACCGCACTCCCGAACTTTATTTTCGGGTCGGCATCCACAGCGATGAAAATCGTAAACCTCAAATCCGATATGCCGCAGGTTCATCAAGCCCTCCAACAGCTGGATCGTGAACTGGCGCTGGCGCGGCAGGAAAAAACAAAGCTGTTGAAACTGATCCACGGCTACGGCTCGACCGGCGCGGGCGGCGACATTCGCATCGCAGTGCAAAAGCGTTTGCTTCAGATGACGCAGGACGGCCAGCTTCGCGCCTGCATCTTTGGCGAGAACTGGTCGAAATCAGATGACGCAGCCTGGAAAGTTCTGCAATCGCACCCCGAACTCAAGAGCGACTCCGACCTCGGCCGCCGCAATCAGGGAATCACGATTGTCTTTCTGTAGCGTGGCCAAGAACGGAGCGGCATTCAGGCTATGATCGGAATCTTGCGCGTCGGACTACTTGGAAGCTGCCGTCGGCGCAGACGGCGCCCCTTG
>Ga0307476_10001061_pt1 | contig 17590 bp, 12 predicted proteins | sample atmos_gasesECM2C_2_FD_203314 | JGI IMG/M metagenome (GOLD analysis project Ga0307476, IMG submission 203314) | Hardwood forest soil microbial communities from Morgan-Monroe State Forest, Indiana, United States - atmos_gasesECM2C_05 | ecosystem: Environmental > Terrestrial > Soil > Temperate... | reverse complement strand
ATCTTTCACGACATGGGCAACGTTTTCACCGCCGGTCACGATCTGCTGAAGGGCACACTACGCTGGCACCAGCCCGATCCCGCTCAGTGTTTGCTAGCCAACCCCGGCGCGATCATTCCAGCGTGCGAGACCTACTTCAACAACAGCGGTTACGACTACACTTCTCATGCCGTGGGGCTTGGGTTGCGCTACAAGACTCCCATCGGCCCCCTGCGCTTCGACTTCGGGTACAATCTAAATCCAACGTACTACTTTCAGGGCCTAGTCGATCCAAACACGGGACAACTGACTAGCAACTTTGAGACGCAGCGTCTGCGCCATTTCAACGTTTTCTTCAGCATAGGTCAGCCATTTTAATGAGATTACGAACCAACACAACGATGACCGTCGCGCTAACACTCTTGCTGTCGGTCCTGTTGATTGTGCCCGAGCACGGCTCAGCCCAGGTGATCGACCGCATCGTCGCCACCGTCAACGGCCATATAATTCTCCAGTCCGACTGGGACGAAGCTCTCTGCTACGAAGCTCTGCTCACCAACCGTACCCTCGCTCAGTTCACCGACGACGATCGCCGCGCCGTGCTTGACCGTCTCATCGACCAGGAACTTCTTCGCGAGCAGATGAAGTCCGCCGACTTTCCTCACGCCACCGACGCCGAGGTCGCGGCCCGCGTTGCCGATGCACGCAAACAGTATCCTCAGGCCACATCTAGTGATGCCTGGCAAGCGCTTCTGGCCGAGTACCACCTCGCGGAAAAGGATCTCTTCGCCCACGTCCGGAAGCAGATCGACGTGATGCGCCTGGTCGACGCGCGCCTTCGTCCCGCCGTCGAGATTGATTCCAAGTCCATCGAAGAGTACTACCGCGATCAGTTCGTCCCCAAACTGAAGCAAGCCGGCGCCTCCGAAGTGCCTCTCGCCGAGGTTTCTGCCAAGATTCGCGAGTTGCTCACCGAACAGAAGGTCAGCCAGTTGCTCGTTTCCTGGTTGCAGACTTTGCGCTCCGAAGGGCAGGTCCATATTCCCGGCGTCACGCCCTCAGCAAACGACCCGGGAGTCCGATCGCAGTGACAGTGACCGAACCATACACCAACCCCACCGGCCGCCGCTGGTGGAAATATCTGTTGTTCGTTGCCGCTGCCGGTATTCTCACGGCTCTTGGCCTTCTGTTCTACGTCAACACAGACTCCTTCCAGTCGCTGGTACGCCGCCGCCTCATCGCCGAATTGGAGCGCATCACTGGCGGCCGCGTCGAAATCGGCAGCATCCATACCGCCCCGTTGCGCCTCCAGGCCGACGTGCGCAACATCACGGTCCACGGCCGTGAGTCGGCCTCCGAGGCTCCCCTAGCCCACGTGGACCGCATTGTCGCTCGCCTGAAGCTCAACTCCCTTATTCGTTCCGAGTTTGGCTTCCACGAGGTGGTCCTCGAACAACCTGTCGTCCATGTGATTTTCTATTCGGACCGCACCACCAATTTTCCGCCGCGAAGAGTGGCGCCCGCTACCGGAAAGACTCCGGTCGAACAACTCTTTGCCCTTTCTATCAATCATTTCGAACTTCGCCATGGCCGCATCCTTTGGGGCGACCAGAGTGTCCCGGTCGAGTTCGCCGCCCGCGACACTTCGCTCCAGATGGACTATTCCTTACTCCGCCGCCGCTACGATGGACGCCTTCTGCTCGGCATGGTCGACACCAAGCTGCTGAACTGCCGCCCCTTCGCGTGGATGACAGAGTTGGAATTCAATCTCGGATCCGACTCTGCCACCGTTCCCTCTCTTAAATGGAACTCCGGACACTCGCATTTCTCGGCCAGCGGAGAGATCACAAATTTGCCCCGCCCCCAGCTCCATGGTTCCTATGACGCCCAACTTGATCTCACGGAAGTTGCGTCTATCGCCCGCCGCTCCGATCTTCGTGCCGGCGTGCTCGAACTCAAGGGGCACGGCGACTGGTCGCTCGATCAGTTCGCCACCAATGGTCTGCTCACTGTCAAAGATCTAGGCTGGAAGGACGACCAGATTTCGTTCTCCCGTGCGGAGCTAGAGACCGGATACACGGTTACCGACCAGCAACTCAAATTATCTAAGCTCCAAGGGAAAATCTTCGGCGGGAGCGTTACGGGTGACGTTGAATTGAATCAGTGGCTCGCGCCCGCGCAGCACTTGACAGCCGCCGTCAGAAGAACCCTGGAGACCGCTGTCATTTCCGCCGCCCCACCCCTGAACAAATCCGGCCAGAAAATCGCGAACCGGAAACCGGCTGCACCAAAACTGGTGGCAACCCAGAACGCGTTGATCCTTCTTCGTCTGCGCGACCTTTCTGCAGAAGACCTCGTTAGCGCAATCAGTTCCGCTCACCCCCTATCACGCCTCCATCCCGCGGGATCGGCCTCCGGAACTCTCGAAACTCGCTGGAAGGGAACTCCCGGCGATGCGGAAATCCAATTCACTGTCGATGTAACTCCTCCCTTGCGTCCTGCCCCCGCTGAACTCCCGCTTACCGCCCATGCCATCGGTGTCTACCACGCGACCGAGGACGCCCTAGACCTGTCGAAGTTCTCCCTCACCACGCCTACTTCCCGCGTGCAGGCCTCCGGTACGCTATCTGCCACGTCCGCAGTCCGCCTCTCCGTCACCACGTCAAGTCTGGCTGACTGGCTCCCCTTTATCGAGGTCGTTCGCGGCCCGGCGATGTTTCCAGTGGCTCTGAACGGCAGTGCGACCTTCAACGGCAACATGAGCGGTTCGTTTTCCTCTCCTCAAATTGCCGGCAATCTGCAAGTCGACGATTTCGACGTCACTCTGCCCGCCACAGCCAATACACGTCAAAATCAATCGCATTGGGATTCTCTTTCCACATCCATCCAGGTTTCCTTCCGCGCCATCGCTCTGCATAACGCTACTTTGCGGCGGGATGACTCTTCCGCCGTGTTCGACGCTTCCGCCTCCCTCGATCACGGTCATCTGACCAGAGACAGCACCTTCAACCTCCGCGCCAACCTCCACAACGCCAACCTGACCGACCTCGAGGCCTTTGCCGGATATAATTACCCCGTCTCCGGCAGGACCGATCTTTTTGTCCAGGCCGGCGGTACTTTCTCCGGCCCTCACGGCGAGGGACAAATTCATATCAGCAATGGTTCCGCCTATGGTGAGGTCATTCAGCAGCTTGATTCTCCCTTCAAGGTCGCCCACGGCGAAATCACTCTCGACAACCTGCATCTCATCCACGACGATTCGGTCGTCACCGGAAGCGCTGCTTACAATCCCTCTACCCGCGCCTTCCACCTCGACGTCGCTGGCAACAACCTCGAGCTGGCCCGCGTCCAGCAGATTTATTCCAATCGTCTTGCCGTCGAAGGACGCGCTGACTTCGTCCTCAAAGGCTCCGGCACTGCCGACGCGCCTTTCATCAATGCCGACGTCCACGTGCGGAATCTCACCCTCGATCACGAACTCGCGGGTGACATCGACCTGCACGCCCTGACCCAGGGCGGCGAACTGTTCCTTACCGGCAATTCCAGCTTCCAGCAGGGTTCGTTACTGGTCAGTGGAAACATTCAGTTGCGCGACGACTATCCCGCCGACATCACATTCAAGATGGACCGGCTTGACCTCGACGCTCTTTGGCGGTCCTATCTCCGAGGCCAACTTACCGGGCGTTCCGCCGTTGCTGGCTCTCTTGAGCTGCGCGGCCCGCTCCGCCAGCGTGCCCAATGGACTTTGGAGGGCGATCTCACCTCGGTCTCCCTCGACGTCGAAAACGTTAAAGTGCACAATCAGGATCCCATTCGCTTCTCGCTCGCCAATCAGACGGTCAACATACAGCAACTCCATCTCGTTGGAGAGGGCACCGATCTCACTGCTCACGGCTCTCTACAGCTGTCCGGCGGCCGCACCCTCAATCTCAGCGCCGATGGACGCCTCGACCTCAAACTACTCTCCGGTTTCGATCCTGACTTTACTTCTTCTGGCCTCGTCACCGTGAACATGACCATCGGTGGCACCCTGGCTAGCCCTTTTCCTCATGGCCACGTTCAGGTGACCAACGGATCGCTTTCCTTCGCCGGCCTGCCCAGTGGTTTGAGCGAACTCAACGGCTCACTTTTCTTCACGCGCGACCGGGCCCTCATCGAAACCCTCACCGCCCGTACCGGGGGCGGCACGCTCGATCTCAAGGGTGACGCCACTTATTTCAACCAGCAGATCAACTTCAACCTGACTGCTGTTGGAAAGGACGTGCGCTTGCGCTATCCCCCCGGCGTCAGCTCCACTGCCGACGCCGAACTGCATTGGGTTGGTACCCGCTCTGCTTCCACCATTTCCGGCGATATCAGCATCAACAAAATGGCTGTGACTCCGGGCTTCGACTTCAGTACTTATCTCGAACGCAGCCGCCAGTTCTCCACCGTTACCGTCGCCAACTCTCCGCTCAACAACATAAAGCTCGACATCCACGTCGTGACTGCGCCCGAGCTCCAGATGCGCACGGCAATCGCGCGCCTCTCTGGCGACGCCGATCTCCGCCTGCGCGGCTCTGTGGCCCGTCCCGCCGTCCTCGGCCGGGCGGATGTTCTTGAAGGTCAAGCCACTTTCCACGGTATCCGGTTTACTCTCGAGCGCGGCGACATTACCTTTGCCAATCCGGTAGCCATCGAGCCCCAACTTAATCTGCAGGCCTCCAGCCATGTCCGCAACTATGACCTCAACATCACGGTTACCGGCACACCCGACCGCCTCAACATTAACTACCGATCCGAGCCTCCCTTACCTAAGTCCGACATCATCGCTCTCCTCGCTCTCGGCCGCACCAACCAGGTATCCGCGCAGCTTCAGGAGCAGTCCGGCCAGAGCGTTTTTTCCGACCAGGCCAGCGCCCTCATCCTCAGCCAGGCTTTGAACACCACGGTCAGCAGCCGCCTGGAACGCTTGTTCGGTGCCAGCAACATTAAGGTCGATCCTCAGGGACTCACCACCGAAACGAACCCCATCAGCAACGGTCCCCAGATCACCATCGAGCAGCAGTTCTCCAACAACCTGTCTCTCACCTACTCCACCAATGTCTCGCAGAGCTCACAGCAGATCATTCAGGGGGAGTACTATGTGAATCGTAACGTTTCCTTTGTCGGCACCCGCGACCAGAACGGTGTGGTCAGCTTCGACGTGCGCGTCCGCCGGCGCAAGAAGTAAAATAAGTGGCCAGCGATCAGCAGCAGTCGTTTTGTTCACATAACCGACCACTGACCACTGGCCACTGCTCTCATGCCCGACCCGACCGCCGCGCGTCAAGTCATGGTCGACTCCCAACTCAGGGACCGTGGCATCTCTGATCCGCGTGTGCTCGACGCTATGCTCCGCGTGCCCCGTCATCGATTTGTCCCTGAACCTTATCGCAGCCAGGCCTACGAAGACCATCCGCTACCCATCGGTGACGACCAGACCATCTCTCAACCCTACATTGTTGCCATCATGCTCGAATCTCTTCAACTCGCTCCCACCGATAAGGTTCTCGAAGTGGGAACTGGCTCTGGCTATGTAACCGCTCTGCTGGCCGAGCTTGCCCAGCAGGTTTTCTCCATCGAACGCCATCCCGCCCTGGTCGAGGGTGCGTGCGAAGTTCTCGCCGAACTCGGCTATAGCAACGCCCGAATCTTTACCGGAGACGGCGCACTTGGTCTTCCCGCCTATGCCCCGTTCGACGCCATCCTCGTCTCGGCCGCTGCTCCCGATCTGCCCTCCGTGCTGCTTGCTCAGCTCAGCGATTCCGGACGAATGATTGTTCCTGTCGGCGCCTCCGACTCTCAGCAGTTGCAGTTCGTCCGAGCAGTCGGTGGACGGCAGGTTGTATCCCTCCGCGAACACGTCCGCTTCGTTCCCCTGGTGCTCAATCACGAATGAATCTCCGCGCCGGGTCGGTCACGACTTCAAGTGCTTCGGGTTCCTATCTCGCTTGATGAATTCAGAAGACTGCGAGGCTGCTAGAACGCTGAAACCAGCGCGGAGACGGGTGTTTCGGGCGGAGCCTGCTGCACAAGTTGTCCAGCCGAGTCTTGAGCATCTTGCAACACGCGGTTGGGAAATATTCCGAAATAGAGGGTGGCAACGATGCAGCCCGCCAGCGCTAGACCCAGCGCGAATGGAACCGGAGCCACCGGAACTTCCTTCCGCGATTCGCGCATGTACATCATCACGATGATCCGCAGGTAGTAGTAGGCTCCGACGCCGCTGTTGAGGACGCCGATAACCGTAAGCCAGATCAAGTTGGCTTTTGTTGCAGCGCTAAACACGTAGAACTTTGCAAAAAAGCCGCCGGTCATCGGGATGCCGATCAGCGAGAGCAAGAAGATGGTCAGCGTCGCCGCCAGCAGCGGAGAACTGCGGCCCAAGCCTTCATAGTCTTCGAGCGTTACATAGCGTTCGCCCGCGTTAGCGAAGTGGCTTACCACCGCAAACGCCCCGAGGTTCATCGCCGCATAGGCTCCGGTGTAGAACATTGCGGCCGAAGCTCCGAGAACGGGCGCGGCCGCGAAAGCCACCAGCAAGTAGCCCGCATGAGCGATCGAGGAATATGCCAGCAGCCGCTTCACATTGTCTTGAACCAACGCTGCCACATTACCCAAAGTCATGGAGAGCGCCGCCGACACCCAAATGACCCAGAATATGTCGTGCACGTTAATCACGAAAACGACGCGCAGCAAAACCGCGAAGGCCGCGGCCTTGGGCGCCGTCGACATGAAGCCCACAACCGGCGCCGGAGCTCCTTCGTAGACGTCGGGAGTCCAGATGTGAAACGGTGCTGCCGCCACTTTGAAGCCCAGCCCCACGAACATCAATGCCACAGCGACGGACGCCAGCAACGGAATCGGGCCAGCCTGCAAGGTCCTCCCGATCTGATCAATATTCGTCGAGCCCGTGGCGCCAAACATAAGCGCCACCCCATAAAGGAAAAATGCCGTTGCGAACGAACCCAGCAGAAAGTATTTCAGCGAGGCTTCCGCGCTCGCAGCCTCATGCCGCCGAAATCCGGCCAGCACATAAGTAGAGATGGAGGAAATCTCGAGGGCGATGAAAATCAGAACCAGCTCGACCGCCGACGACATCAGCGCCATGCCGACCACGCCGAACAAAATCAGAGAGTAGTATTCTCCCGCGCGGATCCGCTGCACCGCCATGTATTCGTACGAGCTAAGAATAACGACAGCTGCGATCGCAATCACCAGAACATGAAAGAAGACGCTGAATCCATCCACCTTTACCATATTCCAGAACGCCATCCCCGGAGACTGTGCCATGAACCAGGTGGCCCCCAGCCCTGCAAGCGTGCCCAGCAACGCGATCAACCCCAGCAGCTTCTGACCTGTTTTCTCGTCGAGCAGAGGCTCGAGCACCATCACGATCATGCCGAATACAGAGAGCACAATCTCCGGCAGGACGCGGACATAATCGGCACTCAGCGGCAGCGTCGGCGAGTAAGCGGGGACCAGGGACACTATCATTGCCCCACCATCCGGCTCGCCACCCGCACGACGGATGTGAGCGCTGCCTGAACTGCCGGATCAATCGCCCCCAGCCAAATAATCGGGGCCACGCCCATCACCAGGGCGGCTGCAGCACACGGCCAAATCGCGATCTTCTCGAATCCGGAAAGATCGCTCAAAGAATTGTTTACCGGATGTGTGACCTTGCCGTAGAACACTCGCTGATACATCCAGAGCAGGTAGACCGCGCTCCAGATTATGCCGGTCGCCCCGAGTATCCCGTAAACCGCTTTATCCTGGAATGCGCCGCTCAACACCAGAAATTCGCCAATGAAACCGTTCAGTAGAGGCAGACCAACCGATGCCAGCACGATCACCAGATACGACGCGGCATATACCGGCATGGGCGAGGCCAGTCCGCCGAATTCTCTGATCTCATAAGTATGCCGGCGCTCATGCAGAATGCCCGCCAGCATGAACAGCCCACCCGTTGAAATTCCGTGGGCCAGCATAACGAACATCGCGCCGTTCAGTCCGGCTTGGGTGAAGCTGAAGATCCCCAGCACCACAAAGCCCAGGTGGCTAACCGAGGAATAGGCAATCAGCTTCTTCATATTAGGCTGGACCATGGCCACCAGCGCACCGTAGATGATGCCGATCAGCGCCAGGATCATTACCCACCAAGCATTCTGCCGCGATTGCTCAGGGAACAGGCCCAGGTTAAAGCGCAGCAGCCCGTAGGTGCCCATCTTGAGCAGCACTCCGGCCAGCAATACTGACCCTGCTGTCGGTGCTTCGACGTGCGCATCCGGCAACCATGTATGGAAGGGAAACAGAGGAACCTTCACCGCAAACGCCAGAAAGAAACCCAGGAACAGCCACTGCGCGGCCGCCGGAAACTTCGGTACAGCCCCGCTCGCGATCGCATCGCGAATCACAACAAAGTCGAAGCTCCCAGTATGCGCGTAAAGCCAGAGGATCGCGGCCAGCATAAACACTGAGCCGATCATCGTGTACATGAAAAACTTCACCGCTGCATAAACTTTGCGCTCGTGGCCGAAAATACCAATCAGCAAAGCCATGGGTATTAGCGTGGCTTCCCAGAAGAAATAAAAGAGGAACAAGTCGAGAGACGTGAACACGCCGATCAGCGCTGTCTCCAGAATCAACAGCAGAATGAAAAATTCTTTCACCCGCTCATGAATCGACTTCCACGAAATCAGCACACATAGCGGCGTGAGGAAAGTGGTGAGCACCACCAGCCACAGCGAGATGCCATCCACTCCCATGTGATAGTGGATATTCGGAGTCGAAACCCACTGCTTATCGATCTGGTACTGAAAACCAGTCTGCCCGCGATGGAAATAGACCGGCAGGTGCAAAGACAGGACAAACGTCAGCAGGGAGATGACAAGCGCGAAAACACGAATGTCACGATCGCGGCGAGGCAGCAGCACCAGCAGCAGTCCGCCCGCCAGCGGCGCAAACGTCACTAGAGTGAGAATGACCGGCCTGAGGCTATCAGTGTTCATCGCCCCACCCCCATCCAGATCATGAAGGCAATCACCGCCGCCGAGCCGGCCGCAATCCATCCCGCGTAGGAGCGAATATTCCCAGACTGCATGTGACGAACTTCGTCCGAAACCTGGCGCGCCCCGTCCCCGGCGTCATTCACGGCAGCATCGATAATCTTTCTGTCTACATCCTGCCAGAGGATTCGAGTCGAACCCTCCACCAGTGGCTTAACGAAGACCACAGCGTAGAGTTCATCGATGTAATACTTGTGCACCACGGCCTCGTAGAATCCCCCAACCGCGTCCGCAATCTTCTGAGGCAGGTCTTGTCGCTTGTGGTAAAGCAGGTATGCGAGGTAGAAGCCAAGAAACGCCACCGCTACCGAGACCATGGTCAGATAAAGTTCCATGTGACCTGATTCCGCGACGCTTTGCGCTGGCTGCAAGGGAGTATTTCCGCCCTGTGCTGCAACGATTACGGTCCTGAACGGGAGTTCAAACACCGGAGCTAGGAAATTATCGAAGCGGTTCCCGATGCCCACCAAACCGCCCACTATCGAGAGCACGGCAAGGATAGCAAGCGGAACCAACATCACCATTGGGCTCTCGTGCGGTTCGCCGCCTTCATGCGATTCGTGTCCGTGGGAGCCGTGGCCATGCGGATCCACGTGGGCCCCACGATAATCGCCGAAGAATGTCATAAACCACAGCCGGAACATGTAGAACGACGTGATGAACGCTGTGACCACGCCGATCAGCCAGAAAACCCAACTTCCGTGCTCGCTGGAGAACACTTTCCAGAGAATTTCATCTTTGCTGAAAAAGGCCGCTAGCGGCGGAAATCCGGCGATGGTAAAGGTCGCAATGCTCATCGTGAGAAACGTGAACGGGATATAGGATCTGAGACCGCCCATCTTCCGCATGTCCTGCTCGCCGCCGACGGCATGAATCACTGAACCCGCACCGAGAAACAGCAGCCCCTTGAAGAAGGCGTGGGTCATCAAGTGGAAGATCCCCGCGGAGAAAGCCCCAACGCCGCAGGCCATGAACATGTAGCCGAGTTGCGAGATTGTCGAATAAGCAAGGACCTTCTTGATGTCAGTCTGCGCAATGCCGATCGTCGCAGCGAAGAATGCGGTCAGCGTTCCAATGATCAGCACAACCATCAACGCAGTAGGCGCGCGTTCAAAGATCACATGCGAACGCGAAACCATGTAAACGCCGGCAGTTACCATCGTGGCCGCATGGATCAATGCCGAAACCGGCGTAGGACCTTCCATTGCATCGGGAAGCCAGACGTACAGTGGAATCTGCGCCGACTTGCCGCAAGCGCCCACCATCAGCAGAATGCCAATAGCTGTCAGCAGCCCCGCTCCGGCGGTCTCCGGACTCATGGGGGAGATTCCCTGAAATACCTGATCGAAATTAAGCGAGCCAAAGTGCTTGATCAGCAGGAACAACGCAATGAGAAAGCCAAAATCGCCGATGCGGTTCACGATGAATGCTTTCTTGCCCGCCGATGCTGCCGAGTCTTTTGTGAACCAGAATCCAATCAGCAGATATGACGCCAGTCCCACGCCCTCCCAGCCGATAAACATCAGCAAGTAGTTATTCGCGAGCACCAGCGTCAGCATGAAAAACATGAACAGGTTCAGATAGCTGAAGAAGCGGTAGTAGCTGGGGTCGTCCCACATATAGCCGACCGAGTAAATGTGGATCAGGAATCCCACTCCGGTCACTACCAGCAACATCACCAGCGACAGTTGATCCAGATAGACGGCAAAGTCCGCACTGAAGTCTCCGGAACGGATCCAGTGAGCCACAAACTCATGGTAGGGAAGTAACAAGGACGAAAAACGCGCAGCAACCCACAATGCCATCGCAAAAGCGGCCCCGCTGAAGAGAAGCGCGACGCCGGTCACACCCTCACGCGAAGATTTCTTGCCAAGAAAGCCGTTAATCGCAGCTCCCGCCAGCGGTAGAACCGGAATCAGCCAGAGATTGAGGTTCGGGTTCATAGCTTGAGCAGGTTCACCTGATCCACGTTCAAAGTCTCGCGCGTGCGATACACCGCAATAATGATTGCCAGTCCCACGGCCGCTTCCGCCGCCGCCACCACCATCACAAAGAAAACGAATACTTGGCCGGCCAGCGCATGCCAGTGCGCCGCAAACGCGACAAAAGAAAGATTCACTCCATTCAGCATCAGCTCAATCGACATGAAAATGGTGATGATGTTGCGCTTGATCAGAAATCCAACCACGCCGCAGGCAAACAGAAATCCGCTCAGCAAAAGGTAATACGATAGCGGCACATACGAGGCAACCATCAGTCCGCCTTCCCCGCTGCTGTTTCCGGCTTGCTGGCCAGAACCACGGCGCCCATGATGGCGATCAGGATCAACACAGACGTGACTTCAAAGGGCAACAGGAAATCGTGAAAAAGAAGCTGGGCAATATCCGTAGGATGCCCCGGCAGCGCTCCGATCGGCACCGATTCAGTTCCGGAGTCTCGGAGCACGACCCAAGCCACCAGCACGCTTCCGATCAGCATTCCGGGCACGCCTAACAGAACAGCAACACGGCTTCCTTTGGTGTGCTCTTCTTCGCCTGCGTTGAGCAGCATGATGACAAACACGAACAGCACCATGATGGCGCCGGCGTACACGATCACCTGCACGGCAGCGACAAACTCCGCGCCCAGCAGCAGGTATTCGCCAGCCAGCGCGGCCATCACCGCAATCAGCGACAGCGCACCATTAATCGGATGCCGCTGCGCCAGCAGGTTGACCGCCCCGCCTACGCAAACCGCTCCGAAAGCGAGAAAAAGTATGAGATGGAAACTCATGAAAATCAGTACCTGGTCGCTAGTACCCAGTTCTTCGTCAACCCAGTGTTCTTACCGGCAACTGGGTACTAGGTACTGGCAACTGTTCCTACCAGGCAACCGCAATCGCCGTTGCCACCAAATTCACAATCGCCAAGGGCAGCAAAAACTTCCAGCCGAAAGACATCAGTTGGTCGTAACGGAAGCGCGGCAACGTCCCGCGCACCCAGATATAAAGAAAGAGAAAACAGAAAATCTTTGCGCCAAACCAGAACAACGGCAGCAACGACTGCAGCAGCGGAGGTCCAAACAGCGGCCCGTGCCATCCCCCGAAAAACAACAGCGTGGCCAGGCATGCCACCGTAATCATGTTGGCGTACTCGGCCATGAAAAACATGGCAAACTTCATGGCGCTGTACTCCGTGTGATATCCAGCAACTAGTTCGGTTTCCGCTTCGGGCAGGTCAAACGGAATGCGGTTGGTTTCCGCATACGCCGCCATCAAGTAAATAAAGAAGCCAATGAACTGCCCGTGAAAAATATTCCACCGTGGAATGATTCCCAGGAAGTGGCCTCCCTGCGCATCAACGATGACACGCAAGCTGAAACTGCCAGACTGGATCAAAACTCCGACCAGCGAGAGTCCCAGAGCAATTTCATAGCTCACCATCTGAGCGCTCGCGCGAAGTCCGCCGAGTAACGAGTATTTGTTGTTGGACGACCATCCCGCCAGCGCAACCCCGTACACCCCCAGCGAAGTAACGCCCAGAATCAGCAGCAGCCCAATGTTCAAATCGGTGATCTGCAGCGGAACGCTGTAACCAAAAATCGTGATCGAGTTGCCAAACGGAATTACCGATATCGAAGTCAGTGCAAAGATCAGAGCCATCATCGGCGCCGCCAGAAAAAGCGGCTTGTAAACATGCGGCGGCGTGAGATCTTCTTTAAACAGAAACTTCAGTCCATCGGCCGCAGGCTGCAACAATCCAAACGGCCCGACCCGCGTGGGTCCCCAGCGATTCTGGATGTGGCCCACGACTTTGCGCTCCAGCCACACCGTGTAAGCGACTGCCGTGAGCAGCACGACGAGCACAATTACCGACTTGATCACCGACACGAGTATGAAAACGGCAACTGACAACGCTGCTTCTCCCAATGCTGGAATCAGTCCGCCGCGACTTCAGCGGCCTTGACCTCGTGACTCTCCACCACCGACTTCAACGTGCGCGAATAACGTCCGAGCGTTCCGGAACTAAAGAGATCATCGTTCGCCGGAGCAATCGAGTCCACCCTATGCGCAACCCCGGGCCCAGCCTCCGTCAGCGACGTATGCTGGCTGTTGCCCGCCAGCAAATTCATTCGGGACACGTCATAGCCAGGCACCAGCCGCTGAATTTCATCCAGAATTGCCGCCGGATCGAACGGGCTCAACTTCGGTTCCAGTCCATGAGCCTCAAGCCACACCGCATGACGATCGGCCTCACCCGACTGCGCTCCCCGCGACTGCCCCATATCGGCGTGAGTGCCGCCGCCGAACGGCACGAGTTTGCGCACGTCAAAACCCATGGCGTCCGCGATGCGCACCATCATCTCGAAATCGGCCTTCGTGCCCGTGACTTCGCCCGCCTTCTTCACCAACTGCAGGTCGCCGCAAGTGTTCGTAACCGTACCAGACTTCTCGTATGCATTCGCCGCCGGCAGCACCACGTCGGCCATCACCGCGGTTTCAGTCAGAAACATGTCTTGCACCACGACGAAACTCTTCGAGAAGGCGAACGGATCGAGATTCAACCGGCCCACCGGATTCGATCCAACAACATAAAGAGCTTTCAACTTCCCAGCTTTTCCGGCTTCGACCATGCCAGCCAGATCAAGGCCCGCAGCCTGCGGGATGTGCCCCCACTCTCGATGAAACTGGCTGCTTCCCGCGATCGGGTGATATCCCGGCAACAGGTCGGGATACAAACCCATATCCGAGGCGCCGCGAGAGTTCGAGTAATCCGCTAGGCAGACAAACTTAGCTCCGGAGATCGCGGAACCGAACCTCACCAAGTTCGCAAGGTCATCTCCCCGGACTTCGGAACCGAAAACGATAACCAGATTCACCTCGCTGCGCAGCTTGTCGCGCAGAGCAATCCACGCATCCTTGCCGGTGGATGAGCTGGCGAACGTATCCGCAGCACCATCGTTGCCGGCCAAAAATGCCGTAACTTGACCTTCCGCTCCAGCCGGAATCTGCATGAAGCTCGTGGCTTGCCGCCGCAATTTGATCGGTCTGGAATTAATCACATAGAAGCGCGCCCGGTGCAGGCGAACGTTGTTGCGAATCTGCCACGCCAGCAGCGGATGCTGCTCCGTCGGATCATTCCCAATCAACAGAATGGCCGGAGCAGTGAAAACGTCCGCCATGCTTGCCGTGACATCGGCCTTGCCGCGAAGCGCAGCCACTAGAGCAGGGAAGTCCGCGGTGCGGTGGTGGTCCACATTATTCGTCTTCAGGACCACGCGGGCAAACTTCGAAAGCAGGTAGGCCTCTTCGTTGGTAGTCCGAGTCGAGCCGATCACCCCAATCGCCGCCCCGCCCTCCTTGTCGCGGATTTCCGCGAACTTTTTCCCGATCGACTCAAACGCCTCTTCCCAGGTGGCGGGAGTCAGCTTGCCATCCTTGCGAATCAGCGGCCGAGTCAGCCGTTCTTCATGGTTCGCAAAATCGAAAGCATAGCGGCCCTTGATGCAGAGGAAATCACCGTTCGTCCCGCTCTTGTCGCGGTTGTCACCGCGCACAATCTCCATCCCGGTATCGGCGCGACGCACGCCCAGCGTAGTCTTACAGCCGTCACCGCAGTGCGTGCAGATCGTCCCCACGTGCTTCATCTCCCAGGGACGCGTTTTGTAGCGATACGCGCCGGAGGTGAGTGCTCCGACCGGGCAAATGTCAATGCACATGCCACACTCTTCGCAATCCAGGTGATCCTCTTTATTAGGCGCGATAATCGAACTCACGCCCCGGTTCTGCACCCCCAAAGCCCAAACATCCATGCCCTCGCCGCACACACGCACGCAGCGGTAACAGAGAATGCAGCGCGGCCGGTCGAAGAAGACCACTGGCGACCACTGCTGCTCGTCTTTATGATTCTTCGCCTCCATGAACTTCGACTCGGCAGCGCCGTAGGAGAACGTCATGTCCTGCAGTTCGCACTCGCCCCCGGCGTCGCACACCGGACAGTCCAGAGGATGGTTTCCCAGCAACAACTCCAGCATCGACTTGCGCGCCTGCTTGATCTCATCGCTATCCGAGGTAACGACCATGCCTTCGCCGATCACGGTCGTACACGCCGTCTGCAGCTTGGGCATCTTCTCGATCTTTACCAGGCACATGCGGCAAGCGCCCTGCAGCGAGAGGTTGGGGTAATAGCAAAACGAAGGCACTTCGATGCCCACGGTCTTGCAGGCCTCGATCAGCAGCGTCCCCGCGGGAGCCGTGACCTTCTTGCCGTCGACTGTGAGTGTTACGGGTTGGGGTTTGTCCGCCATGAATGTCAACGCTAGACTCTAGTGCGCACCTGTCCGGTACGCCGGGCTATTCTTGACCTCTTCAATCTGCAGCGCATGCCTTTGTGCGTGCGATCCCATCAGCAGCAGGCACTCATAAGTGCTAATCACCCCAACGACGTGATGAGGGTGCTTGACCTCTGTGGCACGCAGGTCCTCTCCGGTTTGTTCGACAAGGCGAAGCGTGCGCTGACGTACCGCCTGGAAATGAGCCACCGCTTCAGCCAGCGTCGAAAAGCGGCCACGCGGTTGTGATTGAACGGAAGCATCAAACCGGGTACTGCGGTCCGTACCGCTTCTCAGAATGCGATCATCGCGCTTCGGTCCTTCCGGATTTCGCGCCTGCCTTTCGCCAGTCACCAAACCGAGCATGACTTCTTCCGCCACAGCTACATGTTCTGCGCACTCTAGAACTGACCAGCGGTTCTCCGCAGGGCGCAGGCGGCTGGCGGCTTCACCCACTCCAGCCACGCTGCAAAGAAACGCATCGCCTCCCTTGCGCAAAGCCTCCAGCAGTCTGGCTGTGTCGATCTCGGTAGAGCTCTTTGTGGCTGGAACGGTGCTCATGATCAATGGGCCATCACCGGAACTGGCTGCAGTGCGCCTTCCTCCTCATAGGGGCAGGGTCGACCTTCTAAATGATCTTCAAATTCTTTGCGGAACTTCTTCACGAACGCAATGGTCGGCATCGCGGCCGCATCGCCCAACGGGCAAAACGTCCGCCCCAGCATGTTCTCCGCCAAGTACTGCATGTTGTCGATGTCTTTCCTCACGCCGCCGCCGGAATGAAAGCGCATCAAAGTTTTCTTTAGCCAGTCAGTACCCTCGCGGCAGGGAATGCACCACCCGCAACTCTCGTGCTGATAAAACTTCATAGTCCGCAGCGCAAACTTCACGATGCACTGCGCGTCGTCCACCACAACCACGCCGCCCGAACCCAGCATCGACCCCGCCTTGGCGACGGAATCGAAATCCATATTCACATCGATCTCGTCGGCGGTGAGGCACGGACACGAAGCCCCGCCCGGCACAACCGCCTTCAGTTGGCGCCCGTTAGGGATCCCGCCACCCACTTCGTAAATCATCTTCTTCAGGTTGTAGCCCATCGGCAATTCGTACACGCCCGGCCGCGCGATATTCCCGCTCAGGCAAAACAGCCGAGTCCCGCCATTCTTCGGCGGACCAATCCTTGCAAACCATTCAGCCCCGCCGAGAATAATGTGAGGAACACTGGCCAAAGTCTCGGCATTATTAATGACGGTCGGACCACCCCACAAACCCACAACGGCAGGAAACGGAGGCCGAATCCGCGGAATCCCACGCTTGCCCTCCAGCGACTCCATCAGCGCCGATTCTTCTCCAACTTCATAAGCCCCCGCGCCGCCATGCCAGTAAACGTCAAAATCCCGGCCACTCCCGAAAATGTTCTTGCCCAGAAAACCTTTAGCGTAAGCGTCGGCGATCGCCTTCTGCATGATGTTCAATAGATATCGGTATTCGCCGCGAATATAGATGTAGCCGCTGCGCGCGCCCACCGCCAGCCCGCCAATCATCACTCCTTCGATCACGGAATGCGGATCATGTTCAAAAATCAGCCGGTCCTTACAAGTGCCAGGCTCGCTCTCATCGCCGTTACACAGCACATACTTCGGTTTCGCCGACTGCTTGGGCACGAACGACCATTTCATCCCGGTCGAGAATCCAGCTCCGCCGCGTCCCCGCAGCCCTGAATTCTTCACCTCATTAATGATTGCGTCCGGCTCCATCCCAAGCGCCTTCTGCACGGCCTTGTAGCCGTCCAGTTCGAGATAGCGGTCGATATTCGTCGCGCCCAGGCCGAAGCGCCGGGAGACGACCTTTACCTCGTCAGGATGGGAAACCAAGTCGGCCATTTTGTAATTTTGTAATCGGGTAATTTCGTAAATTGAAACCTGACGGCCCAAGACAACTTCCGCGGCAGTTCTAAATTACAAAATTACCCGATTACCAAATTACAAATCCTCTATTGCGTCGCTTTCTTTCTGTACTCGTCCAGAACCCTATCCATCTTCTCCGTAGTCAGGTTCTCGTGAAAATCGTAATTAACCTGCGCCGCCGGAGCCCAACTGCAAGCTCCAATGCACTCCACTTCCTCGAGCGTGAACAATCCGTCAGCCGTCGTTCCCCTGTGGCCCACGCCCAGTTTCTCAGCGCAATGATGCAGAATACTTTCGCCCCCG
>Ga0307476_10001060_pt1 | contig 17596 bp, 13 predicted proteins | sample atmos_gasesECM2C_2_FD_203314 | JGI IMG/M metagenome (GOLD analysis project Ga0307476, IMG submission 203314) | Hardwood forest soil microbial communities from Morgan-Monroe State Forest, Indiana, United States - atmos_gasesECM2C_05 | ecosystem: Environmental > Terrestrial > Soil > Temperate... | reverse complement strand
TATCGGAGCGCCGAGATTTGAACTCGGGACCCCTTGCACCCCATGCAAGTGCGCTACCAGACTGCGCCACGCTCCGACACAGTTTGTTTTTCTACAACGCATGTGGCGTTGGGGAATGGCGCCACCCGTCTATGATACTTGCCTTTATCGCCCCAGTCAGGCCGCGACTGAGCGACGCTACTTCGTCTCCTCTCGAAGCGCCCTGAAGGAATGCTTCAGCAGCTCGAGTTCCCGGCCCATCGTGTCCTGCTTCTGCACCCCCTCTCTCACGGCCAGGAGCCCGTACCGGATGCGCGCATCCGGCCCCTGGTCCGGCGGCTCGACCGCAGTGCTGATGCGGGTCTCGCCGTCCTTGCTTTCGATCAGGCCGTTGAAGGGAAAACTGCGGGTCTTGAGCTTCTTCCAGTTACTCTGGAAGCTGTCCGGGAGCGAAGCGGGCGGTTCTGTCTCGCGAAAGGCAGTCACCCAGTTATTGGTGTGAACCCGCTCGCTGAGCATGACCCGATTGACGCTCCACTTAACCGCGTCGGGCGCTCCGGAGAACCCAAAGTCGAGGAACAGGACACTGTCCTTGGTGAGCTTGACCAGCTCGGGACCGGCCGTCAGCTCAAAACGATCCGAATGGAAAGCCACTTCGCGCTGGGGGTCGATCTTGATGCTGAGTGTCTCAAATGCCTTGGGTCGTACGCCCGGTTGCGCCAGATAGTCCTGCCACTGAGCAAGCGTACCCAGCATTGTCACGTACACGTAATCGCACAGCAGCTGCTGCGTCTTGTGCAGAAAGCGAACGTAACCGCTGCGGACCCTGTTCACCGTCGCGACGTAGCCGTCCGGGGTCGGCAGACTGACCACAGTCAGGATCTGGTCATCATACGGAATTGCCCAATCGCGGACTTGCCAGGTCCGCCCCCACCGGTCGACAAAGTGGCTCGCGTCCTTCGATTTCCCCAGCGAGGTGACGCGCACCGAATCCGTGCCTATCGCGCGGCGCACCACGTACGCCTTGAGCAGCAGATCCAGATAGAGCTTGTCGTCGCCGAAGAGTGTCGCGAAAGCGACATTGTCCGGAACCCGCAGCCGCACGAAACCGCCCGCCTGCTCGACGAAGCCGTTGCTCTCGAGTTGCACGCTGTCGACCTTGGGAGCGCCCTCGACCCAGACCTTGTTCGCATCCTCGTGCATCAGGCGCGGGAATGGGGCGCGATCGGTGGTATGCAGCAGCCGCGCCGAGCCCTCGCCCCGCGGAAATACATGATCTGCGTTGTGCTCGAGCAGAGTCTGCTGGGCGGCTGAAAGGTGGCGCAGCGTCAGATCTGAAACGGTGGTGTAGAACTGTGCGAGCGGTTTCGGCAGCTCGAAGTGTTCGTCGATCGTGGTCTTCTCGCTCGCGTCGAACAGCGGCAGACGCATCGGGAAGCGGCCGCCGAGCGTGCCCTCGCCGTCTTTCGCGATGCCCACCTCGCCAATCGGCAGCGCCACATTCAGGTTCTCGGCGGGCGACTTGCGCAGCACGATGCCGACGGCCTTGCCGTGCTCGTCGACCAGGGGCCCGCCGCTGTTGCCCGGAGAAGCGGCGGCCGAGAAGCGCAGCCACTGCCACCGTCCGTCGAGCTCCTCCGGCGTATCGGAGGTATACACGCCGTCACGAATGATGACCCCTTGCCCTAAAGCGTTCCCCACGGCGTAAACGGTAGAGTTCAGAGGCGGCTTGCTTCCGGGGCTCAGGACCCTCGCTCCCTTCGGCGGATCGCGCAGCGAGAACTCCAGGAAATCGTGGGTATCGGAATACTTGAAGACCTGGTCGATGTCGTAGACCTTGCCCGCGCTGTCGCGCAGCGCTGGTGGCCCGTAGAGACTGCCCATGCCTAGATCGATCACATGTGCGGCCGTGACGTATCTGTTGAGCCCAATCGCGAAAGCCGTTCCGATCGAGCGGTACTTGTCGGTGCGCTCCTGGTACGGGATCAGATCCCAGGGGAGCTCGCGGTCATAGGTGACCTCACCCTCGGCGGGCTTGAGCTGCACGACTTCGAAGGTTGCGGCACGGAGAAGCTGCTGGAGACTGCCACTCAACTCCGCGCCGCTCGCCGGCGCGGCTGATCCGAGCGCAGTAAGCAGCGCCACGGTACCGAGTGTGAGGAATACAGCGGGACGGCGGGCGCGCACGGCCCTGCTCAGCGCCGCAGGATCTTCATCAGATCTTCGAGCTCTACTCTCACCTGCTTGACGATCTGCTGGCTCTGCGTGAGATCGCTGCGCGCTTCCTCGCCAGTCAACTTGTTGCGCGCGCCGCCGATTGTGAAGCCCTGGTCGTAGAGCAGGCTCCTGATCTGGCGGATCACGATCACGTCCTGGCGCTGGTAGTAGCGGCGGTTGCCGCGGCGCTTGACGGGCTTCAGCTGCGGAAATTCCTGCTCCCAATAGCGCAGCACGTGCGGCTTCACGCCGCACAACTCACTCACCTCTCCGATGGTGAAGTAGCGCTTGCCGGGGATGACCGGCAGCTGCGCGTTATTCTTTGGCTCCAACATAGGCCTCGACGCGCGCCTTGAGTTTCTGCCCCGGACGGAACGTGACGACGCGCCGCGCGCTGATCGGAATCTCCTCGCCCGTCTTGGGATTGCGTCCCGGGCGCTGGTTCTTGTCACGCAGATCGAAGTTCCCGAAGCCGGAGAGCTTTACCTGCTCGCCGCCCGAGAGCGCAGCGCGAACCTCCTCGAAGAAGAGATCCACCAGCTCGCGCGCCTCGCGCTTGTTGAGCCCGAGCTGGTTGAACAAGGCTTCCGCCATCTCCGCTTTGGTCAGGGCCATTTCTTTATTCTCTGATTCTTGCGTTCAGGCTCTCGCGCAAATCCGCTACTACGGAGGCCATCAGACGGTCGACGTCCGCATCGGTAAGAGTGCGAGAAATATCTTGAAAAATCAAGCCTAAAGCGATGCTTTTTCGACCGGGTTCGAGACCGGGGCCGCGATACACGTCGAAAACGCGGAGACCACGCAGCAAGCTTGATGTCGATAAGGTTACACGCTCGGCCAGGGTACTTAAAGCCACTGCCTCATCGACCACGACTGCAAGGTCGCGGCGCACTTGGGGAAAGCGCGAGATCTCCTCGAACGTTGCCCTCTTGACAGCGAACGCGGCCATGTCGAGCTCGAACAGTACCGGCGCATATGTAAAGTCGAGCGCCTTGACCAGCGCCGGATGCAGCTCCCCGATCCAGCCCACCGGAGTTCCGCGCCGCAGCACGCGCGCCGAGCGTCCCGGATAGAGCGCGGCGAGCTCTTGCGCCTGGAAGGTGAAGCTCTCGGACGCCGCGGTTCCGGCCAGGAGCGCAGCGACGTCCGCCTTCACGTCGTAGAAGTCGGCGTCCGCGCGCGCCTCCTTCGGGACGCCCCACTGCTCAGGCAGGCGCGCGCCGCTCGCCAGGCCTGCGATCGTCTCGATCTCGTGCGTCGTGCCATGGTCGACCTCGAAGCGGGTGCCATGCTCGAAAAGACGGATGCGATCCTGCTGACGGTGCTGATTCTCGAGCGCCGCCCGGATCAAGCCCGGCCAGAGCGACACACGCATCACCGACATGTCGCTCGCGATCGGATTGGAGAGCGCGAGCGCAGCTCTGCCGGGGAACAGTTTCTGCTGCAACGCCGGGGCGACGAAGGCGTAGGTGACTGCTTCCTCGTAGCCGCGTGCGGCCAGGGCTTCGAGCACCGCGCGCTCGGCTGGCTGCTCCTCCGGGAGCCTCCTGAAACGCAGCGGCGCGAGCGCGTCAGTCTCGGGGATCTTCTCCCAGGTGGCGAGCCGCGCAACTTCCTCGATGAGATCAGCCTCGATCGCGATATCGAAACGGTAGGCCGGGGGCGTGGCCTTCCAGCCGCCGGCGTTCGCGGACACCGTCATACCGAGCCCGGTGAGCGCCTTGGTGACGCGCGCAGCGGGAACCTTGAGACCCAGGATGCGCTCGAGCTGCGCGGCCCGGAGCTTCACCGCGGCGCGCTTAGGCTTATGGCGGGCGTTCTCGGTGACCACGATGCTCGCGGCCGTGCCGCCCGCGATCGGCTCGAGCAAGGTGATCGCACGGCCAATCGCCCGCTCCTGTTGCGTGGGATCCACCCCGCGCTCGAAGCGCTGGCTCGCGTCGGTGAGGAGACCTAAGCGTCGACCGCGGCCCTGTACCGTCTCGGGCGCGAAATACGCGCTCTCGAAGAAGACGTCCGTCGTCTGCGGCGACACCGCCGTACGCAGCCCCCCCATGATGCCGGCGAGCCCGACCGGCCCCTCCCCGTCGGTAATGAGGAGCATGTCGGGGTCGGGTTTGATCGTCTTGCCATCGAGGAGCGTCAGCTCCTCTCCGGCGCGCGCGAATCGCACGCGGATGCCCTGCTCGAGCTTGGCGAGATCGTAGGCGTGCATCGGCTGGCCGAGCTCGAGCATCACATAGTTGGTCACATCGACCACCGGGCTGATCGAGCGCACGCCCGCACGCCGCAGCCGCTCGATCATCCACACCGGGGTCACCGCCCGGTTGTTGATGCCGCGCAGGATGCAGCCCGCGAATCGGGGACAGCCGGCAGGCGCCTCGAGCCTCACCGGGAAGCGCTCGGCCCTGGTACCGCGGGCGCGCGCAATCTTCGGCCCCGTGAGCTTGGTGCCGGCGATCGCCGCCACTTCGCGCGCGACTCCTAAGATCGACATGGCATCGCCGCGATTGGGCGTCACGTTGACGTCCAGCACCTCCTCCTCATCGAGGCCGAGGTATTCCCGCAGCGGCTTCCCGAGTGGTGCATCGGCAGGGAGCTCGAGGATCCCGCTCGAGCTCTCGGCGAGCCCAAGCTCCCTGGCCGAGGCCAGCATCCCCTGCGATTCGACACCGCGGAGCTTCGCTGCGCCGATCTTGAGATCGCCCGGGAGCTGCGCCCCCACCAGCGCGAGCGCGCTCCTGAGTCCCGCACGGGCATTCGGCGCGCCGCAGACGATCTGCAGCGTCGGTCCACCTCCGGTCGTGACGGTACACACCTGCAGCTTGTCGGCCTGAGGGTGACGTGCGGCGGAGAGGATCTCCGCGACCACCACGCCGGTGAACGGCGGCGCCGCGCTCTCGAGCCCCTCGAGCTCAAAGCCCGCCATGGTGAGGCGCGCGCCGAGCTCCTGCGCCTTCCACGGCACTTTCACCCACTCGCCGAGCCAGCTGTACGGGACCTTCATGAGCTGAACGCCCGGAATTGCCGCAGGAAACGCAGGTCGTTCTCGAAAAACAGCCTCAGATCATTCACTCCGTAGCGCAGCATCGCGAGCCGATCGATGCCGGCGCCGAAGGCGTAGCCGGTGTAGCGCTCCGGGTCGACGCCGCTCGCCTTGAGCACGTTGGGGTGCACCATGCCGCAGCCCGAGATCTCCAGCCAGCCGCTGTGCTTGCAGGTGCGGCAGCCCACGCCCGCGCAGAACAGGCACCCCATATCGACTTCGGCCGAGGGCTCGGTGAAGGGGAAGTAGGAGGGGCGCAGGCGCATCGCCAGATCGCGCTCGAAAAAGGCCTGCAGGAACCCGTGCAGCACCGCCTTCATGTTCGCGAAGCTCACGTTCTCATCCACCACCAGCCCCTCGAGCTGGTGGAACATCGGCGAGTGCGTCATGTCCGAGTCGCAGCGGTAGACACGCCCCGGCGCGATGATCGCCAGCGGCGCGCCGCGATCGAGCAGCGCGCGGATCTGCACCGGTGAGGTGTGTGTGCGCAGCAGCCGCCCGTCCGGAAAGTAGAACGTGTCGTGCAGCGCACGTGCCGGATGGTTCGCGGGAATATTGAGGGCAGCGAAGTTGTGGAAGTCGTCCTCGATCTCCGGACCCGAGGCGACGTCGAAGCCCGCGCGGCGAAACAGCGTCTCGATGCGCAGCCGCGCACGCGTCACGGGGTGCAGCCCCCCGGGCTCCTCGCCCCGCCCCGGGAGCGTCACGTCGAGGCGGCCCTCGATGAGCTTCTTCTCGACGTCGGCGCGCTCGAGCGCGGCGCGGCGCACCTCGATGGCGTGCGTCAGCTCCTCCTTCGCCTCGTTGATGCGCGCCCCGGCCGCCGGCCGTTCCGCCGCGGGGATGCGGCCGAGCTCCTTCAGCTGCTCGGTGAAGGTCCCCTTCTTCCCGAGCCAGCGCACGCGCACGCTCTCGAGTGCGGCGCCATCCGGTGCTGCCGCGACCTCAGCGCGCGCCTCGGCAGTGAGGGCCGTCAGGTCAGCCAAGAGCGCCTCCCGACGGTCAGCTTATGCCGAGGGCGGTCTTGGCCTGCTGCGCAATCGCGCCAAAAGCCGCGGTGTCGTGTACCGCGATGTCGGCCAGCACCTTGCGGTCGATCTGCACTCCGGCCTTGTTCAGGCCGTTGATGATGCGGCTGTAGGTGAGCCCGTAGAGGCGCGCCGCGGCGTTGATGCGCGCGATCCACAGCGCGCGAAACTCGCGCTTGTTCTGCCGCCGGTCGCGGTAGGCATATTGGCCGGCCTTGATCACGGCCTGCTTGGCTGCGCGATAGACCTTACGGCGGGCGTTGTAATAGCCCTTCGCCTTGCCCAGGACTTTCTTGTGACGGCGCCCGGCCGTCACGCCACGCTTCACTCGTGCCATGAGTACTCTCGCTTACTTGGAATAGGGAAGCAGCTGCTCGATCCGACCGACATCTGTCTTGTCGACGAGACTCGAGCCGCCGGAGCGCGCCTGGCGTTTGACCTTGCGGTCCTTGTGGCCGAGATTGTGGCGGCGATTTGCCGCGTACCGCTTGAAGCCCTTCGCCGTCTTGCGAAAGCGCTTGGCCGCGGCCCGGTTGGTTTTCAACTTGGGCATCGATCAACTCCTCATTATGTAGCTACCGGTCGCAAGGTGCGTCTCCGCACCCGCTACGGGCGAACGCCCCGCGGACCCAAGGGTCTTCGAGGGGAGTTACTTCTTCTTTGGTGCAAACACCATGATCATCTGCTTGCCCTCCATGAGCGGGTTCTGCTCGACCACCGCGTGCGGCGCGAGGTCGCCTGAAACCCGATCCAGGAGCTTGCGTCCGAGATCCTGGTGCACCATCTCACGGCCACGGAACCTCAGGGTCACCTTGGCCTTGTCGCCCTCGGTGAGGAAGCGAGTGAGATTACGCAGCTTGATCTGGTAATCCGCCTCGCCCGTACCGGGACGAAACTTCACTTCCTTGACCTGAATCTGCTTCTGCTTGCGCTTGGCAGAGTGGGCTTTCTTGTTCTGCTCGAACAGGAACTTCCCGTAATCCATGATGCGCACGACCGGCGGCTCTGCGGTCGGCGATACCTCGACCAGATCGAGCTCAGCGGCGGACGCCATCTGCAGGGCGTCGAAGCGGGACATCACCCCGGCCTGCGACCCATCGGCCGCGATCACACGCAGTTGCGGCGCGTTGATCTCCTCATTGCGCCGGACCCGCTTTATTGCACTAGCGATTCGTCAACCCTCCAAACTCCTGCGCCCGCGGCTTTCGAGCTCGACGCGGAGCCGTTCGGCGAACGTCTCCGGGGCCATCGCGCCCAGGTCCTTGCCGCTTCGAGAGCGCACTGCAAGTAAGTTTGCGGCCACTTCCTTGTCGCCCGCCACCAGAAGATACGGAACACGCCTGAGCGTGTGCTCGCGGATCTTAAAGCCGACCTTCTCGTTACGCAAGTCGGATTCGACGCGAAAGCCCTGATTTTTCAGGGTTTCCGTCACCTTTCCGACATATGCGTCCTGCCGGTCGGTGATGCTGAGGACCACCGCCTGCACGGGCGAGAGCCAGGCGGGGAGCTTGCCCGCATGGTGCTCGAGGAGAATCGCGAAGAATCGCTCGAGCGACCCGAACATCGCCCGATGCAGCATCACCGGCGTGCGTTTGGCCGATTGCTCATCGATGTAATAGGCGCCGAGGCGTTCGGGCATATTGAAGTCTACCTGCAGCGTGCCGCACTGCCAGTCGCGCCCGATCGCATCGCGCAACACGAACTCGAGCTTCGGCCCGTAGAAGGCGCCCTCACCTCGATTGAGCGTGTATTGAATACCGGCCGCCTCGGAGGCCGTCCGCAGCGCGGCTTCGGCCCGGTCCCAGATCGCATCGTCGCCGACCCTTCTCGCGGGGCGGTCGGCGTACTTGATCGTGACCTCCTCGAAGCCAAAGTCCCGGTAGATATCGAGAATCAGCTTCGTGATGGCCACGCACTCGTCCGTGATCTGCTCCGGCGTCACGAACGCATGACCGTCGTCCTGGGTGAAGGCACGCACGCGCATGAGGCCATGGAGCGCCCCCGAGGGCTCGAAGCGGTGCACCTTGCCGAACTCGGCGAACCGCACCGGGAGCTCGCGGTAGCTGCGCAGCCCGTGCTTGAAGATCTGCACGTGCCCCGGGCAGTTCATGGGCTTGATGGCGTAAGTGCGCTCGTCCGGGGTCTTGGTGAGATACATGTTCTCACCGAACTTCTCGAGGTGCCCCGACTGCTTCCAGAGGGAGGCATCCATGAGCTCGGGGGCATTCACCTCCTCCCAGCCGGCCGCGCCCTGCCGGGTGCGCATGTACTGGATCAGCTCCTGGAAGACGGTCCAGCCCTTCGGGTGCCAGAAGACTGCCCCCGGCGCCTCCTCCTGCACATGAAAGAGGTCGAGATCCTTGCCGATACGGCGGTGGTCGCGTTTCTCGGCCTCCTCCAGCCGATGCAGGTAGGCGTCGAGCTGCTTCTTGTCGGGCCAGGCCGTGCCATAGATCCGCTGCAGCATCTCGTTGCGCGAGTCGCCGCGCCAGTAGGCTCCGGCCACCTTGGTGAGCTTGAAAGCCTTGAGCTTGCCGGTGGAGGGCACGTGCGGCCCGCGGCACAGATCGACCCAGTTACCCTGTCCGTAGAGGCTGATCTCGTCCTTGTCGGGGATCCCAGCGATGATCTCGGCCTTGTAGATCTCGCCCTGGTCGCGAAAGAACTTCACCGCCGCATCGCGCGGCATCACCCGCCGGGTGACCTTCTCATCCGCCTGCGCGAGCTCCGCCATCCTCTTCTCGATCGCCGCCAGGTCCTCGGGCGTGAACGGGCGCTTGAAGGCAAAGTCGTAGTAGAAACCGTCCTCGATCACCGGCCCGATAGTCACCTGCGCCTCGGGAAAGAGCTCCTTGACCGCCTGCGCGAGCAGATGCGCGGTCGAGTGGCGGATGACCTCGAGACCGTCCGCATCCCTGTCGGTGACGATGGCGAGATTCGCATCGCGATCGATCACGTACGAGGTGTCGACGAGCTTGCCGTCGACGCGCGCGGCGAGCGCCGCCTTCGCAAGCCCCGCGCCAATGTCAGCCGCGACCTCATCCACCCTCACGGGACGGTCGAAGCGGCGTTGACTGCCATCGGGCAAGGTGACGACGAGCATACGGCTCAACTCACTGATTCCGTTCACTTACTCGACTTAGGTGACCCCGGGCATTTCGCCCCGGTTTCCACAGAGGCGACAGGGTCGCGCAGTCTGCTCAATCGGCTCGAAGCGCGCAAGACCGCACAAAAGAAATCGCCCGGCGGGCGATTCTGCAGGCGGATTTCCGGCTCAGAAGATTCTAGCCGCGAGTGCCCATCGCATCTCCCCGCGTCTTCGTACCGAACGGAAACACCCGATATTTCGGATAACCCGCCGTTTCGCCGGGGCTGAGGCAGCGCAGAAAGCCCTTCCGTCTTTCCAGGTTCGACCGGATCACAACGCCCTGTGAGACCTGGTAGTGCTCGATGGCCGTCTCCTGAAACAGGGCCTCCCGGACAACGGACCCGTCTCCGATCGAGACGATGGGACAGAGCTGCGAGTCGCGGGTGGAGAACTGCCATACGTACACGTAGGTGTCGTAGTACCCGTCCGGCTGGGACCTCGTCTGTCCGACTTGCCACAGCTGCGCCATGTTTCCGGGTGGATTGCCCATCTTCACCACGTTGGCCGCAGGGTCCAGTAGTACTTCCTGTGCGGGCGAATCGGTCGCCCGAGAATCCGTGGTGAACTCCCCGGAGGCGGGTGCCAGGGTTGACGGTGCCAGGGGTGGCGGGCCGGACTGAGCATTCTGCCTGGCCGCGACCATCTGACGGAGCTCGTCGGCATGTTGCCCCAGGACCTTGGCCATCCTCTCGGCGGCCTCGCGACGGTTCTCTTCTACCTGCTGCGCGAGCTCGAACTGTTGCTCGGCAGCGTTGCGCACGGCTGCGGCTCGCTCCTCCTGTTGACGCTGGGCAAGCTCGGCCTGTTGACGCTCGAGCTGTTTCCGCTGTTGATACTGTGCCACCTCTGAACGGCAGGCTTGCACACGTTCCCTCGATTTTTGCCCGACCTCGAGTCGCGCGGTGTGCAGGCTCTGGCAGGCGGGGTGGCTGCAAACAGGATTGGTCGCCGACATGGACGCTCGATGATCCTCAGTCTCACGCTGATGAGCGTCCAAGCACTTTTGGTGAGCCTCCTCCAGCGCCTGAGACAACTGCGACCACTGCCGTTGTAAGGCATCGCACTGCGCATCGGAAGTCGGCGAGAGCGGACTGCCCGGGAGCTCCATGACGCCGGTGCGCGCGTCAAAGGTCTGCGCGGCTGACGGCAAAGGCAGGACCGCAAACACAAACAATGCGATGAGGGACCCGCCTCTCATGGCAGCCTCACACGCTCGAGGATGCCCCGAGATCCTATGTGCTCCCCTATTGCACCCTGCAGCGGAACTGCGCGACCTGCGTGTTGTTCAGGCCCTGTCCATTCAGGTCCGTCGGCACCGTGTTGCGCGGGCAGACGTAAAGCTCAAAGCCTCCCGCGCCGTCGATGTCGGATTTCGAGCGCCCGGTGTTATCGTGCGCACCGGCTGCAAGATCCATCGACCCGGTCATGGCCCAGCCCTTCGCATGCGCGAAGATGAACGTCAGGTAGATCGGCTGCCCACAGTCGTTCTCGAAAGCAAGCCAGTTGTACAGCTGCTGATCCCAGTACTGGCGAACACAGCTTGGCGCCAGAGGCGTACGGTACGCGGGCCCACTCGAGGACGATCCGCTCGCAGCGCCAGCGATTGACTGAGTCCCACCGACCGAGCCGGCCTGCCTGAACGCGGAACCGCCCGCTGAATACCCATTGCTCGCAAACGATGTCTGCAGAGCGGTGGGCTGAGCATTGGCAGCAGCCAGACGGGCTGCGGCGGCCTGGGCGCGTGCGGCATCGTTCGCGGCGCCGATCGCGTAGAGATTGGCTTGCTGTTGCGCGAGGGTGTCCTCGATTGTAGGCATCGGGTGCTGCTGGACCTGTGCTTGCAACGCGGCTGCATAGGACGTGTCGATATGCACGTGCTGCACGCGCATCCCGGAAAGGCGCTGCATTTCCTCGAGATCCTTCTGGGCCTCTTGGCGTGCCTCGGCTGCTTCCTGGCGAAATTTAGCCGCGCCCATTGTCCCGATCCCGTTATTCAGGCTCTGGCACATCGCGGTGTAAACGCCGGTGTTGACACACTGATCCGGCATGTTGGAAACCTGTTGAGCCTGCTCGTCGTCATTGGCGGCTTCCTGATTGAGCCGTTGAATCTCTTCCTGCAGCTCTGCAATCCGCTCCTGGCGCTCCTGCTGTTCCTGCTCGGCTCGAGCCGCGCTCTCTTGCGCAACCTGAGCTTGTCGTTGTGCTTCCCGTAGCTGGCGGTCCTGCTCGACGATGGGAACCATCGCTTGGGCATTCTGCGCGGCGGAAGCGTTATCTTGTGCGGCCGCGGCCTGGAAGAGCTTGAGCGCCTGCTCGTCGTCTCGAGCGACGCCTCGCCCCTGGGCGTACATCATGCCGAGATTGTTCTCGGCTAGCGCGTGATTCTGCCTGGCAGCGGCTGCGTAATAGCGCGCTGCAGCGGCATCGTCGCGAGAGACTCCCTGACCGTGCTCGAGTACGAAACCATACGCGAACGCGGCGCGGGCATCGCCGGCGTCCGCGGCCTGTTTATAGAAGGTCGCTGCCTTGGCCGCATCCGCCGTTACCGTGACGCCGGCGCTGTACATGTCACCCAGATTGAGAGCGGCTTCCGCGTTGCCCTGTGCCGCAGCCTTCTCGAACAACATTCGAGCCTGAGTCAGATCTTGGGCGACCCCCTTGCCGTCCCGATGCAGCTTGCCGAGCTGGAGGAAGGCCACCGGCTGTATGGCCGGGTCGTTGAGCTCGGCTGCGACCGTGTACCAGTGCGCCGCTTGCCCCCTGTCCTGGGAGATCCCGCGACCCTCGGCGTAGCTGTACGCCAGATTGTATGCGCCTGCGGCGTTAGCCTTTTCGGCCGCTTTTCTGAACCACTCCGCCGCCTGCGGCTCATCCTTCTCGACACCCTCACCCGCGAGGTAGCGCAATCCGACCTGGTTCATGGCATCAGACGAGCCGAGCTCGGCGGAGCCTTTCAACCACTGCGGGTCCCCCAGGTTTCCGCTCTTAGCTGGCCGTCGATTGTCTTGAGGCAAACCGGGCGGAAAGGTGATACCCAGGCTTGCCGTACACTCTTGTGCCTTTGCCGTAACGCTGGCGTGCATCCAATCCGATAGCGGCGCGAGGTTGAGCTGCGCAACGCCCTTGGTTGCCGAAAGACGCTCGGCAGGGCCGCCGTTCACCGAGACCTCGAGCGGCCCATCGTAAGGCGCTCGCTGGTCGGCCTGCCGCGTCCCCTCCACCTCGCGACCATTGACGGGAACAACCTTGGATGACTCAGCGTCGTGGCTGCCACACGTGTCGACTGGGTTGACGTCCGACATGAACCACATTGCGGGATCGACGATGGAGATAGGGCATACAAGCGGGTCCGCGGAGGTGTGCGTCTGGGTCGTGACGCGCTCTTTGTCCCACACCGTTGCACGTTCATAGGTGACGGCGTAGTTCCCGGAGACGACGATTTTGAGAGTCCCTGAAGGATCGACAGCGGCGCGATCGATCGCCATCGAGCTCAGCTTCCGCGACTGTTCGGTCTCAACGTGCTGCCGCTCGCCGATGCGCTCTCGGTGCTCCTGCGTGGTAACCGTTGCGCAGGCTCCGAGCAGGAGCGTGCAACCGGCTATGGCTAAGCGAGTGAGATATCCGGGGGCAGTTCGGGTCGTGCGACGGGCCGGGATCCATGCGTTCTTCATGCGGCGCTCTCATCCATGAATCGACTTGTTGGGGCGGCCCGAGGCTAGCAGCGGCCCCCGCCCCTCGCAGTGATTCGAGTCTCATCTGCGGGGCGACGCGACCTCGCGGCCCGGTGGGCGAGCACGACCGTGACGCACGCGGCGACGAAAATCTCAGACCTTCCGAGCGAAACCGTATAGCGCCCTGCGGGCAGGGTGGCGGCCGCAAAGGTGATTTTGTCAAGTGCCGCAAGCGAGCCGACGCGCCATCGTTGACGGCCGATTCCGTCGACGGGTTTGGCTGTAAATTGTGACCATCGTACTTTGTGCTCCCACCCGATGTCGGTAGGTTGGCCGCCGCCAGGATCGAGGTAAGCAATTCGGAGTTCGCGACATGTCAAAGGTGGCATCCCTTCTCCTGCGGCCGGCGTTCGCGATAGCGTTGTACACGGTAACGATGTCCGCCCCGACGCAAATGCCGCCGAGCAATGCCACCGGCGCATCGGCAGCAAGCGGCGCGGCCTCGGGGCCAAGCTACGATGAAACGATGGCGTGGCTTAAAGAGAAGATCGAGTCACACGCGGGCTTTGACTACCGGGAAACCGACACGTTTCACAGCGACGAGTCCCTCAGGCGGGAAGGCGTCACCCCTTACCAACATATCCCGGACAAGGTCGGACATTCACACGTAACGTACCGCTACAGAATCGTTTCCTACGAGGCGTGCCAGCTCAAGTGGGCGATCGACAACCACGGCGACTCCATGAGCTGGGGTGACGAGCCTGCGCGGTTGGCATTGTCGAATCTGCAGCAGAATGGCTACATCGTTCACGCCTTCGATGTGCAACGGTTTGGCGGCGCAGACAACGATCCCACCTACCCTACTACCATCGAGCCGGAAGCCGCGAGCTATTCGGCGGTAGTGCCGACACTCAACGGGGAGGATAGGACTGTGCCGGGCTGGTCGTTCGTTTTCGCGGACGGGCAGCTCGCTCAACGAGTCGCCAAGGCGCTCAATCACGCTATCGAACTGTGCGGGGGTCAGGAGGCCAAACTCGAGCCGTTCTGAGGATCGTGCGACCGACAGCGACTTCAAACCGGTCGAAGTTGTGACTCCATCAGCAGCCTCGTGGGCCAGCCCGTGAGGAAACCACGGGCTGACCCGATTTAAACTGGTAGGCGCGAGTGGGATCGAACCACCGACCACCACCATGTCAAGGTGATGCTCTACCACTGAGCTACGCGCCTGAAATCCCCGAAGCCCCCACGAGGGGCGCGAACATTACAAGAGACTAACACGGTAAGCAAGCTAAAGCGTGTGATTCCAAGCACTTACGCGGCTGCAAGCACGCGCCTCACGCGCGACGAGCGGTACCCGCGGCAGCGGCCGGCAGCCCGAGCTCGAGCTGCTTCAGCCCTTCGATCTCATCGCGCAAGGTCGCCGCCTCCTCGAACTCGAGATTGCGGGCTTTGCGGAACATTTCCGCCTCGAGCTTCTTGATCTCCTTCACCAGCGCCTCGGGGCGCAGGTCCGCCGCCGGGCGCGCCTTCTCGCCGCGGCGGCGCGCACCCGGCTCCGCGACTTCGCTCCGCGCCCCTTCCATGATGTCGGTCACCGGCTTCTGGATACCGCGCGGCGTGATGCCATGGGCGGCGTTGTACTCGAGCTGCTTCTGCCGGCGGCGACTCGTCTCCTCCATGGCACGCTGCATCGAGCCCGTCACCCGATCGGCGTAGAGGATGGCGCGCGCGTGAATGTTGCGGGCGGCGCGGCCGATCGTCTGGATGAGCGAATTGTCCGAGCGCAGGAACCCTTCCTTGTCGGCATCGAGGATCGCAACCAGGGAGACCTCGGGCATATCGAGCCCCTCGCGCAGCAGGTTGATCCCGACCAGCACGTCGAACTTGCCGAGGCGCAGGTCGCGGATGATCTCGACGCGTTCCACGGTCTCGATATCGGCGTGCAGATAGCGCACGCGCACGTCATGCTCGGAAAGATAGTCGGTGAGATCCTCCGCCATGCGCTTGGTGAGGGTCGTGATGAGGACGCGCTCGCCGCGAGCGGCGGTCTTGCGGATCTCCGAGAGCACATCGTCCACCTGGCTCGCCACGGGGCGCACCTCGACTTCCGGGTCGACCAGTCCCGTCGGGCGCACCACCTGCTCGACCACCTGGGAGGAGTGCTTGGCCTCGTAGTTGCCGGGGGTCGCCGAGACGAAAATCATCTGCGGCGCGAGGCTCTCCCACTCCTCGAACTTGAGGGGCCGATTGTCGAGCGCGGACGGCAGGCGGAAGCCGTACTCGACCAGCACCTCCTTGCGCGAACGATCGCCGCGATACATGGCGCCGAGCTGCGGGATCGTCTGGTGGCTCTCATCGACGATGAGGAGCGCGTTCTTCGGCAGATAGTCGAACAGGCACGGCGGCGGCTCCCCGGGCGCCCTGCCGGAGAGATAGCGCGAGTAGTTCTCGATGCCGGCGCAGTAGCCGACCTCCTTGATCATCTCCATGTCGAAGCGCGTACGCTGCTCGAGACGCTGCGCCTCGAGCAGCCGCCCGGCATCGCGCAGCTCCTTCAAGCGCTCGCGCAGGTCCTCGCGGATCTGATCCACGGCGCCCACCAGACGCTCACGCGGGGTGACGTAGTGAGTCCCGGGATACACCGTGAAGCGCGGGATCTTGCGCGCGACGGCGCCCGTCAGGGGGTCAAAGAGCGTGATCGAGTCGATCGTGTCGTCGAAGAGCTCGACCCGCACTGCCTCACGCTCGGACTCCGCCGGGAAGATGTCGATGACATCGCCGCGCACCCGGTACGTGCCCTGAGTAAGATCGAGCTCGTTGCGCGCGTACTGCATATCGGCGAGCCGCCGCAGCAGCGCGCGCTGATCCCAGCGGTCGCCGCGCTTCAAGTGCAGCACCATGGCGAGGTACGCCTGCGGGTCGCCCAGGCCATAGATCGAGGAGACGGTCGCGACGATGATCGAGTCGGGGCGCTCGAGCAGCGCCTTGGTCGCGGATAAGCGCATCTGCTCGATGTGCTCGTTCACCGAGGCGTCCTTCTCTATATACGTATCGGAGGCCGGAACGTAGGCCTCCGGCTGGTAGTAATCGTAGTAGGAGACGAAGTACTCGACCGAGTTGTGCGGGAAGAACTCGCGAAATTCGCCATAAAGCTGCGCCGCCAGTGTCTTGTTGTGGGCGAGCACCATGGCGGGACGCTGTACGCGCTCGATGACACAGGCTATTCCGAATGTCTTCCCCGATCCGGTGACCCCGAGCAGCGTCTGATGCGCGAGGCCCTCGTTCAGGCCCTCGACGAGCTTCTCGATCGCCTGTGGCTGATCCCCCGAGGGGGAGAAGTCCGCCTCGAGCGCGAAGGGCCGATGTTCGTTTTGATCCATGGACCAGTACTGTGCTGCTCAGCTTGCGTGCGTGATTGGCCGGAAGCGTGCTCGGCCTGCATGGCCGGCGCGGGCGTAATCTCCTAATATAGACGCTCGCAGCGACTTTCAAAGGAGGTCCGCTACCTTGCCCGTCTCCCGCCGCGTACAGCGCGTCAAGCCCTCCCCCACCCTCGCCGTGACCGCCCGGGCTGCGCGCCTCAAGGCCGAAGGGAAGGACGTCATCGGCTTAGGCGCCGGCGAGCCCGATTTCGATACCCCGGCGCATATCGCACAGGCCGGAATCGATGCCATCAAGGGTGGCTTCACGCGCTACACGAACGTCGAAGGAATCGACGAGCTGAAGGACGCGATCATCGCGAAATTCAAGCGCGACAACGCTCTCACTTACGAGCGCCCGCAGATCCTGGTCTCCTCCGGCGCCAAGCAGACGATCTACAACCTCTGCATGGCGGTGCTCGACCCGGGCGATGAGGCAGTGATCCCCGCGCCCTACTGGGTCTCCTACCCCGACATGGTGCTGCTCGCCGACGGGCTGCCCGTGATGCCGCTCGCCGGCTTTGCGCAGGGCTATAAGATCACCCCGCGCCAGCTCGAGGCCGCAATCACGGCAAAGACGCGCCTGGTGATCCTCAACAGCCCCTGCAATCCCACCGGCGCCGCCTATACACGCGCCGAGCTCAAGGCGCTCGGCGAGGTGCTGATCGAGCATCCGCGCCTCGTCATCGGCACCGACGACATGTACGAGAAGATCTACTGGGGGTCGGAGCCCTTCTGCAGCCTGGTGAGTGCGGTACCCGAGCTCAATTCGCGCACCGTCACGATCAACGGCGTCAGCAAGGCTTACGCAATGACGGGCTGGCGCCTCGGCTACTGCGGCGGGCCGAAGGAGATCATCGCGGCGATGGCGACGATCCAGGGTCAGTCGACCTCGAATGCCTGCAGCATCTCGCAGAAGGCGGCGGTGGCGGCGCTCAACTCCGATCAAGGCTGCGTCGCGCAGATGACCCACGCGTTCAAGGAACGCCGCGATTTCGTCGTGCGGGCGCTGAATGCCATGCCCGGCGTCAGCTGCCTCCCGGGCGATGGCACCTTCTACGCCTTCGCGGAGGTTTCACGCGCGATGG
>Ga0307476_10001059_pt1 | contig 17639 bp, 12 predicted proteins | sample atmos_gasesECM2C_2_FD_203314 | JGI IMG/M metagenome (GOLD analysis project Ga0307476, IMG submission 203314) | Hardwood forest soil microbial communities from Morgan-Monroe State Forest, Indiana, United States - atmos_gasesECM2C_05 | ecosystem: Environmental > Terrestrial > Soil > Temperate... | reverse complement strand
AGCCAGGGTTACAATCGTCTGGCTGCGATGGACTCCGTGCAGAAGCTGTAGGGCAGCGGCGAGGTTCGCACCCGTAGAGAACCCGGCGAAAACGCCTTCCTCCCTCGCGAGGCGGCGGGCGCAGGCGATGGCTTCCTCATCCGTGACCTGTAGGTAGCCATCGATGGCGATGCCCCTGAGGAATTTCAGGTCGCGCATCGAGTAACCGCCGCCCTGTAAACGGTGATTCGGTCGCTCGGGCCTCTGTCCTGCGAGCACCGCAGCGCCTGCAGGCTCCACAACGTAGCAACGAACGCGCGGATTTGCAGCACGAAAGGCCTCGGCGCAGCCACGAAACGTGCCGCCTGAGCCCACAAAATCGCAGAACGCATCCACCTGGCCGGCCTGTTTGAGGATTTCGGGGCCGGTTGTTTCCGCATGAGCGCGCCAGTTCCCGTCGCGAACGAACTGGTCAGCTCGGAACGCCGCGCGTTCACGCGTGATCTCCTGAGCACGCGCTTCCACGAGCTCGAGGTCGCGACCGGATACCTGTCCGGGCGGGCTGCCGGGCGCTTGATCCACGAGTACAACCTCGGCGCCGAGCGCGTGCATCATGTGCGCACGCTCCGCCGAGTTGCCGCGCGACATGACCGCAACGAAAGGATAGCCGCTTACCGCACAGACGATGGCGAGTCCAGTGCCCATGTTGCCGCTTGTCAGCTCGACCACCGTTTGTCCCGGACGAAGTGCTCCCGAGCGCTCGGCCTCCTCGATGATCCCGAGCGCCGCGCGGTCCTTCTTGGAGAAGCCAGGGTTCAGATAGTCGAGCTTGAGGAGTATTCTTCCGGCGAATCCTCGTGTGATGCGCGCGAGCTCGAGAAGCGGCGTGTTGCCGATCGCCTTCACGATCGACGGGATGACTTTCCCACCATTCTCTGCAAAAGACCCATCTGTCATTTCCAATTCTCGCGCTGCGGGTCATTCGACCACGATCAAATGCCTGGACTCTGTCCGCCCCCCGCCTTCGGAGATTGCCGGATTGGGATCACCTCATAGCCGATCGGCAGCGCCGCGTCGGTGAGCCAGTCCCACACCCATTCGGCGAAGGTGCGCAGGACGTAGAGCTCGTAGCGATCCGAGGCAGCATGATGGAGGAGTACCGGCGTATGGTGGACTGCGGTCAAGGCGAAATTTCCGGTCGGAAAACAGTCGGGATGTAAGTCGAGGGTGATGCCCGTTGACAGAACCTGGCGCGCGGCGGGGCCTTCGATAAAAAGCCGCGTGCGACTGTGGGAGAGGGAGGTGACGGCGCCCACCTCCGGGGAGACGATGCTTTGAAGCTGCCCTGAGACGTCTTCGGATGTCAGCGAAACCACCCAGTACTGCTCAGGTCCTGTCTTGAAGACGAGCCGACCCCCGGCGGCGCTCGGCTCACCGATGCTCGAGGGCAGGTCACCCAGCAACGGCTGCGCTGCCACCGAAAGGGCGGGCAACGTGCCGTTCAGAGCTGCCAGCTGAACCAGGGTAAAGCCGCGAATCTCACCCACCTTCAGTGCACGGTGGCCGTCCGATCCGTCACGTCTGCCGGTCGCGAGCGCGCCAGCGAGTGCCGAGCGACGCTCAAACACGCAGGCGCTCCCCCTGCGGATCGAGGAAGACGGGCGATACGATGCGGGCACGCGTTTTCTCGCCCTTGAGCGGAAAGGCGCACATGATCTCCTCACCCGCGTGCCTGAGGCCTCCCTGATAGAGGCCGAGCGCGATGAATTTCTCGAGCACCGTCGACCAGGTGACGGATGTGATATGTCCGCGACCGTGGCCCTCCAACTTATCGGTCGGCGCAAAAAGAATCGAGCCGCCACGCAGTCGCTTGCCGGGCTCGAGACACTCGATCCCGACGAGGCTCCAGCGCTCGGACGATCTCAGGCGCGGGCGTTGGCCGAGAATCTGACCGATGAAGGGTTTGTCTGTCGCCGCCATTTTCGAAAGCCCCAGATCGTTAAGGGTATTGCGGTGATCGAGCTCGAGGCCTGCGACGTGTCCCTTTTCAATTCGCAGTGCCGCGAGCGCCTCGAGCCCGTAAGGCTTCATGCCCAGCGACTCACCGGCTGCGAGGAATTTCTCCCACAGTGCGACGCCGAAGTCGGCGGGGACGTACGCCTCGTAAGCGAGCTCACCGGAGAAGCTCAGGCGAATGAGGCGCAGCGGCACACCATCAAGATCCGTCTCGAGGCTGCCCATGTACGGGAGCCGTCTATCGCAAAGATCCTGGCCAGGGAGGGCCCGTTCGAGTGCCGCCCGCGCTTTCGGGCCTGAGATGGCCATTGCCGCCCATTCGTCCGTGATGGAGCTGACGTGAACCCGCAAGCCCGTCCACGCGGTCTGGAGGAGAAACTCGAGCCACGACATCACCTCGCCCGCCTGCGCGGTGGTCGTGGTCATGAAGAAACGTGCCTCCGCGAGACGCGTTGTCGTTCCGTCGTCCAGAACCACGCCATCGTCGTTCAACATGACGCCATAGCGCGCTTTGCCGATCGGCAGCCTGGCGAACTTGTTTACGTAGAGGCGGTTCAGAAACTCGGCCGCATCCGGCCCCTGCACATCGATCTTGCCGAGTGTGGAGACGTCCGAAATGCCGACGGCATTGCGCACGAGACGCATCTCCTCAATGTAAGCGCTCTCGGCTGTGGTCCCCGCCCAGGAGTAATACCAGGGTCGCATCCACTGTCCCGCCTCGACCATCGTCGCGCCGTGCGCCAAGTGCCAGTCATGGAGCGGCGACCGGCGGACCGGGCGGAAATGCTGTCCGATCGCGCGCCCGGCGAGCGCACCGATCGCGACGGGTGTGAAAGGCGGCCGGAACGTGGTCGTGCCGGCGACTGGAATCCCAACTTCCCGCAGGCTCGATATCAGGGCAAGCGCGTTGATGTTGCTGGTCTTACCCTGGTCGGTTCCCATGCCGAGCGTGGTGTAGCGCTTTAAATGCTCGACGGACTGGTACCCCTCCTGGTGCGCAACCACCACGTCTTTCACCGTGACGTCGTTCTGAAAGTCGACGAAGGCTTTCCCACGTATACCGTCCGGCGAAGGCCAGTGCGACTGGATGGTGCAATCCGCGACTCCGATCTGAGGCGCGGCCGGCGGCTCGCCCGTGGGACGATCGTGACCCGTCGTAGCGGCGGCCGACCGTCCGGCGGCGAAACCCACCGCGATCCCTCCCTCGAGCGTGAAGTCCCCCATCAACGCGCCTGCGCCGAAGTGACCCGAGGCGAACCCACCGGGCACGAAGGCGAAGATGTCCTCTCGGTACCGCGGCGCGACGCCGTTATGAGAGGTCAGGTGCACGGCGGGGGACCAGCCGCCCGAGACGGCCAGCAAATCGCATTCGAGCGCGCGGATGTCGTGGTCAACCATGACTTCGAGCCCTTTGACAACCCGGCCGCCATTCGCTTTCCGTGCCACCGCGCCCGTGAAGTGGCCGATGCCCTGCGAGCGCGCGCGGCCGACGAGCTCCGACGGCACGAGTCGCCGCGTGTCCGCGATGCTGACGTGGATTCCTCTTTCCGCGAGATCGAAGGCGGTTGCGTAGGCGCTGTCGTTGTTCGTCACCACGACCGCCCGTCTGCCGCAGCCGACCGCGAAGCGATTGAGATAGCTGCGCACCGCGGAGGCGAGCATCACGCCGGGTCTGTCGTTGTTGGGAAAGACCAGCGGTCGCTCGGTCGCGCCGGTGGCAAAGACGATGGCGCGGGCCCGGAGGATCGTGACAACCTGGCGCGCCTCGCCCCGGCTGGGATCGGGCTTGAGATGGTCGCGCCGCTCGATCAGGGCGACCGTGCCGCCATCGTAGACACCGAATGCAGTAGTGCTTCTCCGAATCTCGACACGGGGGAGAGATTCGAGCTCGGACTCGAGCTGACGGCGCCAATTTTCAGCGCCTCCGGCGGGACTCTCGAACAGGAGACTCCCGCCGAGGAGCGAGTCCTGTTCGGCGAGCACGACGCGCGCGCCGGCGCGCCCCGCGCCGAGCGCTGCCGAGAGTCCGGCAGGTCCCGCACCAACGACCAGAACGTCCGCAAACGCGTGACGTGTCTCGTAGCGGTCCGGATCGGCCTCATGAACCCCCCGACCCAGCCCCGCGGCACGGCGGATGAACGGCTCGTAGAACATCCAGGACCCACGCCTCGGTCCGATGAACGTCTTGTAGTAGAAGCCCGCAGCGAGAAGCGGCGAGGCAAGCCCGTACAGGCTGCGGATGTCGAGGTTCACTGAAGGCGTGCCGTTTTGTGAGCGCGCGGTGAGTCCTTCGATGAGCTCGGTGGTTGTGCCCGGGACATTGGGTTCTGTGTACCCACCCTTCCCGAGCGTGAAGAGGCCGTTCGGCTCCTCAGCTCCGGCCGAGAGAAACCCGCGCGGCCGGTGGTACTTGAAGCTGCGGCCCACAACGCTCACGCCGTTCGCGAGGAGTGCCGAGGCGAGCGTGTCACCCTTGAAACCACTGAAGCGCCGGCCATCGAGCGAGAAATTCACCCGGGCGCCTCGGTCGATGCGCCCGCCAGAGACCAGACGAAAGGGCCCGCGGGTCACGACGCTTTCCCCTTGGCAATTTCATTTGTCGCGGTGTTGCGCTCGAGCACGAGCCACTGCCGGCACCCCATTACGTGCTGCCAGTACTCGCGATGCGGCCCCTTGGGATTCTCGAAGACGAAGACGTACTCGTACCAGGCTCTCATGTCCCGCGTGCCGTGAGCCGGCCGAGGCTTGCTCGCATCGCCGCCGTAGCGGAACTCCGTGTAGTCGCGCTCACCACACACCGGACAGTTAATTCTCATTGCTTGTAGGTCCAGTTGCCGACGCCGAACTCATCGAGCTCACCGCCCTTCTCGAACCGATCGAGACTGAAGTCACGATTCAAGGGGTGCTCGTCGTCATTGGCGATCGTGTGCGCGAGACACCAACCGGAGGCCGGCGTCGCCTTGAAGCCCTGATAGCACCAGCCGCCGTTGAGATAGAGATTCCTGATCGACGTGCGGCAGATGAAAGGACTTCCGTCCGGCGTCATGTCCTGGATCCCTGCCCAGTGCCGCACAAGCCGCAAGCGTGAGACTGACGGGATCAGCGCCACCGCGCACTGGGCGACGTCCTGAATCTTCGGGAACTGCCCGCGCTGTGTATAGCTATTGAAGCCATCGATGTGCCCGCCGAACACCAGGCCCCCTTTGTCGGACTGCGAGATGTAGAAGAGCTCTGCGCCGAAGGAGATTACGTGGTCTACGAACGGCTTGATCGGCTCCGAGACAAAAGCCTGGAGCAGATGACTCTCGATGGGCAGTTTGAGTCCGGCCTTCGCGGCCAGGTGTGAGGTGTGACCAGCAACCACGATCGCCGTCCGCCCCGCCGCGATCTCACCCCGCGGAGTCCTCACTCCCAGCATGCGACCGTCCCGGATCACGAAGCCCAAGACCTCGCAGTTCTCGAGGATGTCGACCCCGAGCGCGCTCGCTGCCCGTGCGTAGCCCCAAGCGACCGCGTCATGCCGCACCGTCCCGGCACGCCGCTGTAGCAGCGCCCCCGAGATTGGAAAGCGTGCCCGGCTCGAATAGTCGAGATACGGCAGGAGCCGCATTACATCGGCGCGATCCAACAGCTCCGCGTCGATCCCGTTGAGCCGCATGATGTTTCCGCGCCGCGCCAGCAAATCCATTTGCGAGGGCCCGTGCCCCAGCACAACCTGTCCGCGCTGCGAAAGCATCACATTGAAGTTGAGCTCGTGCGACAACCCCTCCCAGAGCTTCAGCGAGTGCTCAAAAAAAGCCGTATTACCGCCGATCATGTAGTTCGATCGTACGATCGTCGTATTACGCCCGACGTTTCCCGAGCCGATATATGAACGCTCGAGCACCGCCACGCTTCTTATGCCGTGATTCCTGGCAAGGTAATAGGCAGTCGCCAGCCCATGCCCTCCCCCGCCCACGATCACGACGTCATAGGACGACTTCGGTTCAGGTTTGCGCCACGCCCGTGGCCACGGTGCGCCAGAGAGCGCATGGCGAGCGAGTGAGAAAGCAGAGTACCGGGTCGCAAGAGGAAGTCGTGGCATTTGTAGAGGCCGCAGCCAAAGCTGCCAAAGATCAGACGTGACGATCTCGGTAAGGAGCTACCACCGGCCTAATGTTGGGGCGCCATTCGGTCACCTGAACTCGCTCCCAAGGTGCGAATTCCCGCCGCTCTGTTCACCAAAAGCACCCCATCCCAGTCGCCGTTAGGCGGCCGGCTACCGCCCGCCCGAGGCGGGCAGCCAAGATTGGCAACAGGCGTGCGCCGCGGTTCTTTTGAAGGCCCTTTCTGCGGGGTTATTATCGCTACCCTACACATGTGTATTGTACTCCATACACTCCTGTATGGTACAAATCCTCGGCCATGCCTGCTACAAGAAACCACAAACGTCAGCGAGGGGCTGGTTCTTCTCTCGGTCGCAGCGACTGGATCGCCGCCGCCCGCTCGGAGCTGATCAAGCGCGGGATTCTCGGCGTAAAGATCGGGCGCCTGGCGCGCCGGTTGCGGGTAACGCGCGGGAGTTTCTACTGGCATTTCAAGAATCACGCGGATCTGCTGCGCCAATTGCTTGCCGACTGGGAGGCGACGAATACGGCTCCGTTCGAGCGAGCGCTCAGCACCGATGCGAACGGAGTGAAGGAATTTCTGGCCGTGGTCGATCTGTGGGTCTCAGAAAAAGAATACTCCCCTGCATTTGACGCGGCGGTGAGGGATTGGGCGCGAAAATCCAAGGATGTCGCTGCCGCTGTCCACCGCGCCGATGACAGGCGCATTGAGTTGCTGAGACGCATGTTTCTCGATATGGGTTACGCCGATCCGGAAGCTTTGGTGCGAGCTCGCGTCGCCTATTTCCACCAGGTCGGTTACTACGCCCTCGGCATGGTCGAAAGCCCGGTCCGTCGACAACAGCTTGTCCCGATATATGTCGCGGTCCTCACTGGCACACCGCCATCACGCCCGAAGGCGACCGCGAATCGGGATCGCTCCGAACCTTTGCCAGTGAAGCTCCGTTGATATGAGACCCAAGATCTTGGAAAAGCGCCACCACATGGCGAATTCCTACTAGTCCCATGACGAACTTTTGCTACTCAACGCGCTGACTTGAGAAATAAGCTTGATCTTGCTTCATCCGGGGGGGGACGACCATGGCCGCTACTCGATACAGGCTCGGAATTCCGTTTGGCGCGGCATTAATCGCGTTGCTTGCCGCAGTCGCTTCGCAAGCGGCCGAAGGTCCCAGCGAGTCGCCGCCAGGCAGTTCCAATTCCAATGCACTTCAAGAGGTGGTTGTCACCGCACTGCGGCGGGAAGAAAACATCCAGAACGTCCCGATTAGCATGGCGGCGATGTCGCAAAAGACGATCGACGAGCTGCATCTCCAGAACTTGTCCGACCTGGAAAGCGTGGTACCCGGGCTGACCTTTACAACTCCCACGGTTTTTAACCCCAACGGGCAGAGTGATATCGCGATACGAGGAATATTCAGCGGCGGCGCGAGTCTCTCACCGACAACCCAGGTATATCTCGACGACACGCCAATCGAGGAACACATCGTCGGAATAGCCGGCGTGTTCTCAAACCCTGGTCTCCAATTGTTCGATCTCGATCGTGTCGAGGTGCTGCGTGGACCGCAGGGAACACTATTCGGCGCCAGCGCCATGGGAGGCACCGTTCGTTTCATCACCCCTCAGCCGAGCTTGACTCAGACCAGCGGTTATACGCAGGGCGAGATGGCATATTCGCCCTATGGCGACCCGAGCTACAACCTCGGAATTGCCTACGGAGCGCCTGTCGTTGAAGGAGTCGCGGGCTTCAGAATAAGTGCGTACTACAACGACCTTGGCGGTTTCATCAACCAGGAAAACCCCTACACCGGGGTCCTTTTGGCGAAAAACATCAACTCCCAGACCTCGTACGTACTGCGCCCCGCCCTGACGATCGCCCCGCTGAACGGACTGACCATCACGCTCTCGGAATACCTTCAGGACATAAAGCTCGCGAACCTGCCGAGCTACTGGCTCAACATGTTGCCCGTGACACAACCAGGCGGCCAGGTAGCCACGGGTTCGACGCAGCAACAGCCAACCTACGATTCCATGAGCATTCCCGCGCTCAAAATCAGCTACGACCTGCCGGCACTGACGATTGAATCAAACACATCCTATTTTCACCGTGAATATGCCAACTACACCGACATGACCCATGCGGATGAATTTTTCATCACCGGCAACGCCTTCGTACCTGGTGTGCCTCCGTCGTATTCGCAGTTCTGGGATAACTTTGCCTGGACTAACGCTGTGCAGGAGGAATTGCGGTTCACCTCGAAGGACGAGCCTGATAAGCGCTTTCATTGGATCTTCGGAGTGTTTTATCGCGATGCCAGCCAGAGAGCGGCGCAGATTCTGCCCAACACCGTGGACCCGATTACCGAGGCTTGCTGTGGCATGACCAGCGAGCAGTTCTTTGGAATCCCGAACTACGTCGACCCCTATGGTAATGTTGATGCCGGCTACATTGAATTCACGAGCACCGATAAGGAAACGGCCGGCTTCGGAGAAGTTTCGTACGATCTTACTTCTGCCCTGAAACTCACGGTCGGCGCACGGGTTTCGCATGACACGGTCGAGTCGCATCAGCTGATCGCCGGTCCGTTGGATGCGGTTACCTTCTCCAATACCGTGCTGCCTGCGGAGGTACAAAATCCGGTCACGCCGCGATTCTCTCTCAGCTATCAGCTCGCGGACCAGACCATGCTGTACACAACGGCCGCGAAAGGCTACCGGCTGGGGGGAGACCAGGTCGTCAACTGGGTCGGAGACCCCGCCTGCGCGCCATCACTGAAGCTGCTGCCGGGAGTCTCTCCGTCCAACACGTACAACTCCGATTCGCTATGGAGTTACGAGTTTGGAGGGAAGAGCACGCTGTTCAACAACAGGCTGCAAATCGACGCGAGCATCTACTACATCGACTGGACGAACATTCAGACCAGTGTGCCGGTGGCGTCCTGTCTCGAGGCTTTTGTGGCCAACTTCGGCAAAGCGATCAGCAAGGGAGCCGATCTTCAACTCAACCTCGCTTTGACGGACCACCTCACCTTGGGAGCCACCGGAGGCTACACCGACGGTTACTATGCCAAGAACGAGATTATTGGGCAGGCTCTGCTGGCTCAGGAAGGCGAACGTCTGCCCAATGTGCCGCCGTGGAACGTCGCGGCAAATCTGGTGTATCGGCAAGCGCTGCCGTTTTCATCGGAAACCAGCGGCTATGCTCGACTCGATTTTCGCCACATAAGCGCGATGCCCCAATTGCTTCCCGTGATCGCAACCTATGATCCCGCGCTCGGGCAGCATCAGGACCCCGCTTACAGCGTGCTCAACCTGCGCTTTGGCATCGTGCACGGTGGCCTGGATGCCTCGGTGTTCGTAAACAACGCCACCAATGCCGATCCACTGCTGGGCTACTTTCACTTTGGGCTGGGCGATCCTCTCTATCAAGCCTCGATGATCCGCCCGTTGACGACGGGAATCACCGTTAGATACGCATTTTAAAGCTTGGCCGAGCACCAGCGTGTACCAAGGCCGGGCCTCAGGGGAAACTACCATGCGTTCAATCGTTCTCGTCGTTTCCGGCTTGATTGGCTACGCTGCCGCTACAGCCGCGATGAGCGCCGACCCGAAATCCTCTTGCGCATCGCTCGTTAACGAGGATTTCACCCGGGTGCTCGATGCACCGACACAGGTCACCGATGCGAAATTTGTCGATGCCTCCACCAACCTGCCGGCGTATTGCGACGTTTCCGGATTTGTAACGCCAACGGTGGGATTTCGGCTGCAACTTCCGGCCAATAACTGGAACGGCAAGTTTTACGAGCGGGGTTGCGGCGGTTACTGCGGCGCAAGCACTCAGGTCGGCTATGGAACTCAGATCTTCGCGGGCCTGTTGCGGCGCGGTTATGCTCATCTGCAGTTTGACGGCGGACATGCGGTAGGGGTCGAGAGCGCCCTCTGGGCGTACAACAATCTGCAGGCTCAATTCGACTTTGGGGTTCGTGCGCCGCACGTCGCCGCCCTGGCGGGGAAGGCGGTCACCGAACGCTTCTACGGAAAGCCTCCCGCCAAGTCTTATTTCTCGGGATGCTCCTCCGGCGGCCAGCAGGCGTTCTCCGAAGCGCAGCGGTTTCCCTGGGACTTCGATGGGATCATCGCGGGTGCTCCGTCGCCCACGTTTTCAGGTCCGATGATGTACTACCTGTGGGCCGGCCGCGCACTGGCCGGCAAGGTGTCGCAGCGAGATCTGCAACTGGTGCATGAACACGCGCTGGCGAAATGCGACATGGACGATGGTGTCAAAGATGGCATTATCGGGGACCCGGTCCACTGCCGATACGACCCCGCAGAGCTGCTTTGCAAAGGGGGCTACCAGGAGGGCGAGTGCCTGACGGCTGAGAAAATCGCGGCAGTGAAGAAGGTCTATTCGGGCCCGACAACCTCGCAGGGCGAGAAGATCTACACGGGTGGTCCTCTGCCGGGTTCGGAGCTCAACTGGATCAATGATGAGTGGTGCTGTGCTTACGTGAATGGCGCCGGTGTGGTCGCTCAATGGTCAGGCGACTACTTTGCCTACGTTGGGTTCATGCCTGCCCCCGGCCCCGGCTGGAAGTCAGCGGATTTCGATTTCGATCGGGACTACAAGCGACTGCGGATGTCTGAATCACTATTCGGGGCCGCGGACGATCCGGATCTCAGGAAGTTCAAGGGCGCCGGCGGAAAGATGATCCTCTATCAGGGAGGTCAGGACGAGTCGGACATTCCCAGCGACTCCATCGACTACTACGAAACCGTTGAGAAGCTCATGGGCAGTCGCGCAGCGACACAGGACTTTTTTCGCCTGTTCGTCGTTCCTGGCATGAACCACTGCACGGGCGGCGCCGGTGCCTACGCTATCGACTACTTGACCTATATGGAAGCCTGGGTCGAGAAGGGGGAGGCGCCCGATGTAATGATTGGATCTCATGTTGCGGATACCAGTTACATGGCTGCGCATTTTCTGACGTTCCCGCTCGACCCGAAAACACATGTAACGTTTACCCGTCCGGTCTATCCGTATCCGACGCTTGCGAAATACAAGGGATCGGGCGATCCAAATGACGCCGCCAACTTCAAGGCCATCGTAGCTCGTTAGCCCGGCCTGATTCAGGCGAATGAGGGCGAGCCGTCAGCACGACGTGCGTGCCACGCCCTGTCGATGCCAACCACGGCCGCCTCGGCCCTTGAGAAGTCGACGGTGGCCATCGCTGGACGCGAATGGTTCATATCGTCCCCAAACACGTATACCTTAGGCCAATAAAACCTTCCGAAGGTTCGCGCCGGCGCGAAGTCTCGAGACGGGTGTCGATCGTATGACCAAGTTTCCAGCTTGCCCCCGGGTTGGGATTACACGGCATTCCCGGTCCCGCCAAGACACATCGGTGAAACACGCAGCCTCTCTGTTAGCTCTTGCTTTCCTTGGGCTGACTCTGTCGGCGACACCTGGCCACACGGAGGAGCCGACTCAGGTCAGAGAGGGTGCTTCGCTGTTTCGCGCCAACTGCTCCCCTTGCCATGGACTGGGCGCGCACGGGGGCGGAAGGGGGCCGGATCTGACCTCGGGGCGGTGGGCCCACGGATCGACTGATGCCGCAATTTTCCGCACGATTACTCAGGGTGTCCCGGGCACGGAAATGCCCGCCAACAGTTTCGAGGACTCCGAGATAAACGCCATCATCGCTTACCTCCGATCGCTTAGCCCCTCATCCAAAGCAGCGATTGCGGGAAACCGCGAGAAAGGTCAGCAGATCTTTTTTGGCAAAGGCACCTGCTCCGAGTGCCATATGGTGAACGGAAAAGGGGGACGGCTGGGACCGGACTTGACGCGTGTCGGCGCGGCGCGATCCACGTCTTACCTGATCGATTCGATTCGCCAGCCGAGTAAAGACTTGAGCGACGGGATGGTCGATCCAAACAATCACTACGCCAATGCGCTTGTCTACGATACCGTTACGATCGTAACGCGGACAGGCCAACAAGTCACCGGCATCGCCAGGAACGAGGATACATTCTCGATTCAGCTGCTTGATACGAACCAACAGCTGCGCTTGCTACTGAAGAGGGATCTTGTATCAGTAAAACACGAGCGCAGGTCGCTCATGCCCGCCTACACATCAGACGTTCTGGGCGACACGGAGTTGCGCGATGTCGTGGCCTACCTCGAAAGCCTGCGAGGGAATCAATGAGAAGCCAACACCGGGGGCAACCACGTGAGATGTGCTATACGAGGCCAACCGCGTGGCGGGCCCTACTCGCATGCAGTTCTTTCCTTTGCCTTTCCGCAGCAGCGTTTGGTCAGGGGCAGCCCTCGACGGAGGTGACGTACAAAAGTATTCTGAATGCTCCGCTTGCTGCGGAGAACTGGCTTACCTATTCGGGCCGCTACGCGGGCTGGCGTTACAGTGCCCTGCACCAGATCAACACCGCCAATGTCGCTCGCCTGAGGCTGGAGTGGGCGTTTCAAACGGCAGATCAAGGGCAACTTGAGACCACGCCCCTGGTAGTCGACGGGGTTCTTTACGGCACGGGGCAGAACAACCGCGCCTTCGCAGTGGACGCCCGAACCGGGCGCGCGATCTGGCGCTATCAGCGGAGTCTGCCGGAAAAGCTCCAGCCCTGCTGCGGGATGGTGAACCGTGGATTCGCCATGTTGGGTCATAGCCTCTTTATGGCCACGCTCGACGCTCATGTCGTGGCGCTCGATGCGAAGACGGGAAACGTGCTTTGGGATACGGTTGCCGCCGACTATCGCAAGGCCTATACCTTTACGGTGGCTCCGCTGGTGGTGAAGAACAAGGTCATTGTGGGTATTTCTGGAGGTGAGTACGGCGTTCGCGGTTTCGTCGATGCGTATGACGCGGAGAGTGGCCGTCGCGTGTGGCGGTTTAACACAGTGCCGAGTCCGGGTGAGCCGGGCCATGAAACCTGGACTGGCGATTCCTGGAAGACTGGTGGAGCCCCCGCCTGGATCACCGGCTCCTACGATCCCGAATTGAATCTCATCTACTGGCCTACTGGAAATCCTTCTCCCAGCGACTACGGGGGTGAGCGGGGCGGCGCCAATCTCTACAGCAACTCCATGCTCGCCCTGGACGCTGACTCGGGACAACTGAAGTGGTACTTCCAGTTTACCCCGCACGACTTGCACGACTACGACGCTACTCAGGTTCCGTTGCTCGTAGACGCGGAGTGGCAGGGACAGCAGAAAAAGCTGCTCATACAGGCGAACCGCAACGGCTTCGTCTATGTGCTCGACAGAACGAACGGCAGGTTCCTGGGGGCCAAGCCGTTTGGCCATGTCACCTGGGCGAAGGGAATCGGGGCTGACGGGCGGCCCATTGTCGACCCTGCAGCTCAACCCGATGCCAAGGGAGTGGTTGTATGCCCCGGTGCCCTGGGCCTTACCAACTGGTATTCGCCGTCGTACAACCCGGACACCAAGCTCCTGTACGTAGCCACGAGCGATGAATGCGATGTGTTTAGCGCCATGCCACAGCCGTATGTCGCGGGGCACGACTTCATGGGCAGCGTCTACGCCCCCAAGCCCGACCAGAGGCCTTCGGGCAGCCTCGAAGCACTTGATCCACTGTCTGGACAGACGAAATGGCGCTTCAGGTATTTCTCATCGCCTAACGGGGGAGCGCTATCGACAGCCGGCGGGCTGGTATTCGCCGGTGACTCCGACGGAAATTTTATAGCGCTCGACGCGCGCACCGGGAATGACTTCTGGCACATCCAGCTGGGAGCCGCGGTCTACTCGACCGCGATCACCTACCTCCTGGACGGCAGACAATATGTCGTCATCCCGGCAGGCGCAGGGTTGTTTGCTTTCGCAATGCCGCGGGAGTAATTCGCAAGATATCCAGGTGTCACCGCCGTAGGCGTGTGACCTTGCGCGGCTTGCGGGGCCGCGTCGCGGACGTCTGAGGAGCGCCGTTCATGGTCGAAGCGGACTTCGGCGCCACTTGGGTGCCGCATCTCGAGACTGGCCGCCCGTCGCTCTGCCAGGGAGCGCTCAGTCTCGCTTCGCCCGCTCGGCGGACGGCGTGATGCCGGTCTTGCGCCGGAATAATTTGCAGAAGTAGGAAGAGGACCGAAATCCCGTCTTGTAGCCGACGGTCTTGATTTCGATTGCGGGGTTCCTCAATACCCGCTTCGCGCATGCGATGCGCTCATTGAGCAAATACTGGTGAGGAGCGATGCCGGTAATGTTCTTGAATACGGCACGGAACCGGCTGTAGCTGATCCCGAGGGAGCCCGCGAATTCATGGAAATCCACTTCGGCGAAGAGATTGCGGCGTATCCGGGCGATAGCGATGTCGGCAACATGGCTCGCAGGCGGTTTGGCCTCATGGGGCGATGTGGCGTAAGCCAGGATCTGCAGGAGACAGCCGACCGAGACCGCCTTGTAAAGCGGCGCCTCCCGTCTCGAAAGATCAATCAGCTGATCGAATAGATTGATCAACTCCGCTTGATGGCCGACTCTCTGCACAGCCGACTTGCGACGGGTGAAAACCTTCTCACGGATGTGTTTTTCGATGTATCGCCCTTTGAAACCCACCCAATAAACCTCCCAGCCGGTTTCGTCATGGGGGCGGTAGCGATGCCAATCGCTCTTGTAGATCAGGATTAGATCCCCGGGCGCGACCTCGACGACCTTGCGCCGGGTCTCGAAATAGCCCGCGCCACTCAGGACGTAGACCAGGTGATATTCGTCCAGTTCTCGTCCGTCCTTCCATTCGAAAGCATGCGTTCTCGGATGTCCGAACGGAGGGTATTTCGAGTGCGGGGAGACATGCTGATGCCCCACGGTGGTCAGCTCGGCGCCCCAATCGCCGTCGGGTCTGGCGCTCAGATAGGCAAAGAGATCCGCCTTTCTCGGCATAAGCATTTTGTACAACTGCTTGACCCTTTCGTCCATATACAGAAGGGGCCGCACGGGGAAAAATGTTGCGCATGGATACGGTCACGTTCTCACAGCACGTTGAGAAGCTGAAGGTCGGACTCTTCGGCATCGGCCTCGACACCTATTGGCCGCAGTTCGAGGGTCTCAGGGATCGCTTGTCAGGGTACCTTGCCGAGGTTGGCCGCAAGCTCGCCCGCCCCCCGGTGGAGATCGTGAATCTCGGACTGATCGATACGCCCGAAAAGGCGATGGCGGCCGGCCATGCGTTTCGGCAGGCGGATGTCGATCTGATCTTCCTGTACGTGACGACCTACGCTCTCTCATCCACCGTGCTGCCCGTGGTACGCCGCGCGAAGGTCCCGGTGGTCATCCTCAATCTCTCCCCTGCGGCTGCCATCGACTACGAGGCCTTCAACCGCTTAGGCGACCGCACGCGTATGACCGGCGAATGGCTCGCGTGGTGCCAGGCCTGCCCGACTCCTGAAATCGCCAATGTCTTCAATCGCTGTGGCATTCCGTTCTTCCAGGTGAGCGGCATGCTGCATGACGATCCGACGGCGTGGAACGAGATCGAGTCGTGGATCGAGGCGGCCAAAGTGGCTCACGTCATGGAGCACAACCGCCTGGGCGGCCTGGGCCATTACTACGGCGGCATGCTCGATATCTATTCGGATTTCACCCAACAGTGCGCTTACTTTGGCGGCCATGTCGAGATCGTCGAGGTCGAGGAGTTGGCCGCACTGCGCTCTGAAGTTTCCCAGGCCGATGCCAGACGCCGCGTGGATGAGATCAAAACCGCCATGGACGTGCAGCCCGACTGCCCACCCGCGGAGCTGCTGCGCGCGGCCCGTACTTCAGTGGCCCTGGATCGACTGGTGGAACGTCACGCCCTCGGCTCGATCGCCTATTACTACCAGGGAACCGGAACGCCCGAGCATGAGGATGTGATGAGCTCGGTCATTCTCGGAGCGAGTCTGTTGACGGCCAGGGGCATTCCGATGGCCGGTGAATACGAAGTCAAGAACGCCCAGGCGATGAAGATCATGGACATCCTCGGCGCCGGCGGCTCATTCACGGAATACTATGCGGTGGACTACAACGACGACGTCGTACTCATGGGCCATGACGGGCCCGGCCATATCGCCATCGCCGACGGCAAAACCAAGGTACGCCCGTTGGCGGTGTACCACGGCAAGGTCGGACGGGGCCTTTCGGTCGAGATGTCCGTCAAGCACGGGCCGGTGACCCTGTTGTCAGTGGTGCAGACGGGTGATGGGAAGCTCAAGCTTCTCACCGCCGAAGGTCACTGTATCCCCGGCCCCATTCTCCAGATCGGCAACACCAATAGCCGCTACAAATTCGCCCTCGATGCGCGCAACTTCATGAACGCCTGGAATGCGCAGGGTCCGGCGCATCACTGCGCGGTTGGGATCGGCCACGTTGCGAAAAAGATCGAAAAAGTCGCGGCGCTTCTCCGCATGGAGTCGGTTCGCGTGTGTTGAGAGATTAGGGGGTTGTGGCTTGTCGCGGCCTGTCGGATGGCCATGTGGCCACTGGCCATGTGGCCGTGTGGTGGCGCTGCAGGATGAGCTCGTCGAGCTCGCTGCGCCGCCCTACTTCGGAGTCAAGGCGTCCTGACTCGCCACACATAGCCACTTGCCATTTGGCATCTTGGTCCAGGTATCCGTGAAGCGACCGGTCTCGTCAAAGGCTTTACCTGACGGATCGATACCTTTGGCATGGAAACCGGCGATCGCCACGGCCGTGTTCCCAAACGCGTAAACCTTGAGGCCGATGTACTCCATCGTGGTGAATTTTTCGGCTTTTGCGGTTGCCAATGCCGCAGCCTTGGATACGGTCACCTCCCCTGTGCCGCTCGTTTGCACGAAGTTGTCGGCGAGGAGAGGCGCGACCAAATCGGCGTTGTTGGTCCGTTGGGCCTCGGCCCATTGCTTCTCCAATGCGGCTACCGCCTGCTCGGTCGTCTCCATACCGGCCTGCGACCAGACGGTGCTCGCCAGGAACGGCAACCCGGCCACCACCCAGAACAGATTTCTCTTTTTCATCGATAACTCCAGATTGAGGGGGGCTTCCAGGCGCGAACCATCCGGTACCACTCCCTGAGCGCCAACATGGCGGCTTCGAGCAGGCTCCGCACCTCTTTCTCACCCTGCACGCCGGTGGAGGGATACTCGTCTCGTGATGGGTAGTGAAACGTACCAAACAGGATATCCCAGAAGGGGAAAAAGGCGGCAAAGTTGCGATCGAAATGCTCGCGCAACCTGCTGTGGTGTATGCGATGGGCTTGCGGCGCATTGAACAGCACGGCGAACGGCCCCAAATGAAGCCGGATATTGGTATGAATGAACACCACCCATGCCGTGAACAGCGTGCCGGTGATCGCGCCCTGCTCGGGATTCAATTTGAACAAGACCGCCATCGGTATCGCGGATAACGGCCCTGAGATCAGGGGCTCGAGCCAGCTCTCCCGATAGAAAGCACAGAGCTGCTCATCCATGTGATGCAGCTTGTGCTCGTGCCACAGGAAGCTTTCGTGTTGAAATCGGTGATACCAGTAAAAGAAGAAGTCGAAGATAAATGTCGATAGCAGG
>Ga0307476_10001058_pt1 | contig 17640 bp, 12 predicted proteins | sample atmos_gasesECM2C_2_FD_203314 | JGI IMG/M metagenome (GOLD analysis project Ga0307476, IMG submission 203314) | Hardwood forest soil microbial communities from Morgan-Monroe State Forest, Indiana, United States - atmos_gasesECM2C_05 | ecosystem: Environmental > Terrestrial > Soil > Temperate... | reverse complement strand
CACCTCGTTGCCGGTGAAGTGGAAACTGCGCGGCGAGAGCCGAAAACATATTCTAAAAAAGCTGGCGGAGCGTCTAGGGATTCCGTCTCCCCTCTTGCATCGCAAGAAGCAGGGCTTTCAGCTGCCGTTGGTGGAGTGGATGAGAAACGACGTAAAGGACCAGTTTCTTCGGGTGCTGCTGGAGCCCCGTACGCTGCAGCGTGGATATTTCAAGCCGGAGGCCGTTAGGTCGTTGGTGAATGAGCATGTGTCCGGACGCCGGAACCGCTCCGGGCTCTTGTGGAGGATGCTGGTGCTGGAATTGTGGCACCGGAACTTTATGGAGTCGCGTGACCGTTGGGCCGCGCGCCAGGAGTCTTCCACCGGAGTTTCCCAGGACGTCCTCGGCACCCCGACTGCCGCGCCGCCAACATTGGGTGCGTTAGCCCCTCAAGGCAGCGAGATTTGAACTCGAGAATCGGAGAGCTAATGCCAGGAGCCGCGCCACAAGAGGTGGTGAGCGCCGGGGCAAGGAACGAGCGGAGCAAGGCTCCTGTGTTTGTGCTGGGATGTCCGCGTTCCGGGACCACTCTGCTCTATCACATGTTGCTGTCAGCCGGGAACTTTGCCGTCTATCGCGCGGAGTCCGAGGTGCTGCACTTGTTGGAGCCTGGTTTCGGTGATTTGGGCGTTGTTAAGAACAGAAAGCGCCTCATGCAGTCGTGGCTCAAGAGCCGGCTGTTTACGGCCACGGGATTGGAACAAGGACCGCTGGAAGAGCGGTTGAACGCGGAATGCCGAAACGCGGGAGACTTTCTCCGAATCGTGATGGAAGAAACCGCCCGGCGGCAAGGAGTGGAACGCTGGGCAGAGTGTACCCCTGATCATATCCTCTACCTTGCGCGCATCAAGGAAACAATCCCCAACGCACTGGTGATTCACATTATTCGCGACGGCCGCGATGTGGCTCTGTCCATGGAGAGGCAGGGATATCCGCGGCAATTTCCCTGGGACCGTTCACCCCGGCGTATGGCGGCTGGTTTGTACTGGGAATGGATTGTCCGCAAAGGACGTGAAGACGGCGAGCGGCTGGGCTCCGATTACGTTGAGGTGCGTTACGAAGATCTGGTCGGAACACCGCAAAAAGTTTTGCATCACCTGGCTACCTTTGTTGGCCAAGAGTTGGATTATGAACAGATCCGGCGAGTTGGCATCGGCTCAGTTAGCGAGCCCAACACCTCGTTCAAAACTGAATCGGCGGACGGCCTCAGTCCTGTAGGACGTTGGAAAAAATATTACACTCCCGAGCAGATCGAGGTGTTCGAACAGTTATTGGGCGACGGCTTAGGAGACCTTGGCTATTGTCCGTCAGGCACGGTGCGAAAAAGACCCATCAGCCTGAGGATCATGAAGGCGCAATATCGGGCATGGTTCAGTGCCAAGCTATATGCCAGGGCCAGGACGCCCCTGGGAAAACTTTTTGTGACCCGCGACCTATCCAAAGTATAGGGCGGACTTTAGGCATCCGTGAAAGAGCCATCAAGAGTTCTTCAAATCGGAAACTATCCCCCGCCAATGTGCGGCTGGGCCATGCAGCTCAAGCTGGTGACCGAAGAGCTGCGCCGGCGCGGGCACATCTGCGAAATCCTGAAGATCAACGAGGGCCGCCAGGTCAAGAGCTCGGAATACGTCGATGTCCAAAGCGGCGCTGATTATGTGAGAAAAATCTGGCGCTATGCCTGGCGCGGATTCCGTTTAAATGTGCATGTGAACGGAATGTCGAAAAAGGGGTATGTGCTCGCCATGATTGCGGCTGTGGCCGGCCGCATGGTCAACCGTCCCGCGCTGGTGACTTTTCACGGCGGGCTTTCGCAGCTCTACTTTCCCCGACGCGACAACAGTCTTTATCAATGGGCCTTTTACGCGCTCTTCCACACGGCAGGAGCGATCGCTTGCGACAGTCAGCCCATAAAGGATGAGATTGTACGATATGGGATCCGGCCGGAAAAAATAGAAAACATCGCAACCTTCTCGCCGCAGTATGTGCAGTTTGATCCGGCGAAGCTTCCGGACAAAGTGGAGGAATTTCTGACTGCGCACTCCCGCGTTGTGCTCTCCTACGTGTCATTCCGGCCAGAGTATGGGCTGGAGAGTTTGCGAGAAGGCATAGCCAGTTATCGGGCGCGGTATCCGGACACAGGATTTGTCTGGCTGGGATTCCCTGACAAGGAGGTGCCGGCGGCGGAGAAATTTGTTCAGGCATGGTCGAAGGAAGAGCGCGCCAGCCTTCTGCTGCTCGGGAATTTGGCGCACGATCAATTCCTGACGCTGTTGAGCCGCAGCTTCATCTGCTTGCGTACCCCGGCGTGCGACGGTGTCGCTGCTTCAGTGCTGGAGTCGATCGCGCTGGGAATTCCGGTGGTCGCCAGCGAAAACGGTCGCCGGCCCGCTGGGGTCGTCACTTACAAGGATGCGAACGCGGCGGACATGGTGGCTAAGTTGAGTTACGTGACCGAGCATTACTCGGAGGTGAAGAGCGCCCTTCGTGTGGAATCGGGTGACGACAACATCGGCAAGATGGCGGAGTGGGTCGCGAGCGATTAAGGCATGAGCGATTGTATTTGTTTAGCGGCTTGATCCCTTTTTGAAGAACGTGGTTGTGCTGAAACCAGAAGTGGTTAATCTGGCGTGTGACCACCGATTTGGAAGAGATTGCTCGATTAAAGCAGAAGATTGAAGAGCTGAAGGCGGAGAATGAACGTTTGCGCCGTGCTTTGGAAGAGGCACTGCGAGCTGGCAAGCGTCAAGTCTCACGTCGTCCACCCACCCTTCAGCAGTTCACAGGTCACCGTCTATTCGATTCAGCCGCGGCGCGGATTTGAACAAGCCGCGACGGCAGGCCATGCACCAAACCTGATTGGCCCATCTTCTGCGGCGCTGCCCGAGAGACGATCCTGGTGGCCGGAGCGGGAGCCCGCGAGTTTCCCCGCAGCGTGCAAGAAATTCTGCAGCGAGCACTCCAATTACGCGACCGTCGCGATCGAGGCCAAGTCGGCGAGTGGCGGTGGCCCGAGGACGACTGGAAGCGCGGCTGGATCGGATGTTGCAACGTCGCGTTCGCTCCCCCCAGAACCGACGGTTGGCCAATCCTCTGTTACGAGCGAGAGGCCCCTGTTTACTTTCCTGAACTGTCCTGGTCCGGGGGCCACGAACTGGCGAGCGGAAGAGGCCATCCGTCCCACGGTCGCACGCGCAAGGTATGGGGCGTGAACCGCACTACCCGAGGAGCACGCACGCAAAGCGTCTTGGTCAGCATTCTGCAGACCTGCGGCCAGCAACTCCGCCCGGTCTCATCTTTCCTGCAGAAGCTGATCTGCTCCCCTCAGCCCGAGGTTCTGATTTAGCCAGCATTTCCCCTCCATCATGGACTGCCGGAAGTTGCCACCAACTGTCCCACGGCTGGCTAATTCATCCCTTTCGCAGGAGCCACTGTCGACCGGCCAGGTAAGACCGACCTGCGACTCTCTTGGCGATTTTCTTGAAATTCCAATAGAGCCATTGCCTTGAACGCGCTTCAGAATGAACTGAAACCAAGTCCCCAGAAACACCAGGCGGCATTCCTCGGAAGACGTTGTACCTGCCGACCACAAGACAGCCGAGAACAGCATGAACCGCTGTCGTGGGTTCAGAATTAAACAGTACTCGAACACCTGCTGCAGAGGCTGTCTCACCTACCCGATTCGAATAATAGCCTCCCGGGACGGAAGCGGTATCAACCTCTTCGCCGAGGATATCGGAGAGTATTTTGATGCTCTTGGTCCATTCGTCGGTCAATTCCTCCTTGCTGCAGTGTGACATCCTCACGGGATGAGAAAACGAATGGCTGCCAATCACATGACCCTCTCTTCTCAAGAAGCGAATCTGCTCCGTATTCAGGAAGCCCTTCCTATTAATTTGGCCGGCGGTGACAAAAAAATGCCCGTGCCACCCATATTTCTCGAGAAGGCCCGCGACGTGCGTGACAGCGCTTTCCCCGCCGTCGTCGAAGGTCAGAAGAAAAGGAAGCGTCTCATCACTTGCATTTGCGAGTTCGTGTGCAGTGCTCGAAGGGGTGTCGCGTACCTTTGCGATGGCCGCAAGATGGGCTTCGAATTCAGGTCGATTCAATTTGTATTTTGCCGTTCCGGGACCAGTGAAGCCGCTCGAATCCCAGTCGGTGCTCTCGATTACATCATGATAGAGCAGACAGGCGGCTCTCATTGAGGACCCCTTTTCGCGTGGGATTTCCACTTTAGGTACTTGGTCAACCAAGGTTGCCCCCATGCGGCAGACGGCCGCCCTGAGGTATTCAGTGGGATGGCAGAGCCATTAAAGATCTCAAGGAACTTGCTGCGCAGAGCGTCGAGGTTCTCCAGCACGACTCGGTGCTGGATGACGATGTGCGATTCATGCATTTCGTCAAACGGATAGGTGTAGTAGCCGAATGCCGGTCCGGTGTCGACTCCCCTGTCGATTCTGAGGAGCGTCATGCCGACCTTATTCAGGTCGCGATTGGCGAGCGCCCAAAAACATCCATGTGCGTTTCGATACTCGGGACAAATCCCGGGATGCATGACAAATGTTCCCCTGACCGCAATCGAAAAAACGCTCTCTTTCAGTAACACCTTGCAGCGCGCCAGAACAATGTCGGGATTCATACTCCTGATAAATGTTTCGGTCTCCTGAGTGTTCGGGCTAGAGGTTTTCAAAATCGCGGTGTCCGAAGCAATGTCCCCATAGATAAGGCACTTCTGTCGCAGCTCTTGCCGCTCCCAGCGCTGGTCTTTGCCGACGAGAAAAGTGCGGTAATAAAATCGGAACGCCAGCATGTCGAAGAAACGAAGGACCCCAATTCGCTTGACCTCGCGCCGTAGGCGGCGCCAAATTCGGCTCGCGGGCTCCTGGATAATAACGATCCCCACAAGATTCGAGAACGAATTCAGCCACCGGGCCAATACCACCTGATCCAATTGAGCACCGTCGTGGCATATCAGGAGTGTTTTCATTGCGTAGGATCACGATCAAATGGCGCCTGGATGATTTTAAGCCACGGAAATGAAATACACACACAGAGCATTTAACCGCTCCCGCTCGCTAAACAATTACGACCGATTAAGGCACGAGCAGTTAAGGTGCGACTCCCTTGGTAGCAGCCAGCACGGCATCAACGTCCGCTCCGATGTCTTTGCCGTCGGAGCCAGCCTTTCGATAATGGCTGGAGGGGCGAAGGTGATAGTCCCCCTGGACTCCTTCGCGATAATCGACAAAGCCTACCGCTTTCCAGTCCTTGGGAAAAAACTGTTCGCAGCTCTTTAGAGCCCCGCAATGCGGCGTCTTGGGATAGGGGTCGCCGGGCAAGTTAGCTTTGTCATTCGTCTGGACGATCACATTGTTGGTGAGAATCCACGATTTTCCAAAGCAGCGTTCCATCATTCCAACCGCGCCATCCGGCCCCATACACGTGGGCCGGCCCCCGCCCGGGGGAAAGACACGAATGCCGCCGTCGCCGGAACCGACCAGGTTATTGCGAAAGACGAAGTTTTCGACCTGCACCTGAGGACCATCGGAGGTTACGAGAATGCCAGTACCGGTCGGAAATCCGGTGTTATGCTCGATGACCACATCGTGTGGCCAATTCTTTTCCTGGTCGGTTCCGATGGACCAAAGCCACCCATTGGTACAGCAATCGCCGGGAGAATAGGTTTTCGTGTTGACGTCCTCGAAGATATTGTCGTGAACATTCACGTTGGCGATTTCGCCGGATAGGAAGCGGCAATGTCCGGTGCCATTTCCCGGCTCACCCCGGCAGGTGCTTGCCAAGGTCGCAGCAATGGTCATGCCGTTTACTGTATGGCGAAGGATGTTGTAGCGGAACGTCAGGTCTCGCACAGTACAGGCCGGACACTGGCCATATTGATTCTTGGGGGAAAACAGGATTGCTGTGCCTTTCTGGCTCTGCGCCCAGTTGTTTTCGAAGATGTTTCCCTCGATCAATTCTCGTGTCGAGTTCTTCGTCTCATAAAGATTCTTTACTGCGAACTGAGTTCCAAAAAAGCTGGAATGCTTATGCCACCAGGTAAGCGGTTTAAATACGTAATTGTGACGAAACTCGATGTCGGCCAAAGTGGTATCGGCATGGCCCCCGCCCCAGAGTACATTTTCGCCCGCCGCCTCCAGAAAGTTATTAACGATCTTGACCGGCCCAATGCCGCTCACCGAGCCGATGGCGGAGGAGTCTGCTCCGTTGGCGGAAGTTTTGGAATGGATGTCAGAAATAAAAGAGTCGACAAGGGCAATGTAGGAACTGGCTTCGAAGACCACTCCCTTCACGTCTTCGCCGGTCGGGGAGCCGTGGATCCAGCAACGATCGAAAACAATATGGCTGGCTTCCTTTAAGATTACGATATTCCAGAAGCCACCGGCTGGACCGTTTGTGCCAGTGTCGGCGATCTCAAGGCCCACGAAGCGGTAATGATTGGCACCGGCCTGGTTGCTGACGATCTTGTTATTGCCCTTGGAACCACCGATTCGAGACATTACATTTTGCGGGGAATCGCACGCAGATATCGGCCGGCCAGGAAGAGATGCGACCCCGGCATAGCATGGGGTGATGCGCGTGCCTTCGCCGGGCAGGCTCGAGTCCGAACTGGCGGTCCGAAGAACGATCCAATGGCTATCGTCACACGGTTTGGAGGGCAGGGCGAAGGAGCCATCGAAGGTAGCGGCGGGCTGGAGTTCAAGGATGTCACCGCACCCGGCGCGGTTCAGGGCCTCCTGCACGGAGTCACCCGCTTTGAGCTTCCATACCTTGCCGGGGGCGGGAGTGTCGGCCAGGGAGCTCTTAATATAGACTCGTGGCAGCTCCGCTTGACCGTCAAAGCTGCCGGGACTTTGTGCGGCTACCGGAAGGGCAGCGATGAAGCACATGGCAGGTGCAACTAGTAGTCGTAAGATGTTTAGATAATGGCACATACAGGCAATTTCCTCAACTCTACTTCAGCAGCAGGAGCACCTACCAATGTAGCATATTCGGCCTCCCGACCTACCATTTCTCGTATTTCTCGACCCCGGCTGGCCGACCTCTTCCAAGGTTCCAGATCTCTTTGAGTCGGCCTTTTGCGTGTTTGCCCTGGCGAGTCTAATGGGTCACAATATTAACCTTCGTCGTCGAAAATGGAGGCTAGCGGGATGGATACAAGGGATAGCCGGTTGTCGGAGCGCGATCGGGCTGAGATTGAACGCAGCGCGGAGGAGGCGCGGAAAACTGTTCTCAAGGAAGTCGATCGTTCCCAGATTGACCGTTACCTGAACCCACCTCGTGATACGCCCTTTGCACTGGAATACGCGTTTTACTTGCTTGGTGATGTCCGGGGTAAGACGGTGCTTGACTTTGGCTGTGGGACTGGGGAAAACGCGGTTCCCCTGGTTAAACGCGGAGCTCGGGTGATAGGGATGGACATTTCACCGGACTTAATTGCTTTGGCCCGGAAGCGCCTAAGTGATGCCAACCTGGAGGCGAGGATCGAGGTTGGATCAGCTTACGATACGGGCCTCCCCGATGAATCGGTGGATGTAATTTTCTGTATCGCCCTGATTCACCATCTTGATATTGCGCGGGTCGTAAAAGAAATGCTGAGGGTTCTCGCCAGGGATGGCGTCGTCATCCTGCAGGAACCAGTTCGGTTTTCCCGGACGTATTCCTTTCTGCGGAGCCTGCTACCTGCACACGAGGACATCTCGCAGTTCGAACATCCTTTAACCCGCGAGGAGCTGGGCGCTCTGACGGAGGGTTTTGAGGTTCGAGAACCACGATATTTCAGGCTTCCATTCGTACCGCTGGTTTCCCGAGTTGTCCCGGCGGTGGGTTCCGCTGCGTGGAGGTTCGATCACTGGATACTGCGAAACTTCCGGCCGGTCCAACGCTATGCCACAGTTGTAACCATGAAGCTACAGAAATAAGCCGCGTGCCGTTCAACATGGACAGCGAGCACCGATTTTCTCCATGCCATCACAGCACTCCAGCTGTGGCAGTCTGCATAGCATCAATATCGGCGCCAGGGTCTTTTCCGTCGGTGCCCGCGTTCCTCTTAGAGCTCGTCGGGAGCAGGTGGTAGTCGCCACCGTTTCCGTTGTTGAAGTTCACGAAGCCCAGGGCATCTGGACTCGGCTCTGCGAAATTTCCAGGAGGGAACGGAGCCCCCGGAAATCTGGGCGACTTCGCCGTCGAGGAGTCTGCAAATACATTTCCGGTCGCGGTCCAAGAGTTTCCCATGCAGCCGTTCAAAGCGCCGATCATTCCGGTTCCGTTCTTCGCGCTGCAACCCGGTGCCTGGTTGCCTGGCGGAACTGCACCGAACCCGTTGTTGCCGGAGGTCATCAGGTTGTTTTCGAACGAAAAATTAGCGATGACTTGCGGTGTTCCACGGATGGTGACATAGCCAACACCCCAGCCGACAGGAAAACCCGTGTTGTGTTCGATGCGGATATCGTGGGGCCAATTGCTGGGCTGGTTGGTACTGATGGCGAAAAGGAATCCATCGCTGCAGCAATCGCCCGGCGAGTAGAACCATTCGTTGATATCGTCAAGAAGATTGTCGTGAAGGCTGAAATTGTAAAGCGCGCCCGACAAGTAGAGGCACTTACCCGGTCCGTTCCCGGCCTCTCCCGGACACGTGGTGGCATAAACGGAAGCCATCCCAATGGCGTTCACCGCGTGGCGAACGATGTTGTAGCGGAAAATAACGTCGTGAACCGTGCACTCCGGACATCCGCCATACTGGTTCTTCGGACCGAAAAGAATGGCTGTACCCTTCTGCGCCTGAGCCCAACTGTTTTCAAAGATGTTCCCTTCGACCAGTTGGCGGATGCCGGTTTTGCTTTCGAAAAGATTCTTAACTTGAAACGCAGTGCCGAAATACGATGGGCTTGACGCCCACCAGGTGAAGGGCTTGAACACGTGGTTGCGGCGCATTTCTACGTCGGTTACGTTCGCGGAGGAGGTCCCGCCCCCCCAAAGAACATTCTCCCCGGCGGCCTCCAGGAAATTGTCCACAATCTTGACCGGCCCGGTACCGGTGACCGAAGCAATTGCCGAAGAATCCGCTCCTAGGCCCGAAAGCTTCGAATGGATGTCAGAAATGTAAGAGTCGACGACCGCGATATAGGAACTGCCGGAAAATTCGACGCCTTTGACATCTTCTCCAACGGGGGAGCCATGGATCCAGCAGCGATCGACAATTATATGATCTGCGCTGGTCAGCATGATGAGCTCGTAATAGCCCCCGGCGGAGCCATTGGCTTCAGTGTCGGCGACTTCCAGGCCCATCAGCCGATAGTAATTGGCTCCAGGATCAGTGCCTATGATGTGGCTCGCCTTGGGCAAGCCGGCGACTCGCGCCATCACATTGCTGGTGGAAGCGCAGTTTAAGGCGGGACGGCCCGCTAGCGACGGTACTCCTGCGTTACAGGGAGTGGCGCGAACGCCTTCTGGCGGCAGACCGGTACTGAGAGCGCTGCTGCGAATGGTGATGTAGTGGTTTGCGTCGCAATTCTTCGCAGGAAGAGTGAATCCTGGATAAGTCTGACCGGCCTGAAGCACGAGCGTGTCTCCGCAACTTACGTTATCGAGGGTAGTTTGGAGCTTCGAGGGAGTCGAGATTTGAGTCACAGTTCCCGGCGAAGGGGTTGAGCTCTCATCGGTCTGATAACAGGCCGTGGGCGTCGAAGCCGGCCCGTCGACTGTTCCGAAGTTCGGAACATCCCCGGCATTGCAATAACGATTGTCCGAGCCAGAAGGCGGAGTAGATCCAGGGCCGGGATTGCCATTCGATGAAGGTGACGAAGCAATTGCCACGGTGGCGATGCCCTGAACCAAAGAGTTAGCCATGCTGGTGGCCACGATCTGGATAACGCTGCCGGGCTTGGCCTTTGGCGTGGTGAACAGTCCATTATCGGTTATGACTCCGCCGGTGGCAGACCAAGTCACCCCAGTGTTGCTGGTGTTGGTTACCAGTGCCGAAAACTGCAGCGGCGTGCCCGCTGCTACCGTGGAAGTTCCAGGGACGACCTTAACAACCGGATTGCCATTCGATGAAGATGACGAAGCAATCGCCAGAGTCGCGATGCCCTGAACCAAAGTATTAGCCATGCTGGTGGCGACGATCTGGATAACCGTGCCGGGCTTGGCATTTGGCGCGGTGAACAGTCCATTATCGGTGATGACTCCACCGCTGGCAGACCAAGTCACTCCAGTATTGCTGGTGTTGGTTACCAGTGCCGAAAACTGCAGCGGCGTGCCCGGCGCTATCATGGAAGTTCCAGGGGTGACCTTAACAACTGGGGTCGACGATTGCTTCGCTGCCGGTTTGGACGAAGCGGGGGCGGGCGTTATCGCGGAGGAGCATCCTACGGTCACGAGCGAAGGAAGCAAAATGATTCCCGCTAGGGCTAACTGCCGACAGGCAGAGATGGAGTGGAAAACTCGCAGAAACTTGAAACGTTCCTTGGGAAAGTTCATTTTGTACCTCGAGACGAAGAATTCGTAACCAATGCACGTGTGGCAAAAGGCCGCGTGCCTACAGTCCGAACCTTAGATTGGGATGGTTTGGTACGACAGATAACGACGGGCCGTGGCCCTCAACGGCGAGGCAGTACATGCCTAAAGGGTAATGAACCAAAGAGTAGAGACTTCTTCAGTTTCTTAAAACGTTGCCAGCGCTCGAGGAAATGATCACCTCTTGCAGGGCGCTTGCAAAATCATTCGCTACTATCGTCCAGCTGTAGTTTTCCTGGACCAGAGTTCTCGCTGCAGCCCCTAGTTGCTGCCGTCTCCTGGGATCACGCAGCAGGGAGATCACCGCCTGGGCAAAATCATTAGGCGTGTCGGCCAGAACGATATTCTCACCCGACCGGACTGCGAGACCCTCGGCTCCCACCGATGTGGAAACGACTGCTTTGCCCATCGCCATGGCTTCGAAGATCTTTAGGCGAGTGCCACCCCCGATGCGCAGCGGGACAATACATACCGAGGCCCGCCCAACGAACGGACGAATGTCATCCACCCAGCCTGTAAGTCGAATACTTTTTTCAGACTCGGCCAAGGCTCGCAGTTTGCGGGAGGGGTTTCGGCCCACCACATCGAGAAACACTTCGGGCGAGTGTTCTCTAATCAAGGGAAGGACGGCATCGGCAAAGTAAAAAATCGCGTCTTCGTTCGGAAGCCAGTCCATCGAACCGGTGAACACCAGGGAATTCGCCGTCTCCTCCCCAGGAAGGGGCTGGAAATATTCTACGTCCACACCAGTAGGGATGACGGTTAGCTTTTCAGCGTTCAGAAAAGCCGCAAAGGCATCACGATCCGTCTCCGATACTGCAAGCACGCGGTCGGCAAGTCGCAGATAACGCCGCTCGGCGGCTTCCATCTTTCGCCACTCTTGCCACGAAATTGCCTTCCAGATCACATTGGAAGCAACTTCATAGTGACGCCGCCAAATCGTAGCTTCCACGTTGTGCGTGAACAGTACCTTTGGGGTAGCACAGTCCCAGGGGATAACTCCCGCGGCCGCCATAAAATCACAGAGGATGACGTCATAATTTTCCTGCTTGAGCAGCGCCCGCAGTCCGCGGCGTACCTCTGGACGGCAAAATTTCGAGATGTTGTAGGGCTCTGATGAGAAAAGACGAATGGCGTAGTCGCACATCTCCGCGAAGCTCTTCGGTGCGGGGATTCTCAGGGGCATAGTGAGCACGCGATCAAACATCTGCTTCAGCTCAGCGTGCACGTCGGGATTGTGCGCAGCATAGAACGAAAACAAGGTTATGGAATGTCGGCGCGCCAACTGTCGAAGGATGTTGTAGCTGCGGATCTTTCCGCCGGTATCAGGAGGAACCAGGCCGCCAGCTTTTACCCACAGGATTTTCATGTCAGGAAGGGGCTACCAACAGATGCCTTCATAGTGGCCGGAAGTGGCGGGGCGTGATTTTCGTTCGAGGTTTACCAGGTCGATGACTAGGTGATCGGGACGGAGGGACCGGTGCAACTCCTCGGGGTTCAGCCCACGAGTTGCAATTACGATGACCTCCGCATCGCTTACCACTTGTGCCATGCTGGTCGAAAGCAAAGAGCCGATGTGGGGAATCACTTCTTCAATATACTGGCGGTTGGAACCGATTAGATGGCCCAGGGAGACGTTGTCGTCCCAGATCCGAATCTGCCGGCCCTCTCCGAGGAGACGTTTCACCAGTTGCACCTGCGGGCTTTCGCGCAGATCGTCAGTGGCGGCCTTGAAGCTCAGTCCGAGCATGGCAATTTTCTTCTTGCCGGTCGCCAGCACCATGTCCACGGCACGATCGAGGTGTTCTTCGTTGCTCGCAAGAATAGACTGAAACAACGGAAGATTGAGATCAAGTTCCTTGGCCCGGTAGCTCAACGCGCGCACGTCCTTCGGCAGACAAGAGCCGCCAAAGGCGAAACCAGGTTTTAGATAGGTGGGAGAAATGTTGAGCCTGGTGTCGGCCGTGAAAATCTCGACCACGGCTTCCGCATCGACATCTAACTCTTTGGCCAAGGTGCCAATTTCATTCGCAAAAGAAACTTTTACGGCATGCCACGCGTTACAAACATACTTAACCATCTCAGCGGAGCGGAAGGAGGTTTCAAATATCCGTCCCGGAACCCACTTGTAGACCTCGCGCAAAATGCCGCTGTGTTTCGACTCAGCGGCGCCAATCACTGTCATGGCAGGTTCCAGGAAATCCGCGACCGCCGTCCCTTCCCGCATGAATTCAGGATTCACGCAGACGCCAAAATCCTGGCCCAGCTTTTTTCCGCTGGATTTCTCCAGAGCTGGGACAACTATGGTCTCCGCGGTTCCAGGCAAAACGGTACTGCGCAGAACGACTAAATGGAATCCACCCTTTTTTTTCAGAACCTGTCCGATGTCGCGGCAAACTGGTTCAATATGACCGAGATCGAGTTTCCCATTCCGCAGACTCGGGGTGCCCACGCAGAGGAAGGAAATCTCGCTGTTCAGGACGGCATATGAAGAATCCGAAGTCCCATGCAGATGTTTGGCGGCATGGCTCTCGGCGATGAGATCGCTCACCTTGGGCTCGACGATAGGACTGCGGCCCGCTTGCATGGCTTCGACCTTGGCCGGGCTGAGGTCGACGCCAATTACGTTATGCCCCTGGTGCGCGAGGCAGGCCGCCGTGACCGTGCCCACGTAACCTAAACCGAAAACGCTAATCGATGGATTCATGATGAGACGCTATTCTTTCCTACGCACCGACCGAGGATAAACTTACATAATGGTTTACGGCAAACTTCCGAGGAGCTCTGGGCGGTCAAAACGTGGGGCGGTTCAAAGATCAAATGTCGGCAGCACCCTTTTCATATCCAGTAGATCAAACCACAGATAGTATTTAAGCATGGCGATGGGTTTTGCACAGACCGAGGGAGACACTGAGGTAACTAAGGTTCGATTCTCCAGTTCGATAGGATGACTCTGACGTGGGCGTGACTCGAAACCACACAACTTCGGCCGATGCCTTGGCAGAACCTGGTGCCGTGGGCCGTCCACTTTCTTTGCGCCCAAGGCGCAAGGTTTTTTATCTGCTCGACTCCCTCAACCTCGGCGGAACCGAAACCCAGGCCGTGGAGTTGGCTCTTCGTATTCGGGAATCTGGGTACGAAGTGACCCTGGGCTGCCTGCGCGCCCGTGGTCCGTTGTTAGAACGACTGCAGGGAAGCCAGGTCGCTGTGCGTGAATTCCACCCCGAGGGCGGTATCGATAGTCCCGCTGGGTTCTACCAGTTGCTGCGGTTGAGCTGGTTCTTGAGGCGAGCGAAATTCGACATCGTGCACACCCATGATCTGTGGTCGAACCTGCTCGGGGTTCCTGCAGCGCGGTTGGCGGGAGTGCCGGCGATTGTTTCCAGCCGGCGGGATCTGGCAAACTTTGACTGGTACCAGAGTAATCGCCGAGAATGGCTGCGGCGCATTCAAAATTTGGGGGGCGCTGTACTGGTCAACGCCACACCGATACGTGACGCGTTGATTGTTGAGCATGGATTTAAGCCGGAAAAGTTGCGCGTAATCCATAATGGAGTCGACATTGAGAAATTCCATACCAGTGGAGGCGAACGCGGGGAACTATTCCCAGGAGTTGGCAAGGGTAAACTTATCGTGCTCGTCGGGAACATGCACACAGACGTGAAGGGGCATCCGTGGCTGATTGCCTCCGCGCCCGCGGTCGTTCACGAGTTTCCATCCGCCCGATTCGTTCTCGCGGGAGACGGGGAGCAGCGGCCCAGATTCGAGGAACAGGTGCGAAAGCTGGCTCTGGAGCAAAATTTCCTGTTCCTTGGTCGCCGCACCGATATTCCGAAGATTCTTGCTTGCTGTGATATCGCCGTACTGCCTTCGCGGGCGGAAGGTCTGCCCAATGCAGTGCTGGAATACATGGCCGCCGGACTGCCCACCATTGCAAGCCGAGTGGGGGGCAATGGCGAATTGATCGAGGACGGTGTGACGGGCTTGCTGGTGCCTTCAGAGGATTCGGCAGCGCTATCAGATGCGTTGCTGGCGCTCCTGCGTGATCCGGAGTTAGCGCGTCGCATGGCGCAAAGCGGACGGCAGTTCACGATTCAAAATTTCAGCTTCGAGAGGCTGGTGCGCGAGGTGGACGAGCTATACAGCGAGCTGCTGAGAGGCGGAGGAAGTCACTAGCCGATGAGCAAGGCCTCGCAGTGGAATCATCGCGTCAATCGCCTCTTATCCATGGATCGCCATGAGCTGTTGGACCGGTTGAGGCAGCGTCTAACGGCTCGCGCAGATGTACTGCGCTATCGCGGCGGTCCGGACTTTGCCAGCAGCCCGCAGCTGAGGCCGGGGAGACTCACGGGGAGCTTTTTCTTTGCACCCGCAGATGTTCCTGCGCTCTGCGCTGAGCTGAAACGGAGTTTTCCCCTGCAGGCCAATGAGATCGTTCTGCAGGCGGAAAAGATCTGCCATCACCATTTCGATCTCCTGGGCTATGAAAACCTGAATTACGGCGCGCAGATTGATTGGCACTGCGACGTCGTGCACGGCAAGCGCGGTCCGCGCAAACCCTGGTTCAAGGTGAAGTATCTCGACTTCCGGGAAGTGGGGGACTCAAAGATCACCTGGGAACTGAGTCGCCATCAGCACTTTGTGACGCTCGCCAAGGCTTACTGGCTTACCGGCGGGGATAGGTTTGCGCAGGAAATTTTTTCCCAATGGGCGCATTGGCACGACGAGAATCCTTATCCCATAGGATTGAATTGGGCGAGTAGTCTGGAAGTTGCTTACCGGACCCTGGCATGGATTTGGACCTTCTTCCTGTTGCAGGATTGTCCGCTATACACAAGCGAACTGCGCGAACAATGGCTGGATGCGCTGAACCTCAACGGCCGCCATATTGAAACTTACCTGTCTACGTATTTTTCTCCCAATACTCACCTGCTGGGCGAAGCGATGGCCTTATTTTTCCTGGGAACTCTTTTTCCCGGGTTACGCCGAGCCGCGCGGTGGCAGCGAAGCGGCTGGGAGATCCTGGAACGTGAAGCCGCGAAGCAGGTAAGAAAAGATGGATTTTACTTTGAGCAGTCCACGTACTATCACGTTTACGCTCTGGACATCTTTTTGCATGCCAGGATTCTTGCCGGGCTCAATGAAGTTCCAATTTCTGCGGAGTTTGATCGGATTTTGCAAAGCATGCTGGATGCGCTGGCGTTGATGGGTCGAGCCGGGATGGTACCCAGTATCGGGGATGACGATGGTGGAAGGATATTCGATCCTCGGCGTAATCGGGCTGAACACCTGTTCGATCCTCTTGCCACGGGCGCAGTTCTCTATCGGCGTGGAGATTTCAAGTCCGTCGCGAGTGGACCGCGAGAAGAAACTCTGTGGCTGTTGGGAATCGGAGGCCTCGCAGAGTTTACTGCTCTCGCCGGCGCGAAACCGTTTGGAAGTTCGACCGCTTTACGCGAGAGCGGCTTTTACCTCATGGCCTGCGAAAAGTGCGGCCAGCAGTTGCAGATCGATGCCGGGCCATTGGGTGCAGGGAGTGGAGGGCACGGCCACGCCGATGCACTCAGCGTTTGCCTGGTTCGCAATGGACGAAATCTCCTGAATGATCCGGGCACCTTCGAATATGTGGGCCCAAGTGGTGAGCGATCCCGCTTGCGCGGCACGGGTGCTCATAACACCATGCAAGTCGATGGACTGGACCAGGCAGAAGGCGTGGGCCCCTTCTCTTGGAAGAATTCCCCTCAGGTCAAGGTCGCACAATGGATTAACGGCCAGCAGTTTGATTTGTTTCAGGGCAGTCACGACGGATATTCCCGACTGCCATCACCCGTAATTCATCACAGATGGGTGTTTCATCGGAAGGGACAATTTTGGTTGGTACGCGATCGGGCTGAAGGCCACGGCGCGCACCAGCTTGATATTACCTGGCACATGGGTCCTACGCTCTCGCCTGTCGCCTCCAAACAATGCGCATTCGCCGATGAGCAAGGCAGTATCACATTGGTGACCGCCGAGGGCCACGGCTGGTCGGAAAGCGTGCGCCGCGACTACGGGTCGCGGGCTTACGGGCACAAGCAGGAGGCAAACGTGGTCAGCTTCGGTGGAAAGATCGAACTTCCCGCGGATTTTGTAACCCTGCTGATTGCAGACCAGGACTCGCACCCTCGCCTCGGAAGGCTGGTAAGACTCGCATCGAAGGAGGGAATGGTTCGGGGATATCGCTATTCCAATCTCGGCCAGGAGCACAGTTTTTTCTTTGCTCTTCAGCCGGGCCCGTGGGTGCTCGGAGCATGGGCCAGCGATGCGAATTTTCTATATTGGTCAATGGACCGCGAAAGGGAACAATACGCCCTGGTTTTGTGCGGCGCTTCCTACGCGAACGCCGCAGGCCAACGGGTGCTCACCTGTAACACGCAGGTGCGCTATGCTGAAGTATTGAGCTCCGCGATGAAAGTTGAACTTTTTTCGTCAGATCCAGAACAGGTTATGGTGCAGGCGGCACTTGATCAAGTGTTGGCCGATGGGAACTTGATTTTGCCGGACAATGATCCCAAAAGAATGGGCGTGTAGTCATGTGTGGAATCTGCGGTGTCTTCCATTCCGAGCGGGCCCGGCGAGTGAATCGCGACGTGCTGGTGAGGATGAATCAGCAAATTGTGCATCGCGGACCGGACGACGACGGCTTCCTGGTCGAAGAAAACGTCGGACTGGCCATGCGCCGCCTCAGCATCATCGACATCCAAACCGGTCACCAGCCGCTCAGTAACGAAGACGATAGCGTTTGGATCGTCTTCAACGGTGAAATTTACAATCACCAGGATCTGCGGAAGGATCTTGAGTCTCGAGGCCATCGCTATCGTTCGAAGAGCGACACCGAAAGCATCGTCCATTTGTACGAGGAATATGGAAGGAAATGCGTTGCGCATTTGCGCGGAATGTTTGCGTTCGCGATCTGGGACCGCAGGAAGAGGTGCTTGTTTATCGCCCGTGATCGCCTGGGGATCAAGCCTCTCTACTATCGCTTCGATGGCGGAACGTTGCTGTTCGGCTCGGAAATAAAGACCATCCTC
>Ga0307476_10001056_pt1 | contig 17668 bp, 17 predicted proteins | sample atmos_gasesECM2C_2_FD_203314 | JGI IMG/M metagenome (GOLD analysis project Ga0307476, IMG submission 203314) | Hardwood forest soil microbial communities from Morgan-Monroe State Forest, Indiana, United States - atmos_gasesECM2C_05 | ecosystem: Environmental > Terrestrial > Soil > Temperate... | reverse complement strand
GCGCCGCCAGCGACTTGGTCGTCAGCGCCTTGAACTTATTTCTTACACGAACCGTTGTGGATCCAGATCGCGCGGGCGTTCTCGGCCGCACAATTGTTCGGATAGGTCATCCTGGCGTGGTTGAGCGGATCCGTCCCACACAGCGGCTGTCCCACGAGGGTAGGGGCAAAGCCCTGGCAGAATATTACGCAGCTCCCGAGATGGGCGACTTTGGCGCCGTCGGCTTTGGCGGCGCAGATGCTGTCATAAGACTTCGGGCCGTCCGCCTTCGTGCCGCAGACCGGCCCGCCGGAACAGCCCTTGGCCGCGACGGCGCTGCCGTTGCTCGCCGCGATCGATAGGGCGGCAATCCCGGCCAGTACTGCAAGACACGAAAGATTGGTTCGTAGATTACGCATATGAGCCCCTCCTGGATCGGCGTGCACAGGCACCCCTCGCGAAATGTTAGCACAATTATTCGGAGGCGATAGTGCGGTGGAGCGACAATGTCGGCCACATGCCGTCGCGCCGGCGGCGTGCCGGCGCACGCTGTGCTCGCTTTTGCAATTGTGTTGCCGCTGCTTCGGCGCATTGACGGATAAATCGGCCTCAGCGGCACATCAATGCCGATCGCGCGCCACCGCGCTGATCGCACCGAGCACCGTGGCGCGGTCCGCGTTGAGCACGCCGCGCACGGATTGGTGGCCGCCGATGTGTCCCATCTCGCGCTGGCGCTTGACCGTGGCCGACGTCATCAGCGGCTCGACGCCGAGCTCGCGCAGGGTGTCGGCGACCTCTTCCATTTCGGCGGCGCGGCGCTCGCCGTGGTTGGCCATGCGCTCGAGATTGTAGGGCACGATCTTTCCCCAATCGAGGCCGGGGTAATTGTTCTTCATCGAGGCCGCGACCTCGTCGATGACGCCGGCGCGGGAAGCCGCCAAAAAACACTCCAGCGTCAGCGCCTCGATGCCCTTGATCATGACGCTGCGGACCATCTTGATGGCGGCGGCGGCGCCGGTTTCGGCCCCGGCAATGCTGACGCGCATGCCGAGCGTAGCGAGCCTTGGCGCGATCGCGTCCGCATGCGGGCCGGCAAGCAACATCGGCGTTTGATGCCGCGCCGGATAAATCGGCGCCAGCACCGCGACGTCGACGTAGCGGCCGGCATCGCCGAGGAGCTTTGCGGTGTCCTGCTTGCGGCCGGGCGATACCGAGTTGATGTCGAGAAAGTACGGCGTGCCGGCAAGATGCACCTTGACTGCCTGCGCCGCTTCGACGCTCGAGGCCGCGGTGACTGCCGAGATGATGAGGTCCATACCGCGGATCGCGTCCGCGGCCGAATTGGCGCAACGCACCCCCGCCGCTTGGGCGGCCACCTTGAGTTTTTTGCCCGCCGCTTGGGGAAACAGAATGTCCCAGGCCGACATCGTCTCCACGCCGGCCTCGCGCAATCCGGAGGCTATGGCCTGGCCGGCTTCGCCAAAGCCGATGAATGCGATTGTTGGCTTGCCGTTTGCCATGGTGACGGTCCCCTTAGTCTCCGCGAATGATGGCAGTTTCAGCGCGAGCAATGCAATGGCGCCGGTTTCCATCGCCGCGCCTGCCCGATAGGATACGTGGCAAAATATCCGGGGAGGAGAATCTGTCATGACGCCGATCGTCGATCGGGCGACCAGCCGCCGCCGCTTCATTCAGTTTCTCGCCGCAAGTCCGCTGTTCGCCGGCAGCGGGCTTTCGGCGCTCGCGGCGGAGCCGATTCCGGAGCGGCCGGCCGATCCGTTCGTCTGGGCGCCGCGCGATTACGACCATCTGATCGCCAGCCCCAAGGAAGCGCTCGACGTGTTCGATTTCGAGCCGGTGATGCACAAGAACGTGCCGCCGGCGCATTTCGGCTACATGGCCTCCGGTGTCGACGACGATGTGACGCTGCGCGCCAACCGCGAGGGTTTTGCGAAATTCCAACTCCGCCCGCGCCGGCTGGTCGACGTCAGCAAGGTCGACATGAGCACGGAAATTCTCGGCCAGCGCTATGAGACGCCGATCATCATCGATCCGACCGGCGGGCATAAGGCCTATCATCCCGACGGCGAGGAAGGCGTCGCGCGCGCGGCGAAGCTCGGCGACCATCTGATGATCCTGTCGACCCAAGCTTCGACCTCGGTCGCCGACGTGATCGCAGCGCGCGGCCGGCCGATCTGGTCGCAGCTCTACGCCACCAACAAATTCGAAGTCGCCAAGCATCACGTCGAAAGCATGGAGCGGCAAGGTTCGATCGCCATTGCGGTCACCGTCGATCGCAACGGCGGCCGCAACCAGGAAGTCGCGTTGCGCATGCGCCGACTCGACACTCGTGAATGTTCGGCCTGCCATGACCGTTCGAGCCTTGCGGCGTCGATGCGCGACGATCCGATCTACGAGGGCGCGGATCTTTCCGGGCTTAAAAATATTCAGTCATCCGCGATGTCGTGGGACTACCTGAAGCGGCTGCGCGATCTGACAAAATTGAAAATGGTCATCAAGGGCATTCTCGCCTGGGAAGACGCCAAGATCGCCGCCGAGACCGGCATCGACGCGATCATCGTATCGAACCACGGCGGCCGCGCCGACGAATCCGGCCGCTCCACCATTGAGAGCCTTGCCGAGATCATTGCGGTCTCCGGCAATATGCCGGTGCTGATCGATTCCGGCTTCCGCCGCGGCACCGATATCGTCAAAGCGCTTTGCATGGGCGCCAAGGGCGTCGCCGTCGGCCGGCCATATCTGTGGGGCCTCGGCGCGTTCGGCCAGCCAGGCGTCGAGCGCGTGCTCGATATCCTGCGCACCGAGCTGATGGTCGCCATGCAGCAAATCGGCGCGCCGTCGCTCAAGGACCTCAAACCGTCCATGGTGATGAAGGCGTAAAAACATGAAACGAGCGTTCTGCCGCGACCGCCTCGAACAGGCGCTGGCGCGCATTGTCGATCCGAAGGGGGAGGGCGCGCGCGCCTGCCTCACCGTCTATGCGGAAGCGGCGCGCGCCGCGGCCGATGCCGCAGATGCGCGGGCGGCGCGCGGCGCCCCGCTCGGGCCGTTCGACGGCACCATCGTCAGCATCAAGGATTTGTTCGATGTCGCCGGTGAGCCGACGCGGGCCGGCTCAAAAATTCTCGCCGAGGAAGCGGCGCCGGCAAAAGCCGACGCGACAGTGGTGCAGCGGCTACGCGCTGCGGGTGCCGTGATCGTCGCCAAGACCAACATGACCGAATTCGCCTTTTCCGGCATCGGCGCCAATCCGCATTTCGGCACGCCGGGCAATCCGCGCGACCGCACGCGCGTGCCCGGCGGCTCCTCGGCCGGCGCACCAATCAGCGTTGCAGACGGCATGTGCGACCTCGCGATCGGCACCGATACCGGCGGCTCGGTACGCATTCCGGCATCGCTGTGCGGCCTGGTCGGCTTCAAACCGAGCCGGCAGCGCGTGCCGACCGACGGCGCGTTTCCGCTGAGCACCACGCTCGATTCCGTGGGCCCGATCGGCAAAAGCGTCGCCGAATGCGCCGCGGCCGACGCCGTGATGGCGGGCGAGGAGATTTTGCCGCTCGAGCCGGTGGCGCTCGCGGGTCTGCGCTTCGGCGTCGCCGAGGGACTGCCGCTCGACCGGCTCGACGACACGGTCGCCGCGACATTCGCCCTGGCGGTCAAACGGCTCGACGATGCCGGCGTGCACGTCACGCACGAAACATTGGCCTTGTTCGACGACATGGGCGAGATCAATGCCAAAGGCGGAATCTCGCCCTTCGAGGCCTGCGCGATCCATCGCGACCGGATGAACCGGCGCGCCAGCGATATCGATCCGAACGTGCGCGCCCGCATCGAACGCGGCTGCGCCACCTCGGCTGCGGATTACGCCGACATGGTGCGAGGGCGCGGCCGGCTGGTGCAGGCCATGGATGCGCGGCTCGCCACGCTCGATGCGCTGTTGATGCCGACGACATCGATCGTGGCGCCTACTATTGCGGAAGTGGCGGATCCGAAAATCTTCGCCGCGCGCAATGCCGCGGTGCTGCGCAATACCGCGATCATCAACTTCTTCGATCTCTGCGCCATCTCGCTGCCGCTCAAGGCCGCGCTGCCCGTCGGCCTTATGCTGATCGCCCGCAATGGTCATGACCGCCGGCTGTTACGCATCGCTGCGGCAACGACGCAGCTTTTTGCCGCCTGATCGTGCTTGCCGCCGCCGCAACAGTTTCCTAGCATTTCGCCAAATCCTGGGAGGATATTGCCGTGAATAGCACCTACATGCTGCCCAACCGCCGCCACCTGCTGGCCGGCGCCGCCGCCACTGCCGCCACCGTCGCCGCGCCCGCGATCCTGCGCGCCCAGGGCGGCTCCCTGAAAGTCGGCATGCTGCTGCCGCGCTCGGGTTTTGAGGCCGGCATCGGCCAGGATTGCCAGCGCGGCGTCGATATCGCACCCGGCATCCTCAAGTCGCTCGGCCTGCCGGAGCTCACGATCATGAACGGCGACACCGAGTCGAACGTCGATACCGCGCGCGAGCACGCCGAAAAACTGATCAGCGATGGCGCCCAGCTTTTGGTCGGTGCGTTCGATTCCGGCCAGACCACGGCGATCGCCCAAGTCTCCGAGCAGAAGGGCATCCCGCTTGTCATCAATATCGCCGGCGCGCCCGACATCACCGAACAGGGCTACAAGTTCGTGTACCGCAATTTCCCGACCGCCCCGATGCTGACGCGCGACGGCTTTCTGGCGCAAAAGGCGGTCTTCGACATCGTCGGCAAGGCGCCGAAGACGGTCGTGTTCATGCGCGTCAACGACACCTTCGGCACCGCGATGTCGAAGGGCGTCGCCGCGCTGATGCCGAAACTGAGCATGCCGTACACCATCGCCGACGAGATTTCCTACGACCCTGCGGCGCGCGATCTTTCTGTCGAGGTAACCAAGGCCAAAGCCACCAATGCCGACGCCATTTTCGTCGTCGGCCGCCTCAACGACGCCATGCTGATCACGCGCGAACTGGTCAAGCAGCGCTGGACGCCGCAGGCCATTCTGAGCGTGGGACCCGGCTGGTACGAGGATCAGTACATCAAGACGCTGGGCAAGCTGTCCGATGGGCCGATGAGCTTCGTGCCCTGGTACGATCCGAACAAGAAGCTCTCCAAGGCGCTCGAATCTGCCTTGGCCGCGAAATATCCGGGCATCAATCTCAATACCAACCACGTCTACACCTTCGAGGCTCTGCTGGTGGCCGCCGACGCCTACAAGCGCGCCGGCTCGGCCGATCCAAAAGCGCTGGCCGACGCGGTGCGGACCACCAACATCACCGACAACGCCAGCATCGGCCCCGGCATCTCGTTCAACGCCAAGGGCCAGAACGACAAGATCATCGGCGGCGCCATTCAAAACCGCGGCGGCAAGCTGATCACGATCGCGCCCAAGGAGGCTGCCAACGGCCAGCCGGAATGGCCGATGAAGCCGTATCAGGATCGTACGTGACGCGGGCTTAGGACCGATCGGTGGGGTTGGGTGTCTATCTGAACGTTGCCGTGGCCGGCCTTCTGACCGGCCTGGTCTACGGCCTGATGGCGCTTGGGCTATCGGTCATCTTCGGCGTGGTGCGGGTGGTCAATTTCGCCCACGGCGAGATGATGTCGATCGCGATGTATATTGCGGTCGTGCTGTTCTCGAGCTTTCACCTCGATCCGCTGGTCATGCTGGTGCCGATCGCGGCGGTGATGTTCGTGTTCGGCTACACCTTGCAGGCCGGCCTGATCAATCCCTTCATCACCCGGCCGGAGCATAGCCAGTTCCTGCTGGTCGTGGCGCTCGCGATCATCATCGTCAATGCGCTGTTGATCATCTTCGGCCCCGACGCCCGCACCGTGCAGACGTCGTATGCCTACGACAGCTTCGAGCTTGGCGCGGTGATCGTCGACGCGTCGAAGGCTTATGCCGCGGCGGCCGCGATTGTCGTCACAACGGCGCTGTTCGCCTTCTTCCGCTTCACGCTCATTGGCAAGGCGATCCGGGCCTGTGCCGACAATTACACCGGCGCACTGGTGGTCGGGCTCAACGTGAACCACCTTTACGCGCTGACCTTTGCGCTCGGCGCGGCCTGCGTCGGCGCCGCCGGCACCATGATGACATTGATCACCGACGTGACGCCGGCGCTGGGACCGGGCTACACGCTGCTCGCCTTCGTCATCGTCATCACCGGCGGGCTTGGCTCGATGCCCGGCGCGCTGATCGGCGGCGTGCTGATCGGGCTCACCGAGGCCCTCGCCGGCTTGCTGTTCACCCCGTCGGCCAAGAGCATGTTCGCCTTCGGCATCCTGGTGCTGGTGCTGCTGTTCCGGCCGCAGGGCATACTCGGCAGAAGGCTCGTGTGATGGATGCGATGATCGCGCGCCTCACCGATGGTTTGTCGCGCCGGGCCTTCGTTCTCCTTGCTGGGCTGCTCGCGGTGTTGCTGGCGGCGCCATGGATTGCCAACGACTATCTGCTCACCGTCCTCATCGTTATTCTCTATCTCGCCTATACCGGCCAAGCCTGGAACATCATGATGGGCTTCGCCGGCCAGCTTTCGCTCGGCCACGCGATCTATGCGGGATTGGGCGCCTACATTCCGGCCGTGCTGTTCACCCGGCTCGGCATCGGCCCGTGGGTCGGCTTGCTGGCGGCGGTCCCGGTGGCCGCGGCGTGCGGAGCGATCATCGGCTTCCTCGCGTTCCGCTTCGGTGTCGCCGGCGTCTATTTCGCGATCCTCACCATCGCCTTCGCCGAATTTGCCCGCATCGGCTTCGATCACCTGACCTTCGTCAACGCCTCCGCTGGCTTGTTCTTGCCGGTGGCGCAATTGGCGCACAACGATCTGTGGCGGCTGCGCGGCAGCCCGACCATGTTCTATTACGTGATCCTCGCTGCGACGGTATTCGCGCTCATCCTGTCGCGCCTCTTGCTGCGCAGCCGCGTGGGCTATTTCTGGCTCGCCATCCGCGAGGACGAGCAGGCGGCGCGCGCTGCCGGCATCGATACCTTCCGCTATAAAATGTATGCAGTGATGATCTCGGCGGCAGTCACCTCCTTCGCCGGCGTGTTCTATGCGTTCTTCTACAACAACCTGTTTCCCGAGCAGGTATTCAATATTTCCCGCTCCATCGAAATGATTCTCGGCCCCATCATCGGCGGCATCGGCACTCTGTTCGGGCCGATCCTCGGCGCCTTCGTGCTCACCGGACTTGCCGAATCCGTCACTTCGGCGATGGCCGCGTTCGGTCTCGATCTGCCGGGCGCGAAGCAGATTTTCTACGGCGTTTGTTTGTTGCTCGTCGTCGTGGCACTGCCGGAAGGCATCTGGCCGTCGCTCGCGCGCCGGCTCGGCATCGGGGAGCGCGAGCGATGACCGCGCCGCTCTCGCTCGACCGCGTCAGCAAGCGTTTCCGCGGCCTCATCGCTGTCGATACCGTGAGCTTCGACGTGCCGGAGGGCGTGATCTTTGCCGTGATCGGCCCGAACGGCGCCGGCAAAACGACGCTGTTCAACATGATCGCAGGTGCCATGGCGCCGGACGAAGGCGCCATCGCGTTCGCCGGCGAGCCGATCAGCGGCTTGACGCCGGACGCCGTGTGCCGGCGCGGCGTCGCGCGAACCTTTCAGCTGGTACGGCCGTTTCCGGCGTTGAGCGTGGCGGACAACGTCATTGTCGGCGCGTTGCTGCATCACCGCGACCTCGGCACTGCACGCGAGCGCGCATTTGCCGTGCTCCGCCGCCTCGATTTGTTCGATAAGCGCAACCAGATTGCATCGACGCTGACCTTGCCGGACCGCAAGCGGCTCGAAGTCGCACGCGCCTTGGCGACCGAGCCGAAATTGCTGTTGCTCGACGAAGTGATGGCAGGACTGCGGCCGACCGAGACCGACCGCATGGTCGCGACTTTGCGCCAGATCAATCGCGAAAGTGGATTGACCATTCTCCTGATCGAGCACGTCATGCGCGCCGTGATGGCGCTTGCCTCCCACGTGCTGGTGCTCGACCACGGCGTGGCAATCGCCAGCGGCACGCCGGACGTGGTGGTGCGCGACCCTGCGGTGGTGCGATCCTATCTCGGCACCGAGGCTTTGTGATGCTGCGCATCGAAAACCTTGATGTGTTCTACGGCGACGTGCAGGCGCTCAACGGCGTCTCGCTCGATATCGAAGAGGGCGCCATCGTCGCCATCGTCGGTGCCAACGGCGCCGGCAAGACGACGCTCATCCGCGCAATCGCCGGAATGCAGCAGCGCATGCGTGGGCAAATCATCTATCGCGGCGCCGATATTGCCGGCTGGCCGAGCTATCGCGTTTGCAATCTCGGCATCGGCCAAGTCGCCGAGGGGCGACAAATCTTTCCGACGCTGACAGTTGCCGAAAATCTCGACGTCGGCGCCATGCTGCCGCGCGCCCGCGCCGGACGCGTCAAAAACAAGGAGCGCGTGCTGGCGCTGTTTCCGGTGCTGGCCGAGCGGACGCGTCAAGCCGCCGGTACGCTGTCCGGCGGCGAACAGCAGATGCTCGCTATCGGCCGCTGCCTGATGGGGGCACCGGATCTCATCATGTTCGACGAGCCTTCGCTCGGTCTGGCGCCGGCCATCATCCACGACGTGCTCGACACCATTCGCGAGCTCAATCGCGACGGCATCACCTGCGTGCTGGTCGAGCAGAACGTGGCGCAGTCGCTGAAGCTTGCGAGCCGCGCCTATGTGCTGGAAAACGGTCGCGTCACCCTGTCGGGAAGCGGCGCCGAGCTGTTGGCCGATGATCGCGTCCGCACCGCCTATCTTGGGCTGTAGCGCAACGCTTAGACGAAGCGCCGCAAGCGTTCCATGAGGACGCCGAGCGCCGCGACGCGCGCGGTCAGCGGCGCCATCGGGAAGGCCTGGCGCAGACGGTTGTAGACGTCGGCCGCGGTCGGTGCCTCGATGTCCGAAAGCGCAGCAGCCATGGCGCGCGCCATCTCCGCCTCGGGCCGGCCGCTGAGCGGCGCCGGCACCATGGTAACGTCGCCAAATGGAATCGGGGGTTGAACGCGTAAAGTAATGCGGCGGGCGGCCATGAAATCAGCTCCAGTCCAAGCCCGGTCGAATGACCGTGGCTTCACAACGCGCCAACTTTATTCAAGTTCCACCTGACTGGAGTGGCGGCCGAAGGGCGCGTTGTAGCGCGAGCCGCCGTGCTCTATATGCCTGCGGCATTCACACAATGGCGACGGCGCCGAGCCGTGGTCCCAAGGAGGCTCTTGTCATGAAACTGTATTTTTCGCCCGGTGCCTGCTCGCTCTCGCCCCACATTGTTTCGCGCGAAGCCGGCATTCCGCTTGAATACGAGCAGGTCGACAACCGCGAAAAGAAGACCAAAAGCGGTGCCGATTTCTGGAGCATCAACCCCAAGGGCTACGTGCCGGTGCTGGAAATCGAGAACGGTCAGCGCCTGACCGAAGGCCCGGCGATCGTGCAATACCTCGCCGACCAGAAGCCGGCCTCCGGCCTGATGCCGGCCGCCGGCACGCTCGACCGTTACCGCGTGCAGGAATGGCTCAACTTCGTCACTTCGGAGCTGCATAAATCCTACGGCCCGATTTTCCGGCCGACGACGCCCGACGAATACAAGAAGATTTCCAAGGAAAATCTCGGCAAGCGCTTCGACTGGCTCGACAAGCAGCTCGCCGGCAAGCAGTACCTGATGGGCGACCAGTTCACCGTCGCCGACGCCTACCTGTTCACAGTGCTACGCTGGTCGCCGCGCGTGGAGATCGACTTGGCGAAATGGCCGAACGTCAAAACCTATGTCGATCGCGTCGCCGCGCGCCCGAAGGTGCAGGAGGCGCTGAAGGCGGAAGGCCTGCAGTAAGCGGACGACAAGCAACGGACGACGGAGGACAGATCATTTCTTCCGTTCTCTGTCGTCCGTCTTCCGTCGTCCAATCAGAGGGGCCGCCCTATCGTCACGCTGAGCTTTCCAACAGCCTCGACCTCGCACTCGATCTTGTCGCCGGCGACGGTGGCGGCGACGCCCGACGGCGTGCCGGTCATGATGATGTCGCCGGCCGCGAGCTCGACCATCTCCGAAAGCTTCGCGATGATCTCCGGCACATTCCAGATCATCTGATTGAGATCGCCGTCCTGGCGCACCTTGCCGTTGACCTTGAGCACGATGCGGCCTTTCATCGGATGACCGATCTCGGCAGCCGGCTTGAGTGGCCCGCACGGCGCCGAATGGTCGAACGCCTTGCCGATCTCCCAGGGCCGCTTGATGTCGCGCGAGGCGATCTGCAGATCGCGACGGGTCAGGTCGATGCCGACGCCATAGCCGTAGATGCAATCCAGCGCGTTTTCGGCCTTGATGTTGCGGCCACCGCTTTTCAGCGCCACGACCAGCTCGACCTCGTGATGCATGTCCTTGGTCAGCGACGGGTAGGGCACTGTGCCGCCGTCGGGGACGATCGCATCGGCGGGCTTGGCGAAGAAGAACGGCGGCTCGCGCACGTCCTGGCCCATTTCCTTGATGTGCTCGACGTAATTGCGGCCGACGCACCACAGGCGGCGGACCGGAAAATATTGATTGGTGCCGGCGACCGGAATGGCAGGCTGCGGCGGCTGCGGAATGACATAGTTTTTGGCGTCGGTGCTCATGAAGCCGTTTCGTGTTGGAGGGGAGGTGGGGAAACGCGGGGCTTATAGCCCAGGCGGTGCCGCGGTCAAAGCGTTGCTCAGCCAGGCTAAGCGATCGCGGTGACGGGTTCGAGCGCGGGCGACTGCTCGCGAAGCTGCAGCCGGTAGAACGAGGCGTAGCGGCCGCCCTTGCGTAAGAGCTCGTCGTGGCGACCGGATTCGACGACGCGACCGTCCTCGACGACGAGAATGTTGTCGGCATGCATGATCGTCGACAGCCGGTGGGCGATAACGATCGTGGTGCGCCCTTTGCAGAGCTCGGCGAGCGCCTCCTGCACGTTGCGCTCGGATTCGGAATCGAGCGACGCGGTCGCTTCGTCGAGCAGGATGATCGGGGCATTCTTGATCAGGGCGCGCGCGATGGCGACGCGCTGGCGCTGGCCGCCCGAAAGCTGCAAGCCGTGTTCGCCGACCGGGGTGTCGTAGCCGGCCGGAAAGCCCAAGATGAAATCGTGCGCGTGTGCCGCCTTGGCGGCGGCGGCGATCTCCGCTTCGCTGGCGCCGAGCTTACCAAGCGCGATGTTGTCACGGATGGAGCCGCGGAACAGGTGCGTGATCTGGCCGACATAGGCGATGGCATGGCGAAGCGAGCCGCGCGATAAGCCGGCAATGTCCTGACCGTCGATCAGGATGCGGCCCGAGCCGACGTCGTAAAACCGCAACAGCAAATTCAGTACCGTCGATTTGCCGCCGCCCGAAGGTCCGACCAGCGCCGTGACCTGGCCGCTCTGGGCGACGAAGCTCATGCCGCGCAGCACCGGCGTGTTGGCGCGGTAGGCGAACTGCACATTGCCGAACTCGACCCGCGCCTCGGTCAGAGTCAGCGCCGGCAGGTTGTCGTCATCCGGCTCGCCGGCCGGGCTGTCGATCACCTCGTAGAGCACGCGCACGCCGACCAGGTTGTTGGTGAGATCGATATTAAGTCGAGCAAGGCGCTTCGCCGGCTCATAGGCGAGCAGGAACGCCGCCAGGAAGGAGCCGAATTCGCCGGGCATCGCGCCGGTATAGATGACGCGATAACCGGCGTAGATCGACGCCAGCGCGATGGCGATGCCGCCGAGCATTTCCATCAGCGGACTGGCGCGGTTGGCGACGCGCGCCATCTTGTTGGATTCGTGCTCAACCGAACCGACACTGACGGCGAGCCGGCGCCGCATCTCGTCCTCGAGCGCGAAGGCCTTGACCATGCGGATGCCTTGGAGCGCTTCTTGCATGGTCTCGATGATTTGCGTGCCGCTGGTGAATTGCATGCGGGCGATGCCGCGCACCCGGCGAATGAGCTTGCGCAGGAACAGGAACGCCGGCGGCGCGATGATGAGCCCGCCGATCGACATTGCCGGATCTTGGACCGCCATGACGATGCACAGCCCGATCAGCGACATCAGATCGCGACCTATGGCGGTGATGAGAAGATTGATCACCTGGCTGACGGCGGCGGTGCCGGTGGTAAGCCGGGCAATGAATTCGGATGAGTGGCGGTCGGCGAAGAAGCCGATGTTTTCGTGCAACAGCTTGTCGAACATGCGGCGCTGATTTTCGGCGATGATGCGATTGCCGATCCGCGACAACGTCACGGCGCCGCCGTAGGTGGCAAATCCTTTCGCCGCAAAAATGCCGATCGCGGCCAGGCTGACAAACACGATGCCGCGGAAATTGTGCGTCACCACGGTTTCGTTGATCATGGTGCCGAGCAGATAGGCAGTGGCCGCCGTCGCCGCCGCGGCAACCAGCATCAGCGCGAAGCCGAAGGCGTAGAGCCGCCAGTGCGTCAGCGCCTCATCCATCAGCAGGCGGCGCACCAGGGTGCCGGTCGAATATCTGTCGGAATCGGCCGTGGGAGTTGTCATGCGCGTTTCACTTTAACTCCGCTGCGCCCGGTGTAGCCGCAACTCACCTCGAGCCCGTTTCATGCCCGGATGCGGCGGGATGTTCAAGTGAATTCAGGCATTTTGTCGGCCCGCAGGAACCCGCGGCAGACGCTCAAACGGCAGCTTTGCGGCCCTGGCTGGCATTGTCGGCTGGCGCGGTTCGGCGCGTCACCAATTCGCGTTCCCAGTTCAGCGCATCGCGCACGATGGTCGAAAGGTCGTCGTAGCGCGGCTGCCAGTCGAGCTTGCTGCGCGCCCGTTCAGAGTGCGCCACAATTTGCGCCGGATCGCCGGGCCGACGCGGCGCAATGTCGACCTTGAAATCTATTCCGGAAACGCGTTTCACCGCTTCGATCACTTCCAGTACCGAGAAGCCGTGGCCGTAGCCGCAATTGAGCGTCAGCGACGGCGCACCTGAGCGCAAATAGCGCAGCGCGTCGGCGTGGGCGCGCGCGAGATCGCTGACATGGATGTAATCGCGGATGCAGGTGCCGTCGGGCGTCGGATAATCGTCACCGAAGACGTCGAGCTTGGGCCGCAAGCCGAGCACGGCCTCGACTGCGACTTTGATCAGGTGCGTGGCGGCTCTGGTCGATTGCCCGGTGCGCCCTTTCGGATCGGCGCCGGCGACGTTGAAATAGCGCAGGATCACATGTTGCAGGCCATGCGCGCTGCCCGCGTCGCGCAGCATGATCTCCGTCATCAGCTTCGACCAGCCGTAAGGTGAGATCGGCAGCGTAGCGGAGTCTTCCCTCACCGGGATTTCGGTCGGGTTGCCGTAGACGGCGGCGGTCGAAGAAAAGATGAAATGGCGCACGCCGCCTTTCACCGCGCATTCGATCAGCGCGCGCGAGTTCATCGTATTGTTGCGGTAATAGCCGAGCGGATCGCGAACCGAGTCGGGCACCACGATAGACGCGGCGAAGTGGATGATGGCATCAACGCCGTGCTCGCGGATCAGCCGCGCCACCAGCGCCTGGTCGCCGGTCTCGCCGACGACCAGCGGCACGCCTTTGGCTACAGCCCAGTCGAAGCCCGTCGACAAATTGTCGAGCACGACGACGCGCTCGCCGGCGTCGGCGAGTTCGTAGACCATGTGGCTGCCGATATAGCCGGCGCCGCCTGTGACCAGGACTGTCATGTCGGTCAGCCCTACTCCTAATCGGTGAATACCACGTTAGGCGCGGGCGGGCTTCAACCGACAGTCGCGACCGCGGCCAGCGCTCGGCGTGTCGCGGCAAAAACCTCGTCCGGGTCGATGTCGCGCATGCAGCGGTGGTGGCCGAGCCGGCAGACAGGCTTATGGCAGGGCCGGCAATCGAGCACACTCTTCGTTTCCAGGGTGGCCGCCAGCGGATTGAGCGGCCCCCAATGCCAGGGACTGGTCGGGCCGAAAATCCCGATCGCAGGCGTGCCCAGCGCGGCGGCGACGTGGAGGAGGCCGGAATCGTTGGAGACCGCCGCCGAGGCCGACGCCAACGCCAGGATGGCATCGCGAAGGTCGTGTCCAGTGAGATCGCGGGCGTCGGTTGAGCCGACAATCTCCGCCGCCAGCGGCTTCTCGTCGGGGCCGCCGAGCACCCAGACCGCAAAGTCGTCGGCGAGGAGGCGTCGGGTCAGCGCGGCATAGGATGCGCTCGGCCAGCGTTTCGACGGTCCGACCGCGCCCGGCGCTAATGCGACAACAGGCCGGCTCTCCGCAGCGAGACCGCGACGGATACGCCAAGCAGCAATTTCGGCCGGCGGCACTTTGAGCTCCGGCACTGGCAGTTGCGCCGGCAAAGCGGCGCCGGACGGCAGCGTCAGCGCGGCGCAGCGATCGACCATGCGCTGCAAGCCGCGCTCGCCGAAACGCAAATCGTTGAGCAGGAAAAACCGCGCCTCGCCGACGAAGCCGGTGCGCTCGGGGATGCCGGCAAAAAACGGCGCCAGCGCCGCTTTCCAGGTCCGCGGCATGATCAGCGCGGTGCCGTAGCGTTCTTGTTTGAGGCGGTCGGCCAGCGTCTTCTGCCGTGACAAAGCGAGGCTTTTGCGCGGGAGATCGACCACGATGGCTCGGCGCAGGCCGGGCATGTAATCGGTGAGCGGCGCGCACAGCTCCGTCGTCAGCATATCGACCGGCCGGTCGGGGTAGCGTGCCCGCAGCAACTGAACGACAGTGTGGCAGCGCACGAAGTCGCCGATCCACATATAAGGGACGACCAATATCGGGCTGCGGCTCTCATCCGCGATGCAGCCGGCGAATGTGTCGTTGGAGCTTTGATCCATCGCGATCGGCGCCAGTGCATCCTATTCGCGCCTGAGCGGCTCGCTCGGTGGCGGCGCTCGTTCCGCGCTGCCTCGTGACGCTTGGTCTAGCGGTAATACGTGCCCTCGAAATTGCCAAAGGGAATAACGAAGCCGGCTTGCTCGCCGATTTGATACAATGAACTTTAATTCATAATATGAAATGAATTCAAATTCAATACATATAAGCCCGCCCTTTGGTCCTAGCCGGCCAGATCAAGCTGTCGAGTGTTGCTCATCGGGCCGGAGTGAGGCAAAGGAGCGGCCTGTCGGCTCTGGTCCGACCCAAAACCGCAACGGTCAAAGCGTCGATGTTGTTGGTCACCGGCGGGGCCGGGTTCATCGGATCGAATGTGGTGGCAAGCCTCAACGAGGCCGGCCGAACCGACATTGCCGTCAACGACATCCTCGGTAGCGACGGCAAGTGGCGCAATCTCTCAAATCGCCAAATCGCCGACTTCGTGCCGCCTGCCGATCTTTTGCGCTGGCTCGATGGCCGAAAGCTCGAAACAATCGTGCATTTAGGCGCGATTTCCTCGACCACCGCGATCGACGGCGATGCGGTCATGGAAAACAATTTCCGGCAGTCGCTCCGCCTCCTCGACTGGTGCGCGGCGACGCGCACGCCATTCATCTACGCCTCGTCGGCCGCGACGTTCGGCGACGGCCAAGAAGGTTTTTCCGACGACTGGTCGATCACTGCCCTCAAACGGCTCAAGCCGATGAACCTCTACGGCTGGAGCAAGCATATGTTCGACATTGCCGTGGTCGAACGCGCCGCGCGCAAGGAGAAGATGCCGCCGCAATGGGCGGGGCTGAAATTCTTCAACGTCTTCGGCGCCAATGAATACCATAAGGGCGAGATGATGAGCCTCGTCGCCAAGCGGTTCGACGACGCCAAGGCCGGCAAGACCGTCCGGCTGTTCAAGTCGCTGCGTGCCGGCATCGCCGACGGCGAGCAGAAGCGTGACTTCATCTATGTGGACGACGCGGTTGCCGTGGTGCGCTGGCTGCTGGCCACGCCCAAAGTGTCGGGCATTTTCAACGTCGGCACCGGCGCGGCGCGCAGCTTTCGCGACCTGATCGGCGCCATGTTCGCAGGCCTCGGCCGCGAGCCGGCCATCGAATATATCGACATGCCGGCCGCAATCCGCGACAGCTACCAGTATTTCACCCAGGCCGAGACCGGAAATCTGCGGCGGGCCGGCTATAATGCCGCGTTCACGCCGCTCGAAGACGCGGTGCGGCACTACGTGACGACCTATCTCGATCGGGCGGATCGCTACCGGTGAAGAGGCGCAAAAGGCTCTCGTGGGCAATGCATGTTTGATTTCGAAGAAGCCTTCAGGCTTGTTGCCAGACAGACCGTGCTCTGCGTCGGCGATCTCATGCTCGACGATTTCGTCTATGGCGAAGTCACGCGCATTTCGCCCGAGGCGCCGACGCCGGTGCTCGCAGTCAGGCACAGCGCGATCGAGATCGGCGGCGCCGGCAACGTGGCGCGCAATATCGCGGCGCTCAGTTCGAAATGTATCCTGGTTAGCCTGATCGGCAACGATGAGGCTGGTCTGACGCTGACCAACGCGCTCGGCAAGTTCAACGGCCTGATCGTGCCCGATCTGGTGATCGACAAAGCGCGGCAAACCACGCGCAAGGTGCGCTTCGTCTCCGAGCATCACTCGACCCATCTGATGCGGGCCGATTGGGAAACCACCGCGCCGACCAGCGCGCATAGCGAAGACTCGATTATCGCCTCTGCTGAAACGACCATGCCGCAGGTCGGCGCCGTGGTGTTGTCAGATTATGCCAAAGGCACGCTGACGCCGCGCGTCATCCGCGCCATCATCGACGCGGCGCGCGGTTGCGGCAAACCGGTCGTGGTCGATCCCAAGGGCCACGATTACAGCGTCTACCGCGGCGCGACCCTGATCACGCCGAATCGCCAGGAACTCGGCGCCGCGGTGCATCGCCCGGTCGCGACGGAAGCGGAAATCGCCAAGGCCGCGGCGGAGCTGGCGCGCCTGGTCGAGAGCGAAGCCGTGCTGGTGACCCGCAGCGAGGAGGGAATGACGCTCCACCTCGGGGGTCATGCGCCGATCCATATCCCCGCCTATCCGGTCAAGATCCGCGACGTCTCCGGCGCCGGCGACACCGTCGCCGCGGTGATGGCGGTGCTGCTGGCGATGCAGGCGCCGTTCGAATCCGCCATGCGCGCCGCCAATGCCGCGGCTGCCGTGGTGGTCGGTAAGCGCGGCACGGCAACGGTGTCGCTGGCCGAGCTTCGCCACCGCATCCTGCCTGCCGCCTCGCTCGCGCCCGAGGACAAGATCGTGTTCGACTGGGCGGTGCTCGACGAGCGGCTCGCCGAATGGCGCAAGCACGGCCTGCGCATCGGCTTCACCAACGGCTGCTTCGATCTTCTGCATCGCGGCCATATCAAATTGCTGGCCGAGGCCCGCACCGCCTGCGATCGCCTCGTGGTCGGGCTCAATAGCGACGCTTCAACCAGGCGGCTCAAAGGCAACGGCCGGCCGATCAATCCCGCCGAGGGCCGCGCCGAAGTGATTGCCGCGCTCGAAGCGGTCGATCTGGTCGTCGTCTTCGAGGAGGATACGCCGCTCGAACTGATCAAGCGCGTGCAGCCCGCTGTGCTGGTCAAGGGCGCCGATTACACACGCGAGGAGGTCGTCGGCGGCGACGTGGTTGAGGCCGCAGGCGGCACCGTGATGCTCGTCGATCTGGTGCCCGGCCACTCGACCACCGGACTGGTCCGCCGCTCGGCCGAATCCGCATCATGATCAGCGGCGCTTTGATGCTTGTACGACAGCGCGC